>Ga0182030_10003769_pt1 | contig 32406 bp, 32 predicted proteins | sample 812S3MmetaG_FD_121299 | JGI IMG/M metagenome (GOLD analysis project Ga0182030, IMG submission 121299) | Permafrost microbial communities from Stordalen Mire, Sweden - 812S3M metaG (Illumina Assembly) | ecosystem: Environmental > Terrestrial > Soil > Wetlands > Permafrost | place: Sweden... | reverse complement strand
GGCTGCTGGGCGAAGAACTCGGTCCACTGGTCGCTGGGCTCGAAGCTGTAGCAGTAGAAGTGGTTGCCCACATCGACCCGGGCCCCGGGGTACGAGTTCTCCCACCAGGTGCCGCCGACGCCGGCATTCTTCTCAACGATGGTGAAGGGGATGCCGGCCTCTTGGAGTCGGATGCCGGCCAGGAGCCCCGACTGCCCGCACCCCACCACCACCACCGGGAAGGCCTCACGGGAGGCCTGGTCGGCCATCACCGGGACCCGGCGGGAGTCCGCCCCGTCCAGCTCCATCTCCTCCATGAGCATGGGGACGTACTCGACGGGAACGTCCTCACAGACCAGCCACGTCATCATCTCGTGGAGCAACTCCGGCGACACCGGGTCGGGCTCCGGGCAACCGCGGTCGCGGTACTGGCGGATCACCTCGAGGGCCAGGGCCCGGGCCTCGGCCTTGTCCTCCTCGCTCATGTACCCCTGGACCTCATTGAGGAACAGGCCGGCGGGACGAAGCCGGCCCCGGATGAGATCCGGGTCGCCGGACATGTGCACCAGCGAGAGCATCAGGGTGGGGATGCTCACGTCGAGCAGGGCCTCAGCGATCTCCTCGTCCGAGCTGTCGAACGGCTCCCCCGCGTGCGGATTGCGCATGTCCTGGCCCTTTCTCGACGGGAGCGCACCGCGCCCACGAGGAGTTCAGGGTACACAGGCCACTCCGGTCCAGGCCGGTGGGAGGGGTTGAGGTTGCAGTACCCGGCGAGGGTGCCGGAGGGAGTCAGGCGGCGGTGCGACCCCGTCGCGCTCCGGAGCTCTCGAGCGCCGCAGCCAAAGCCTCGGTCCCGGCCAGCCGGCGACCCGCCCCGATCAACAGCCCGCCCACGACCCGGGAGGGAGTGTGGTGCGGCCGGGGAGCCGGGAGTGAGAGGGGATCCAAGAGGGGCCGGTCCCCGTACACCGGAGCCCGCCGGTGCAGGGCGGCACTCCGCTCGCGGTCGGCCATCCGACTCTTCACCATCTTCTCGGAGACCAAGGGGTGCATGCTCACGCCAGCCAATTTATCGTCTGTGGTTGACACTGTCAAGAATATTCCTATATAGTCATAGAACTATGCCGCTCCTACACACCGACCTTCCGCCCTCCCAGTCGCCACTGGTCTCCGTTCAACCGTCCGTGGTCATCGAGATCGAGTGGGCCCTGGCCTCCGGCGAGAACGATCACTACCGGGCGGACCACCCGGTACTGGACGCCATGTACCAGAGCCATCCGGACCTGCTCTCGAGAGTGGGGTCGATCTGGGGCCCCGGTGAGGCCATCAGCTGTGGTGGCTTCATGGAGCTGATGCTGCTGGCCCATAATGGTGGGCTGCTTTTCGGCACCGATGCCGGTCCCTTCCTCGACGGCCTGGGCGAACTGTGCACCACCACCCCGGCGGACCTGGGGCGGTACCTGATCACCGAGACCGAGGAGGACCGCCAGGCCATCCTGGCCCGGCTCAGCCGTCTGCGGGAGTCGGCTGATCTCCGCCGGCAGTACGTGGAACTGGTCCGGGACATGTGGGAGGCCATCCGACCCGACTGGGAACGGTTGGGCCGGGGCGCGGTGGAGGTGGCAGTGGCGGCCCGCGAGGGAATCCGGGCCAAAGGGGCCGACTGGCACGAGGTGGCACGCAGCGAGTGCGATTTCGGGGACCTGGTGGACCGGACCATCGCCGACCTTGGGCCGGGCAGCGAACTGGTGGTGGTTCCGGCCTTCTTCACCCACAAGGGACTGGTGGTCGACCTGCCCGGGATCGTGGTGCTCGGAGTGCGCACCGATATCACCGGGGCTCAAGCCCGGGCCCGGACCGAGTCCTTGGCCCGTCGGCTGAAGGCCATCTCAGATCCGACGCGACTGGCCATGCTGGACGCCCTCCGGAACGGCCCATGCACCATCACCGAAATCGCCGCGGCCTTCGCTCTGGCCCAACCGACGGTGAGCAACCACGTCAAGGTCCTGCGCCACGCCGGGCTGGTCACCGATGTCCGCGACGGGACCCGGCGTGAGCTGGTGGTCCAGTCCGATGCCGTGGATGAGCTGCTCTCCAACCTCCATGCCGTCCTCTCGGACCGGGACGCCGGCCGTGTCGCCCGCCTACCGGTGGCCTGAGCCGGGCTCACCGAACTCCCGTCCCGGATCGGGTGCAGCGGAGCGCAGGCCGGGTGCTGTCTCGCCTTCACCCGAGTTCTTGCCATCAGAGTGGACGAGTGGCGATGACGAATCCCTGGTCAGTGGTCTCGTGCTCCAGTTCAGGGGTCCTGAGGGCGGTGGTGTAGATCGTGAATCCTGCGCCCTCCAGCGCGCCGGCAACTGTTTGGACACTATGTCGGTAGCTGGTGAGCGGTAGGTGAGTACCGAAGGCATCTTCTCGGTGGACGGGCTCACCTTCCGCCTGAAAGGCCAGGAGCAGATGACCCCCAGGGATCACGACCCTTGCCAGTTCGTTGCATGCCTCGTCAAGCCGGTCCGGAGGCGTATAAATGATCGAGTACCAACAAACTGCGCCGGCCAGCGCTCCCGTTTCGAGGGGAAGTGCATCGAGTCGACCCTCTTTGAACTCGATATGCGGGTGTGCCGCACGAGCGATGGCAAGCATCGATTTGGACACGTCCACGCCAACCACGTCGAGACCATGTTCCGCCATGAAAGCTGCCGCCCGGCCGGGCCCGCACCCGACATCGGCCACGCGGTTGAGGGCCTGTCTCTTGATCAGTTCGATGAAGGCCACGAGCATGGCCCGATCAGTGGGAGATTCTGTCGCTGGGTTGATAGCAGTGCCTACAGACTCGACATACGTCGGCGCAGCCCTGTCGTAGACATCACGGGCGGTCGTTATGTGATGTTCACTGGACACGCCGCAAGGCTATGGGCCGTCCGGCCCGGTGGTTACGGCGAGTGGACGGTTGCCCCGCCCGACGCCGGATGGCATGTGCGTCTTTACCCCCGGATAGCGGGTGGACGGCGGGGTCATCAGCTGACGGTGGTTGTGGTCGCAGGTCCTGCAGGCGGCAGAACTAGTGGGCGTCTGTTCGGGCAGGAGACTTCGTCTGGCTCCGCGTCGTAGTCGAACTGATATCGGAAGCAACCGACCGCCTTGCTGCCGGAGTCAAGGTCAGATGTGGGCTTGACGGTGACGTTGATGCGCAGCACGACCACGCCACTCCGTCTGGTCCCAGACGCCGTCAGGACCTGGATGGTGTCATCCGTGCCGTTCCCTGCGACGGCACGAGCCATGTCGACCCCTGACGTTCCTATCGGGGTATTGCCCATGGCAATCGCCGCATTGGCAGCGTGTTGGTGGAGCGACTTCTCTGCGGAACTCTGGAGCACTGAACATGACGACACAATAGGGATGAGAACAACCAGCACGGCGAGCCAAATCAACGGACCGAACTGCCGGGACCGCTCGTTCCGTCCGGCTGCTGCAAACGATGCCTGCGGTCGCGCCGTCATTATCCTTTGAAGTATCTCCCAAATCTGATCCCGCCGTCTTTGGATGAGGGCCGGCATCGGCGGCATCTACGGACGAGGAGTGAATCCAGCGGCACCCGTAATGCCCTTGCGTCGGTGGACTAGCGGTTGTCTGTCGCAGTGCTCAACGGTGACGGAAGCGAGATGGCCTTTGGGCCGAAGTTCGTGAAGGTCAGAGTGGCCTGGGCTACCCCCAGTTGGCGGGGTGGTGTAGTTGCTGCTACGGACGGTACCGCTTTGGAAGTTGTCGAGACCTGTGCCCCACCGGCCAGACTCTCGCCGCCTTTCCCTCCGAGAGGGTACACCTGGGTGTAATAGGGCTCCGAGGCAGAGACCCGAACGAGTCGGCCCTTCCCGTTGATCCAGAACTGAACCGGAATTCTGATTGATGAGGCACCGGGAACTAACGACTCACCCTCTGCAGATACAAACACAGGGTCAGCTCGTTGTAGCAAAGCGAGTGTGGTGGTCCCTTGGTACTCGGTCGTGGTCACCCCGTCGACCAGTGCCAGGTGACCGCCGGAGAGCGAGCCGGGCACTGCTGAGAGGAGTACCGCTAGATCGGGAGTGAGCATGGTGCTACTCACGGAGAACCGTCCGGCCGGAACGCTTGAAGGCGTCAGCAGCCATGGCCGTGACGACGAGGTGGGAACAAATGGGGAGACGTTGCTTCCGACGTCTTTGTAGGTCGCCGTCGGGGTTTGGATCGTCAGCGGGTCAGAGACAGCGGGGCAACCCGGGCTTGTCGTCGAGTACTCCATGATCTGGTTGACGAAGTTGACGGAACCTTGGCTTGCGCTCACCTGATCGCGCCTGTTGGGTAAGCCGCAACCAAGTCCCGGCGATCGAACGACCAAGGTGAACGCGGCGCCACCGGCTGCCTTGGTTGCATTCAGGACAGTCCTCGTGAATCCCGGCCCGGTCATGGGAACTGGGGAAGCAGCCTTACCACCGCTTCCAACAACCGTCAGGCCAATCAGAACCACCGTCACGAGCGCCATGAACACCACCGCTGACCTTTTCAGCCGCTTGTACCGTCTGTGCCTCCGAGCCTCTTCGAACAGAGCATCGGCGTCGGGCGCTGGTTTCGAGGTAGGCGCCAGTGGTGGGGCTTCCGTCGTCACCATGAAGCTACTATGGTTGTTCTTATGGGCTCTGTCAAGCGTGATGAACAGGAACTGGGCGATGCCGAGCTCGATCTTTCGCGAGTCGACAGACGGGAGCCCGTCTTGCTCCATGAGCAGGTGGCCGCCGAAATCAGACGAGCCATCGCTGATGGTGAGGCACTGTCCGGGCAAAAGATCCCTCAAGCCAAAGACCTGGCGGCGGTGCTCGGAGTGAACCCGAATACGGTCCTGCGCGCCCTTCGGCTTCTTCGAGATGAGGGCCTACTGGAGATGGGTCGAGGTCGAGCGATCAGGGTAGCGGGGACGCCCGAACAGGGAGCAGTCGTAGCGAAACTCAACGAAGTATTGGCGTTTGCTCGTCAGCGTGGCTACCGACGTGACGAATTGATCGCTCTCATGGAACGGCTGCCCGGGTAAGACGACGGAAATCACCGGTGATGAACGGTATGCGCCGAACGGCGCGGCGGGCGGCTCAGCCCAGGAGCTCGAGGCCCTCGTTGAACGTGCTCGACGGCCGCATCACCGCCGTGGCCAGCAACGGGTCGGGTTGGTAGTACCCGCCGATGTCGACTGGTGAACCCTGCACGCCGATCAGCTCCGCCACGATGACCTCTTGCTGCTCGGAGAGGGTGACGGCCAGCTGGCTCAGGGTCCCGGCCAACTCGGGATCCTGGGTCTGGGCCGCAAGCTCCTCTGCCCAGTACAGAGCCAGATAGAAATGGCTCCCCCGGTTGTCGATGCCGCCCAGCCGGCGGGTCGGTGACTTGTCCTGATCGAGAAAGGTCCCCGTGGCCCGGTCGAGTGTGTCTGCCAGCACTTGGGCCCGGGCGTTTCCCGTGGTCTGGGCCAGGTGCTCGAAACTAACCGCCAGGGCCAGGAACTCCCCCAAGCTGTCCCACCGGAGGTAGTTCTCCTTCAACAACTGTTGGACGTGCTTGGGAGCGGAACCACCCGCCCCGGTCTCGAACAGGCCACCGCCGCTGATCAGCGGGACGATGGACAGCATTTTGGCGCTGGTCCCGAGCTCCATGATCGGGAACAGATCGGTCAGGTAGTCGCGCAAGACGTTCCCGGTCACCGAGATAGTGTTCTCGCCCCGTCTGATGCGCTCCAGGGAGAATGCGGTGGCCCGCTCGGGCGACATGATCTCGATCTGCAGCCCATCGGTGTCGTGATCCGAGAGGTACGCCCGGACCCGCTCGATCAGCACGGCGTCATGAGGACGGTCCTCGTCGAGCCAGAACACTGCCGGATCGCCCGTGGCCCGGGCCCGGGTGACGGCCAACTTCACCCAGTCACGAATGGGTACGTCCTTGGTCTGGCACATGCGGAACACATCGCCGGTGGCCACCGGTTGCTCCAACACCACTGCGCCCAACTTGTCGACGACCCGGACCGTGCCGTCGACGGGTATCTCGAACGTCTTGTCGTGGCTGCCGTACTCCTCGGCCGCTTGGGCCATCAACCCGACATTGGGCACCGAGCCCATGGTGGCCGGGTCGAAGGCACCGTGGGCCCGGCAGTCGTCGATGACCACCTGGTACACGCCGGCGTAACTGCTGTCGGGAATGACGGCCAGGGTGTCGGCCTCCTCACCGTCCGGGCCCCACATGTGACCCGAAGACCGGATCATGGCCGGCATGGAAGCATCGACGATGACATCACTCGGTACGTGCAGATTGGTGATCCCCCGGTCGGAGTCCACCATGGCCAGGGGCGGGCGCTCTCCGAGCTCGGCATCGAAGGAAGCCCGGATGGCGGCACCGTCGGGCAGGGTCTCCAGCCCGGCGAAGATGGCTGCCAGCCCGTTGTTGGGATTGAGGCCCGCCGCCGCCAGTTCCCCACCGAAGCGGGCGAAGGTCTTGGGAAAGAATGCCTTCACCACATGGCCGAAGATGATCGGGTCCGAGATCTTCATCATGGTGGCCTTGAGATGCACCGAGAAGAGCACGCCGTCGGCCTCGGCCCGCCGGATCTGTGCGTCGAGGAACGAGTGCAGTGGTGCTACCCGCATGACGGCGGCGTCGACGACCTCGCCGGCCAGCACGGGGACCGAATCGCGCAGTACCGTCGTGCTCCCGTCCTCGGAGACCAGTTCGATGCGGAGCGAACCATCCTGAGGCACGACGGCGGATCGCTCGGTGGAGCAAAAGTCCCCGAACTCCATATGTGCCACATTGGTCCTCGACTCGGGCGACCATGCCCCCATCCGGTGTGGATGCTGGCGGGCGTATTTCTTCACCGAGGCAGGGGCCCGACGGTCAGAGTTCCCCTGGCGCAGGACCGGGTTCACCGCGCTGCCCATCACCTTGTCGTAGCGGGAACGGACGCTGCGATCCTCGTCGGACCGGGGGTCGTCGGGAAACTCCGGAAGCGGGTAGCCGTGCTCCTGCAGCTCGGCGATGGCCGTCTTCAGCTGCGGCTTGGAAGCCGACACGTTCGGCAATTTGATGATGTTGGCCTCCGGTGAGGCGGTGAGGGCACCGAGTTCGGCGAGGGCGTCGGGAACCCGCTGTTCCTCGCCGAGATACTCGGGAAAGCTGGCCAGGATGCGCGCCGCCAGCGAGATGTCCCTCGCCTCGACGGTGACGCCGGCCAACGAGGCGTACGCCTGGATCACCGGTAGCAACGAATAGGTGGCCAACGCCGGGGCCTCGTCCGTCTGGGTGTAGATGATGGTCGAGTCAGTCACCGTGCTCCTCGGGGCCGTGGGTAGTCTTGGGGTCGAACCGGCACGGCCCCAAGAACATCACCCCAGCCGGAGTGTCGCAAACCGACGGTCCGGCGGATCGCCCCGGCCACCAGGGCAACTCCCCTCGGTGATGGGTACCAGATCCTCGGAGAGCAGGTCGTTCGGCACAGCTGGCGCTGACCGGCAAGATTCCTGTCGACAGGGTGAGGCCGTGGGCGACCTCGAGTCCAAGGACCACCATCCCGGTCGCCCACTGATCGTCAGCTGATGGTCGGTCGGTATCTCTGCCGGCTCCGGTCGGGTGTTCGATGCTCTGGCCACGCGTCACCGTTGCCAACGGGAGCACCCCTATGAGGCCACGGCACAGGGTGCTCTGGATGGTAGGCGCATGCCTGCACCTTGATCAGCGAGCACTTCGTGCACCAGGCCGGGTTCGGTCACCGACCGTGGCGTCAGGGTTTAGCGAATCACGGTTCCGGGTAGACCCCGCCAGTCAAAAGTGATTGCTTCTGCGCGTAACACGGAGACGGAGCTGTGGTTGGGCTGGGGGCACCGAGAATCGGAGGAACCAATGAAACGTTCGTTAAAGGCCATCGTCGGTGGTGGCGTCGGCCTAGCCGCACTCGTTGCCACGATGGTGCCGGGCAGCATGGCCACCGCGGCGACATCGTCGAAGGAGGCCAGCTCCCTCTACCCGATCGACTACACGGTGAAGGCCACCACCACCTTGGCCAAGTTGAACCAGACCGTCACGGTGCCTCCCGGCTCCTTCAAGGGCTCCTTGAACCTGAACACCCTCGTTTTGAAAGGGAAGCTGGCCCTGCCCCCCGCAACGACCACGGTCGACGTGGCCGGGATCGGCCTGGCCAACGCCACCTTCGAGCTCTCGGAGACCAAGGAGGTAACCGGAAAGGTCAATCTTTCGACGTTGAAAGTCACCTCGACCGCCTCGTTCAACGTCCTCATCACCTCGCTGGAGCCGCTGGGGCTGCCGGTCAACCTGGTGGGCAACAGCTGCGGAACAGCGACTCCGGTATCGGTCACGTTCAGTGGCAAGTTTTCCTTCAGTGGCAGCTCGAAGTTCTCGGGCGACTACACCATTCCCCAGCTGCAGAATTGCGAACTGTTGACTCCGGTCCTCAACGAACTCGTTCCGGGGCCTGGCAACGTCTTCTCCGCCACATTCGCACCGGCCAAGTGACTGAAACGACCGAGCTGACTCGGGGTCTCCTCTTCTAAGCCCCGAGGGTCCCAACTCTCCTGTGGAGTCACCGTGGTGCTTTCGAACTCCGGAAGCGCCACGGTGACGCCGGTTTGATTGCGGCGACGATCGGTCGGGTAGCGTCGACGGAATGACCCCGGAGGAGATGGCCGACCTCGTGCACCTGCGCCAGGCACGCGATCTCGTCGACCGCCACTACGCACTGCCTCTTGACGTCCCGGCCATGGCCAGTGCCGCCCTCATGTCGCCCGCCCACTTCTCACGCAAGTTCCGTGCGGCCTATGGCGAGACTCCCTACTCCTACTTGATGACGCGGCGCATCGAGCGTGCGAAGGCTCTTCTGCGTCAAGGGATGTCCGTCTCTGATGCCTGCATGGCCGTCGGGTGCACTTCACTCGGCTCGTTCAGCTCTCGCTTCTCCGACATCGTCGGCATGACCCCTTCGGAGTACCGGAGCCGCGACCACCACGATCTCGAGGGCCTTCCCTCCTGCGTGAGCAGGTTCGCCACACGGCCAAGGCGTCTGGCCTCGGTCTGAGCGCCCGGCGCAGCTTCCGGCCATGGGACTCCGGCCGCCCGCATGAGTTGTCAGACCCCCGATACCAAGCAGGATCGGAGAAGCACCTCGCCGATCGCTGCTGTTACGGTTTTCGTATGACAATCTCCGTCTCCGCCATGTTCGTCCCGGTACACGATCCCGACGCTGCGCTGGGCTTTTATCGTGACGCTCTCGGTCTCGAGGTCCGTGCTGACGTAGCGTCCGATGGCTTCCGCTGGGTCACCGTCGGTGCTCCGGGTCAGGACGTCGACATCGTTCTGTTCCAGCCGCACGGGGGTCGTTCACAGGCCGAGGGAGACGCCCTGTTGTCCTTGGTGACGCAGGGCTCGATCCAGGCTGCGATCTTCCGTTCCGACGACCTCGACACTACCTTCGAAAAGGTGCGGGCCTCGGGCGCCGAGGTGCTCCAGGAGCCTGCCTCCCAGCCCTGGGGCGTACGCGATTGCGCGTTCCGCGACCCCTCGGGCAACATGGTCCGCATCGCCCAGGCCTGAGCCACGTGAAGCTGGGAGCCGGCTGGTTGAGGACATCGAAGCGGACAACCACCTGAGAACCATGAAGGTCGATCGTACGTCGGCTGCTCGGCACGCCGCCGACAGTCATGATCTGATCCGGATCCACGGTGCGCGCCAGAACAACCTGAAGGACGTCAGCTTCGAGATCCCGAAGCGCCGGCTGACGGTGTTCACCGGTGTTTCCGGCTCGGGCAAGAGCTCCCTGGTGTTCGGCACCATCGCCGCCGAGTCACAGCGGCTGATCAATGAGACCTACAGCGCTTTCGTGCAGGGCTTCATGCCGACGCTGGGGCGGCCTGAGGTCGATGTGCTCGAGGGGCTGACGACCGCCATCATCGTAGACCAGCACCGGATGGGGTCCGACCCCCGCTCCACGGTCGGCACCGCCACTGACGCCAACGCCATGCTACGGATCCTCTTCAGCCGGCTGGGGCGGCCGCACATCGGCCCACCCAACGCCTTCTCCTTCAATGTGGCCTCGGTGCGCGCCAGCGGCGCCATCACCGTCGAACGCGGTGCCACCAAGACGGTGAGGCGGACCTACACCCGGGCAGGGGGCATGTGCCCCCGCTGCGAGGGCCGAGGGGCGGTCTCCGATATCGACCTCACCCAACTCTTCGACGAGTCCAAGTCGCTCAACGAGGGAGCGATCTCCGTGCCCGGGTACACCGGAGGGGGCTGGAACTCCCGGCTCTACAGCGCTTCGGGCTTCTTCGATCCGGACAAGCCGATCAAGAAGTTCACCAAAAAAGAGCGACAGGACTTCCTCCACCGCGAGCCCACCCGAATGAAGATCGAGGGCATCAACATGACCTACGAGGGACTGATCCCCCGGATCCAGAGGTCCATGCTCTCCAAGGACATCGAGGCCCTCCAGCCCCACGTCCGGGCGTTCGTGGAACGGGCAGTCACCTTCGCCACCTGCCCGGAGTGCGACGGCACCCGGCTCAGCGAGGGAGCCCGGTCGTCCCGGATCGGCAACATCAACATCGCCGATGCCTGGGCCATGCAGATCAGCGACCTGGTCGAATGGGTGCGCGGCCTCGATGAGCCGTCGGTGGCGCCGTTACTGGCCACGCTGCTACAGACCCTCGACTCGTTCGTCGAGATCGGGCTGGGCTACCTTTCGCTCGACCGACCATCGGGGACCCTCTCGGGCGGCGAGTCGCAGCGGGTCAAGATGATCGGCCACCTCAGCTCCTCGCTGACCGACGTCACCTACGTCTTCGACGAGCCCACCGCGGGCCTGCACCCCCATGACATCCAGCCGATGAACGACCTGTTGCTCCGGCTGCGGGACACGGGCAACACGGTGCTGGTGGTGGAGCACGAGCCGGAGACCATCGCCGTCGCCGACCACGTCGTGGACCTGGGCCCGGGCGCCGGAGCGGCCGGTGGCGAGGTGGTGTTCGAAGGCACGGTCGACAAACTGCGGGTGAGCGGCACGCTCACCGGCCGCCACCTCGACGACCGGGCCTCCTTGAAACCGTCCGTGCGGGAGCCTTCGGGAGTGCTGGAGGTGCGCAGTGCCAACCTTCACAATCTGCAGGACGTCAATGTCGACGTTCCACTCGGGGTGCTGGTGGTGGTCACCGGCGTGGCGGGTTCGGGGAAGAGCTCGCTGATCCGGGGCTCGTTGTCGGGGCTGGAGGGAATGGTGTCGGTCGACCAGACCCCCATCCGTGGCTCGCGTCGCAGTAATCCCGCCACCTACACCGAGCTGCTGGAGCCGATCCGCAAGGCCTTCGCCAAGGCCAACGGCGTGAAACCCGCCCTGTTCAGCGCCAACTCCGAAGGCGCCTGCCCCGCCTGCAACGGTGCCGGGGTGGTCTACACCGACCTGACCATGATGGCCGGTGTCTCCTCCATCTGCGAGGAGTGCGAGGGCCGACGGTTTCAGGCGGCGGTGTTGGAGTACCGCCTCGGAGGGCTCGACATCTCCGAGGTGCTGGACCTGGCGGTCAGAGACGCCGCCGAATTCTTCGATGCCGACGGGGCCCGGACGCCGGCTGCCCACGCCATCCTCGAGCGACTGATCGACGTGGGGCTGGGCTATCTCAGCCTGGGCCAACCGCTCACCACCTTGTCCGGCGGCGAGCGGCAACGGCTGAAGCTGGCTACCCGCATGGCTGACAAGGGCCACGTCTACCTGCTGGACGAGCCGACCAACGGCCTCCACCCGGCCGACGTCGACCAGCTACTGGGCCTGCTCGACCGGCTGGTCGACTCCGGCAAGTCGGTGATCGTGGTCGAGCATCATCAGGCGGTCATGGCGCACGCGGACTGGATCATCGACCTCGGCCCCGGGGCCGGCCACGACGGGGGTCGGATCGTCTTCGAGGGCACACCTGCGGCCCTGGTCACCGCCAACTCCACCCTCACCGGCCAGCACCTGGCCGACTACGTCACCACCTGATCCGCCCTCAGGCGTCCGAATTCAAACCCAAACTCGTAAGCTGGGCTCGATGGTCGAGCCGACCTACGAGATCCGGGCTCTGGACGAATCCACCTGGCCTGCGTTCGCCGCTCTGGTGGAGTGCAACAACGGCATCTTCGGCGGCTGCTGGTGCATGGGATTCCACCCCAAGGAGGCCACAGAGGGAACAGCCCCGACCCCCAAGCGCCAACAGAAGCTCGATCGGGTTCGAGCCGGAACCGCTCACGCCGCCCTGGTCTTCGAGGGAGAGGAGTGCGTGGGCTGGTGCCAGTTCGGATCACCCGATGACGTGCCTCGCATCAAGAATCGAGCGGCCTACGAACAAGGTCGGGCGGGCACACCGGAATGGCGGATCGCCTGTTGCTACGTGGGTAAGGGGCATCGGCGTCAGGGTGTGGCCACCGCCGCGCTCGGCGGGGCCATCGAACTCATCGGGTTGCTGGGCGGGGGAACCGTCGAGGGATACCCGGAGAGCGCCGAGGCGGTGCCCGCCGGCTTCCTCTACCACGGTTCCCTATCCACCTTCGAGAAGGCCGGGTTCGTCCGGGACCGCAAAATCGGCAAGCACCGGTGGGTCGTGACCAGATTCGTCGAACCGAGGGTGTAGGGCCCCCGTCGTGCCACATCCGTCCTCCGACACCACCGGTTACCCTCCGTCAGTCGGTGTCCGCCAGCTCCACCCTGGCCAGCGGGCTGTGCTCCACCCACTCCTCGAGGACGGCCTCGGGCCACGGACTGTCCGGGCCGCGGCGGCGGTTGAACTCCCCGACGAAAAGGGTGAGGATCCGCCGGCGCTCCGCCGGGTCCGCGATGACCGTGGCCGTGGCCGGCAGGTCGACCACCGGGTTGTGCTTGAGGTGGAAGGTGAACTCCGGGTGGGCGGCCAGATTGACCAGCCAGTGGCGGGGCGTGGCGGCGGGAATGCCGCTCAGGTAGATGTCGTCGCCCAACCGGTAGAAGACGATCTCGATCCGGCGCGGCAAGCCCGAACGCCGACCGGTGGTGGTGATGTCGATGGTGCGATCCTCGATGGTCGAAGAGGCATCGATGGCCAGAGCTTGTCGGACGTCATCTCTCATGAACAGCCTCCCTCGGATGCCATCTACGCCTGGCGGTAGTAGTGGTCCTGATCGAGGTCCTCGAGCAGGCTGGGCCCGGTGGGCTCCCATTCCAGCAGCTCCCGGGTGACCAGGGCGGTGGCAGGACTGTCGACCCCCACGAAGTGGGCCAGGGGGCCGAAACGATCGGGCGCATCGGCCGGGGTCAACGACTTGGCGGGCACGTCGAGGTGTCGGGCCAGGGCCTCGGCGATCTCCCGGAAACGGACGCCTTCGTCGCCCACCGCGTGCAGGACCGTGCCGGCGGGGGCCAACTCGACGGCCAGGCGGGCCAGACGGGCGGCGTCAGAACGGTGGACCGCCGGCCAGCGGTTGGCACCGTCACCCACGTATCCGGACTCGCCCGCCTGGCGGGCGATGGCCACGAAGGTGGCCACGAACCCCTTGTCGCCGTCGCCGTGGACCGTCGGGGGGAGGCGCAGCACGGACGAGCGAACACCGACACCCCTGAGGGACAGGGTGAACAGGCCGGTGGCGGCCCGAAGCCCGGCCGGGTTGGCCCGAATGAGGGCGCCGGGCACCAGCCCGTCGTCCTCGGTGGCAACCCGCCCGACCATCAAGCCGAGCAGGCCCGAAGCCAGCACGAACGGCCGGTCGGAGTGGGCCAGGGCGGCACCCATGGCCTCGACGGCCCGCCGGTCGGCGGCCGCCGCAGCTGGGAAGTCGCCGCCGAAGGCCACCTCGTGCTGGAACGCCAGATGGATCACCCCGTCCGAGTCGGCGGCCGCCTTGGCCAGGCCGTCGGGGTCGTCGAGGTCTCCCCGTCGAACAGTGGCACCGGCCGCTTCCAACTGCTCGGCCGAGGCGTCAGAGCGCGCCAAGCCGACCACTTCGTGGCCTGCTCCGAGCAGTTCGGGCACGACGGCCGAACCGATCCAGCCTGATGCGCCGGTGACAAAGATCTTCATGATGGTTCCTCCAAGGAAGTGGTGATGTCAGTGACTGCTATCACCAACATAGACCCGATGACAGTGACTGTCAACGGTAAGGTTGAGGTTATGGGACGATGGCAGCCGGACAGTCGGGGACGGCTGCAGGAAGCGGCGCTGGCTCTCTACTCCGAGCGCGGCTTCGACCAGACCACCGCGGCCCAGATCGCGGCCCGGGCGGGTCTGACCGAACGGACCTTTTTCCGGCACTTCGCCGACAAGCGGGAAGTGCTGTTCGGTGCTTCGTCTCTCCTTCAAGAGCGGATCGTGGCCGGGGTGGCCGGGGCGCCGCTGACCGACGGCCCTCTTGACGCCGTGGCCCGAGGACTCGATGCGGCCGCCGCCATGCTCGGGGAGGCCCGTCGGGACCTGACCAATCAGCGACTGGCCGTCATCGCCGCCAACCCCGACCTGCGCGAGCGGGAACTCACCAAGCTGGCCGACTACGCCGCCGCGGTGGCGGAGTCCTTGCGCCAACGTGGCGTGGGCGAACCGCAGGCCACCTTCGCCGCCGAGCTGGGCATGACGGTGTTGGGCGTGGCCCTCCGGCTGTGGGCCAGTGGGGAGGACGATGGCGATCTCACCGCCATCATGCGCGATTCCGTCGCCGAATTGCGCACCGTGGCGACTACCGACTGAATCTGCCTCCGATCACGAGAGGGCTCCGTCCCGGAGCGTCGTTGATCTGTTGGGGGAGATAGCTGACACCGACGAGTTACTCCGTCCGACGACCTCATCGTGGAGATCGTGGATGCGGTCTTGCTGACCGGGTGTGACCGGACAAGTAGCCTCGGCAAGGAAGTCCGGTCGGCTACTCAACGCACACCGGCTTGGGGTAAAACAAGACCGGCGATGAGTTTGGCCGGTTCCTCCCGTCTGTACTCGTAGGGGGGTTGTGCCCATGACGGAGTTCAGAGGAGGAGGACGTGGCGAAACCGAATGTGGTGGCGAATGAGGAGTGGGAGCGTGCCCGCACCGAACTGCTGGTGGCGGAGAAAGAGGCCACCCGGGCGCAGGATGCCCTGGCGGCCAGGCGTCGCCGGCTGCCGATGGTCAAGTTCGGCGACAACTACCTGTTTGACACTCCGACCGGACCGAAGTCTCTGCTCGACCTGTTCGAAGGCCGGGATCAGCTTGTGGTGTACCAATTCATGGACAATGGGCCGGATAACTTCTGCCCTGGCTGCACCGCCTTCACCAACAACGTCACCGACCTGGACCATCTGGCCAGGAACGGAGTCAGCTGGGCAACGGTTTCGAACATGCCGCTACCCCAGATCGAGGGGTACAAAGCCAAGATGGGCTGGACCCTCCCCTTCGTTTCGTCGCACGGGACGTCGTTTGCCAAGGACTGCGGAGGAGGCGAGGGATTCATGCTCTCCGTCTTCCTGCGCCATGGCAGTGATATCTATCTGACGTACTCCACCACGGCGCGCGGAGTGGACCGGGTGATGTTCTTTCACAACATCTTGGACCTCTGCCCGTACGGCCGGCAGCAGGACTGGGAGGACTCGCCGGCCGGTTGGCCGCAACGCCCTACGTACGGGTAGTCGGCCTAGCGCCTCCCGGCGGCGCGCTAGACATGGTCGGTGAGCTCGCCGCTCGTTGTCCCGGACCTGGTGCAGCAGTGCGCCATGTCCAACGGGGTCCCTGGGCGACGATGGCTCAGAGAACTGCCTGACCTGGTGGCTACCATGATCGACCGGTGGGATCTGGAACTGGGCCGTTCATTCCAGGGCGGCACCGCTTCCTTCGTGGTGGCAGCAACAGATGCCTCGGGCCGGGCCTGCGTACTGAAGCTGGCCATGCCGCTCCAGTATGAGGCACCCGAATCGTTCGGAAGGAGCGTGGCCGCGCACCAGCTCGCCGAAGGTCATGGCTGCGCTCGACTCCTGGATGTCGATGAGTCGGCACGGGCCATGCTGCTCGAACGCCTGGGGCCCAACCTTGACCAACTCGGAATGCCGCTTCCGGTCATGTTGGAGACTATCGCCACGACCCTCCGGAGCTTCTGGCGACCCGTCGACGAATCGTCCGGCCTGGCGACGGGATCGGAGAAAGCCGTATGGCTGGGCCGCTACATCGCCACGATGTGGGAGGAGCTCGGCCGACCGTGCCCCCGGCTGGTGATCGATCGAGCCCTCCACTACTGCGACGAACGGGCCATGGCGTTCGATCCAGCTCTCGCCGTACTGGTCCATGGCGATGCCCACGGGTGGAACACGCTGGCGGCCGGTGACGGCGCCTTCAAGTTCGTGGACCCGGAGGGATTGCGATCCGAGCGTGCCCACGACCTCGGGATCCCGATGCGAGAGTACAACCACCCTCTGCTCGACGGCGACACCCGTCGATTGACCCGCCAACGCTCCGAGCTTCTGGCCCGATGGTGTGACGTCGACCCCGAAGCCGTATGGCAGTGGGGTTACGTCGAGCGGGTCTCGACGGGCCTGGCCAACCTGCGCGACTTCGTTGGGGACGAAGGCCTGGCCTTCCTCGAGGTGGCCCGACGGTGCACGTGAGCGGACAGCCGGACCGGCAGTCGACGTACCTCGGATCAGCCTGCACCCGCCCGCGTGGCCGTGACCACCACGGCTGAGTAACCCATGACGAAGCTACCGCCGGCGGCGTCGATCACGTTTCCGATTCCGGCCAGCAACTCGGCCATTCTCTCGGGGGCCAAGAGCGCGTGGCCTCCGAAGGTGGGCACTTGCTCCACCCACTCCTGGCGGGAGTATGACCGTTCCCAGTCGAACGTCCACAGTTCGGGCTCATCGAACCCTCGGCTCTGTCGGAGACCTTCGATCGCTTTGTCGGAGAGCGGTACGTAGGACGCCGCGCCTCCAGGCGCGCCGGTCTGGAAGAAGGGGAACTCCGGCACTACCTGTCGGTAGACGGCTGAGAAACCCTCGGCAAAGTCGGGAGGGAAGGTCATGACGTTCCAGAAGAGGGCGATGCGACCGCCGGGCCGAAGCACCTCGACGGCCTTGGACGCACCGGCCACGGGATCCACCCAGTGCCAGCTCTGTCCGGCCGTCAGGACATCGAACGTTCGACCACCGGCGTCCCACTCCTCGAACGTGGCGATCTCGACCTCGAGGCCGCGGGCGCGGGCCAACTCGGCCATCCGCGGGTCCGGCTCGACACCGAGCACGCGGCAGCCCTCTTGAAGGAAAGGCCAGGCGGAGATGCCGGTGCCGATCCCGACATCGAGGAAATCACGACCTTTGCTGGCGGCGAGGACCGCGTCCACCATGGCTATCGGATAGGTCGGTCGGGTTCGCTGGTAACGCTCGGCTTGGGTCCCGAACGACTCGGCCACCTGTCGAGCGCGATGCGATTCACCGCGGGGGAACGACTGGGGTACCGGCGGTAGAGTGGCCATGTGCCCACTATAGTGGGCAGGCGCCCATTACAAGAGATCGCGAGCCTGGACCAACCCGTGCCAACCGGAATTGCCTACCTCAACGCCCGCGAGCTCCTCTTCGAGGCCGCTGAGCGGGTACTCCGCCAGGAGGGCGCCAGTGGCCTCACCAGTCGCGCCATCACCACAGAAGCCGGCGTGGCGAAAGGGGTGATGCACCGCCACTTCGCCGACTTCGATGCCTTCCTCGCCGAGCTGATCCTCGATCGCGCCGCTCGGCTCGACGCTCCGGCCACCGCCTTGCACGATGCGGTGGGGACGGGGACCGTTGTGGACAATGTGGTGGCGGCCGTGACCGCGGTGTTCAGCCCTCTGGCCGTGGCCATGGTCGCTCTCGTCATCACCCGCGACGGCCTGCGGGCCCGCTTGCACCAAGCCGGCGCAGCGCGCTTCCCCCTCCTCGCCGAAGGCGCGGCCATGATCACTGCGTACCTAAGGGACGAGCAGGTCGTGGGTCGAGTAGCCAACGATGTCGATGTCCCTGCAGTCTCGTACACGCTCATCGGTGCAACCCACTTGTTGTTTGCCGATAGCGAGAGTGGCCCGACGGATGCCAGGGCCCTTCACAGCGTGGTCTCCCGTGTACTTGACGGCCTGGTGTAGCTGCACCCACGACCAAGTGCGCACCCGATGCGGCTCACCGGCTGGTGGTGTGGTCACCTCGGCTCCATGGTTCACGCCGGCGATTGCTATTCGCAACCTGATCTTTACGCCATTTTGACGATGGTCCGGCCAGCCAGATCGCCGAATGGCAACATCAGCAGTGGGTAGATTGCTGACGGCACCGAAATCCTCCGAGGAAGGCCGTCCCTTTGTCCGTACGTCCAGCGTTACCCATACGCGAGGTACTACGGGGGCGCAAGCTCAGCTGGGTCGATCTGATCGTGGCGGCAGGAGTCATCGCCATCCTGTACGCCGTCGTGAGGCTGGGACAGTCGATGAGCGTCAACTTCACCCCCGGCCGGACCCCGGTGATCATCTCGACGGACATCGCCGACGTTCCCTATTATGCGGCCCGGTCGTTACTACGGATGTTCATCGCTCTCGGGCTGTCGACCGTCTTCACCTTGGTGTACGGCACGGCCGCGGCCCGGTTACGCCGAGCCGAGAAGGTGCTGGTACCCATCCTCGACATCCTGCAGTCGATTCCCATCCTGGTATTCCTGCCCATCGCCCTGACCTTCTTCATCAAGGTCTTCCCCGACAACCTGCTGGGCCTGGAGGCCGCTTCGATCTTCGTGATCTTTACCTCCCAGGCCTGGAACATGACGTTCAGCTTCTACCACTCGCTCATCTCTCAGCCCACCGAGCTCGACGAGGCAGCCCGGATGTACCGATTGACCAAGTGGCAGCGGTTCTGGAAGCTCGACGTGCCCAGCTCGGCCATCGGACTGGTCTGGAACATGATGATGTCGATGGGTGGCGGCTGGTTCTTCCTGACCGCCTCCGAAGCAGTGACCGTCTTCATCAAGGGGAAGGGCATCTCCGAGAGCCTGCCGGGCATCGGGAGCTACATGGCCGCGGCGGTGAGAAACGGCTCCTACTCCGAAGTGGCCATCGCCATCGTGACCATGGTGATTCTGGTCGTCGGGACCAATTTCTTTGTCTTTCGGCCCCTGGTGGCCTGGTGCGACAAGTTCCGGCTGGAGACCTCTGAGTCGTCGGACAAACCGAAGAGCGCGGTACTGAACCTTCTCCGGAGGTCCTCGATCCCCCGCCTGGCCGGGCGGGTGAGCCACCCCATCGGGCGAGCCCTCGATCGGGTCACCCGGCCGTTTGGGCTGGCCGAGTACCCACTCCGTACCGACGTCCGTAAGCGCCAGGTCGGCGACGTCATCTTTTGGGCCGTGATCCTCGGGGCGTCGGCCGCGGTGGCCACGATCGGTCTTATCTACCTCAACTCGCACTTGGGCTTCGCCCGGTTCCCCCTCCTCGTCGCCTACGGATTCGCCACCTTCGGGCGGGTGGTCGTCCTGGTGATCATCTCCACCGTCATCTGGGTGCCGGTGGGGGTCAAGATCGGGATGAGCCCCAAACTGGCCCGCTACGCCCAGCCGGTGGTGCAGGTCCTGGCCAGTTTTCCGGCCATCCTGCTCTTCCCGTTCGCCACCCTGGTCTTCATCGACCTCGGGATATCGCTGAACTACGGGGCCATCCTGCTCATGATGCTGGGAGCGCAGTGGTACATCCTGTTCAACGTGATCGCCGGGGCCAGCTCCATCCCCAACGACCTGCGCGAGATGATGGTCACCATGAGGCTCACCCGGCGCCAACGTTGGCGCCAGGTCATCCTTCCCGCCATTTTTCCCGCCTATGTCACCGGGGGCATCACCGCCGCCGGTGGGGCCTGGAACGCATCCATCGTGGCTGAACTGGTGAGTTGGCACCACGATACCCTCAACGCCTTCGGACTCGGAAACTACATCGCCACAGCATCGGTCCGAGGCCACTTCGCCCTCCTGATCGCCGGCGGCATTGTCATGAGTGCCTTCGTGGTCATCGTCAACCGACTGTTCTGGCGGCGCCTCTACCGTCTGGCCGAGAACAAGTACACGCTGTGAGCCACCCGACGTTGACCCCTGCCCTCCCGACGCGAAAGGGTGGTCCCCTGTGACGCCGACCCCGGGCCTCTCGGCCCACGCCTCCGGCCCCGATCCGACCACGATCATCGAGGTCACCCACGTCACCAAGACCTTCGTCTCGCCCGACGGAAGCCCGCTACCGGTTCTCGACGACATCTCACTCAATCTTCGAGAGGGGGAGATCGTGGCACTCCTGGGCCGATCAGGTTCGGGGAAGAGCACGCTCCTTCGCTGTATCGCTGGGCTGATCTCCCCCACTTCGGGAGAGGTGAGCTACCGGGGACAGACCCTCAACGGGGCCAACCCCGGTGTGGCCATGGTCTTCCAGAGCTTTGCTCTGTTGCCCTGGCTGACGGTACGCCAGAACGTCGAGCTGGGCCTCGAAGCGCTCGGCGTGGAGCCGGTGGAGCGACGCCAACGGGCCGAGCGGGCCATCGACACCATCGGCCTCGACGGGTTCGAGTCCGCATACCCCAAAGAGCTCTCGGGAGGAATGCGCCAACGAGTCGGGTTTGCCCGAGCTCTGGTCGTGGAGCCCGATGCCCTCCTGATGGACGAGCCGTTCTCCGCGCTGGACGTTCTCACCGCTCAGAACCTGCGGGCCGAGTTGCTCCGTCTGTGGCACCAGAAGGACTTCCCGACCAAGGCCATGTTGATCGTTACCCACAACATCGAAGAGGCGGTCATCCTGGCCGACCGGATCTTCGTGCTCGGAGCCAACCCCGGCCGCATCCGCACGGAGATCGACTGCACCTTTCCCCAGCCCCGCCACCGACATGACGAGAGCTTCCAAGCCCTGGTCGACCAGATCTACGGTCTGATGACCGGCCGGGACACCCGTCCCCCCGCCCACATCTGGACTGTGGCTGCACCCGGTGAGGGCTCTCCGACTGACACTCCGCTCCCCGATGCCAGCGTCGGAGGCATGGCCGGGCTCCTCGAGATCCTGGTGGCCCAAGGTGGGCATGATGACCTGCCCAAGCTGGCTCACGAGCTGACGTTCGAAGTCGACGACCTCCTGCCTCTGGTCGACGCCGCCCAGGTGCTGGGTCTGGCAGAAGTAGACGATGCCGATCTTCACGTTACGGACGAGGGCCGGATCTTCGTCGCCGCTGACATCTTGGAGTCCAAGCAGATCTTCGCCCAACGGGCCCGCGAACGAGCGCCGTTGGTCCGGGCCATCTGCAAGGCACTGCAGAACACCGAAGACGGCAACCTGGGCGAGGGGTTCTTCCTCGACATCCTGCGCCGAGGGTTCTCCGAGGACGAGGCCCACCAGCAGCTGAGGATCGCCATCGACTGGGGTCGCTACGGGGAACTCTTCGACTTCGACGCCAACACCGGTCAGCTGTCTCTGGACCACCCGCATGTTCCGGATGGCCGCTGAACCGACGTTCGTCGCTGGCCGGTGCCACAGCCCGCCAAGGAGCCAGAGTCCTCTCCCCGCGGCACATCGTTTCTTACCTAGGCTTGAGCGTGCCGGTCGCACCAGCCGGTGTCGCCGTCGCCAACGGTGAAGGGATCATCGCCACCACCTATGTGCATGGATTGGCCATCATCGGACTTGCCATACTCGCCACCATCGACCTGTTCCGCCACCACCCCGACACGCAAGGAGATCAGCCATGACCGACACCCGCCCCCACCTCGAGCCCGGTCCCGACCACCCCATCACCATCGACCCCAATCCGGGTCACGTCACCGTCCGCCACGGGTCAGCAGTCATCGCCGAGACCGACCAGGCTCTCGAGCTCAGAGAGGCCGACTATCCACCGGTGCTCTACATCCCCCTCAGCGACGTCGACCAGCAACTACTGGGGGCCAGCGGCGAGCACACCTACTGCCCCTATAAGGGGGAAGCCTCGTATTACGACATCGTGAGTGGTGACGGCGACACCCTGGCCGGTGCTGTGTGGTTCTACCCCGAGCCCTACGACGCAGTCGAACCCATCCGCGACCATGTCGCCTTCTATGCCGACCGCGTCACCGTCACCCGAGAATCCTAGGATCGGATACGTCGAAGTACGGCGGCGAGACCCCACCGCACTGGGCCGCCAGCAACGACGACGTGGAGTTGGTCGACGCCCTGCTCGACGCCGGTGCCGATGTCAACGGCCCGGGCTCAATCATTGGTGGCCTGGTGGAGCGCGGCGCCCACACGAACATCGTTCAAGGCGCGGCATTGGGGCTGGTCGAACGAGTCAAAGCTGGACTGGTCACTGAGCCAGGCTGGCGCGGCCAACCGTTCGAGGTCCAAGGGCTCCGCGAACTGCCGGTCCATGAGATCACGAGCCTGGCGCAGGTACCCGGCCCGCTCCGTGGTCGAGACGGGCGTGCTCAGACAGTGCGTCCGGCAAAGGACAGGAGCCTGCTCTGCGGGTCGGCATCGGCCGGGCAGTCCACGGGTGGACCGAAGCCACCCGGACGACGCATGGCCTCCCCGAACCGGGCAATCACACCGGCGCAGTGTTCGACCGCGCCCCCATCGAGCGCCTCTGGCTGACCAGTGGCCCGGGCCAGGTCCCAGGTGTGGACCACCGTGTCCGCACAGGCCAAGTCGCCGACCAGGTTGCTGAAACGGGTGGGTCCGGCAAAGGCTTGCACCTCGATGTCGCAGCGGGCCGGGTCACTAACGGCATCGAGTAGGGCGGTGCTGGCTTCGGCCCACTGGGCCAGCAGGTCGCCATCGGGATCGGCAGGGGACGCCGGGGCCCCCAGCAGCCCCAGCACACGCCGCTGGGTATCGATGACGTGTGAGGCCAAGTCCTGCACGGTCCATTCCTCACAGGGCGTGGACAGCGTCCACTGGTCCGGACCCACCCCCTCCAGTCGTTCGGTGAAGCCGCTGGAGACCCGGGCGTAACGATCGGCATCCTCGGACATGCACCGCACAGTAGTAGCCGTGCGCCACCGTGGCACAGCCCATTCCCCGGACCGGGAGCCCGTCATCCGGACCGTGCCCCTCGCCTTCCTGGCCATGGTGATCGGCTCCTGATCGCCCACAGGACTCCGCTGGCGGACGGGACCGCCAAGCTCCTCGCCCTGGACCTACCTGAGGACCTCCGACGCTACCGGCCCGCTGCCACCTCACTCCCGTAATGAGAACGGACGCCACTGACGACGGTGGTGCAACGCCCAGGTCCTTGAGGGACCAACACACGGAAGACCTGGTCGGACACCCGAACAGGGAAGTTAGGGCAGGATCTCTACATATCCGTCGGTTCCATTCAGGCGGATCCGCTGCCCATCGCGGATCAACCGGGTGGCTCGGTCCACACCCACCACGGCCGGCAGGCCGTACTCCCGGGCGATCACCGCCCCGTGGGTCATCATGCCCCCCACCTCAGTCACCAGGCCCGCTATCGTCGGGAATACCGGCGTCCAGCAGGGGTCGGTGTAGGCCGTCACCAGGATGTCCCCTACTTCGAGACGGGCCTGCGCCAGGTCCAGGATGACCCGGGCCCGTCCCTCGACGGTTCCGGCGGACACGGCTAGGCCGATCAGCGCACCGGTGGGTGTGTCGTCGCGCCGGTAGGTCCCCGTGACGGCTTCGCCGTCCGAGGTCAACACCGGAGGCGGCGTCAATGCTTGATATGACCTGAAGGCCTCCTTGCGCTGGGAAATGAGTTGACCATCGATCTGGTTCGTGCGCACCACGTCGTGGAACTCCTGGAGCCTGAGGTAGAAGATGTCCTCCTTCTCCGTAAGCGTCTGGGCCTGTACCAGGCGCTCGGCCTCTTCCAGCAAGGCTTGCTTGTAGACGAAGTAGCGGCTGACCATGCCGTACTTTGGGTATTCGCGATAGCCGATGAACGTCCGGACACGGTCGATCATCCGCTTGGTCTCTTCGGCCTTCGCCTCTCCGTCCGGCAAGAGCCGCAAGCGCTCCAGCAGTTCCTGTTCCTTCGCCCACGCCTCCTGTCGCCCTTGCTCGAAGCGTCGCTGGCCCGCCCCGGGTTCGAAGTTCTTGATGTTGCCGAGGATCAAGGGAACCAGCGTGAGGGGACGTTCACTCCAACGCGGCCTCGTGATGTCGATCTCGCCGACGCAGCGCATGCCGTACCGGTCGAGGAAGGTCTGGATGGCGTCACGCGCTTTCTGGCCGCCCGCCAGTCCCACCATCTCGTCCAGGACCTCCTCGTCATCGACGTGTTGCAAGAAATTGACTACCTCCGGAAGTGGACGGATCACGTCGGCGACGTCCAGAAGCGCCAGCCCCATCTCCGAGGTGACGTTGTGGGGGACGGACTGGGTGAGCGTGTCGGCCGCGCTCTTCTCCCCCAACCAGGCCAGCATGTCCTCATTGAGCCACCATGAGGCCTCCATCGCGGACATGAACACCTGATAGCTCCGCGGATCGAACAGAATCCGCTTCAGTTCTTGGAAGTCGGCCAGAATGAAATCGAAGAGTGCCGGTCCGGACTTCGTCCGGATGTTGTGCTGCAGGGTGGCGATGGAGTTCTGGTTGTGCTCGATCAGCTCGATCACGATGGCCGGATCGGTCTCGATCGGGGTCGGCGCGGCAGCTGCCGGAACCTCAGCGGTGTCCTCGTCCGGGAGCGTGGGGATGAAGTCGCCGCGTTCGACAATGGACTTCAGTGCCTCCCCGATCATGGGCTGGCCCCTGCCAAAGGTCTCCAAGAGGCCCGCCCGGGTCGCCGGAGATGCCAAACCCGTGGCGACATCGACGAACAGCCTCCCGCCGGACTCATACATCTGCCGGGGAGTCGTCAGCTGCCACACCGACAGGCCCAGGGGCTTCATGGCGTCGGTCATCATCTGCGCATGACCGACCGACACGTAGACGTGGTTCTCTTGGTCACCGGCCGATGGGATGGGGAACAGCGTGGTGATCGGCCGGCTCTGGACGATCTCAAAGAAGTCATCAACCAGACACCATTCGACGTCCTGGGGCTGGCCGAAATGCGCTTCGATCCGCCGTCCCATCTGTGCGAGCCGCACGATCTGTGGATCGGTCAGGGCTGGCTGCTCCTGCCGCCCCGGGTCGATCGCCTCCTCCTGCGTCCCGCCTGCCGGCGAGGCCCGGATCGCTACTTGCTTGGTGGCGACCGATTTGGAGACGACCTCGCCATCTCGCTCTTGGTACAGGTCCGTGTTCACCAGGCCGGAGACCAGAGCCTCGCCGAGTCCGAAGGTGGCCTCCACAGAGGCGACCTTCCGGTTCGACGTGACAGGATCGGCAGTGAATAACACGCCGGACACCTCAGGAAAGACCATCTGCTGCACGACCACGGCCATGCGGACCGTTCGGTGGTCGAACCCGTTCCGTAATCGGTAGGCCACAGCCCGCTCGGTGTACAGGGAAGCCCAGCACCGGCTGACGTGCTCGAGGACAGACGCCGATCCCACGACATTCAGGTACGAATCATGTTGACCTGCGAAGGAGGCCGTCGGCAGGTCCTCGGCGGTCGCACTCGATCGAACCGCATAGGCGGCCTGCACGCCGAGCACGGCGATCGAGCCGGTGATCGCCGCGGCCAGATCATCGGGGATGGCGACGCATTCAAGCGCCTGACGGATCTCCGCGCTGAGCCTGCCGATCGCCTCCCGGTCATCCGGGTCCAGGAGCGACAGCCGGTCAAGCCCATCGTCGATCGATGGTGCCTCCGCCATGATCCGCTGGAAGGCATCCGTCGTCACACACCATCCAGCCGGTACACGAATGCCTTCGATCCGCGAGAGCTCCCCCATCTGAGCACCTTTGCCACCAACCAGCGCGACCTGTGACTGCTCGATCTCCTGTAATCCCAGAACGTAGTTATCCACCCGTTCACCCTCTCCTCAAGCCCCTCGGGCCTCTGCGATTCCTGCGGTCGGCCGCTAGGACACCCGTAACTCGGCTTGTGGCGTGCATTGTCAGCACACCTGGGGTCCTTGCAGCAAGACCCCCACCCCGGTGTATTCTTATAATGGCGGGAAGGTTCAGTGCCTTTGTTGCCGGAGCGCCGCGGCTGAGCACTGCCTCAATAATCAGGCTGTTGACGCGTGCTTGGAATCCTCAGGTCTTCGAAAGCGACTGAGCGACGACCAGCGAGCGAGGTCGGCGATAGCCGCCGGGTGAGCTTCGCCAGCCGGCGGGTTCCCAGGAGAGCGAGCGGTACGCCGTAGCGCAGTACCTGGAGCGTGCCGATCAGTGTTCCCGTCGGACCTGGGGGTAAGAGGAGGATGGCATTGTCGTCGTCGGGGAGGCCTCAGACGGTGCGGCCGGATTCATTCCACCTGCCGAACGCTACCTCGATATCAAGACCACCCCCGGCACGGGCATGCGCAGTCACATTGGCCCCATGAGCTTCTGCGATGGCCCGGACGATGGCCAGGCCAAGTCCGTGTCCTTCAGCGTGGCCGACACGCTCTCTGCCGACAAGTTGTAACGGCTGGAAAAGCCGTTCAACTTCAGCGGGTGGCACTACGGGACCGGAGTTCTTCACGGAGAGTATTGCTCCCCCAAGAGCGGGGATCGCAGAGATCTCGACCTTTCCTCCATTCACGTTATGGCGCACAGCGTTGTCGACGAGGTTTGCCACCAAGCTTTCGACCAGGTTCGAGTCGCCAAGTACTGGAGCGCTGACGATGCTGGATTCGATGTGAATGCCACGGCTCTCCGCCTCTTGCCGACGCTCGAGGAGCACGGTTTCGGTTACCTCGCCGAGGTCGAACTGCTCCCGCCGCTCAATTCCCCGCTCGCTCGTCGCCAACGTGAGGAGGGCATCGATAAGCCGTTCTTGTTGCTCCTCGAGCTGGAGCACCTCTTCGCACGTTGTGCGCAAATCTTCCACTGTGGCATCGGGGTCGGCAAGGGCGACTTGAAGGAGCGTCCGTTGACCTGCCAGGGGGGTGCGCAGTTCGTGCGAGGCATTGGCCACGAAGTGGCGCTGGGCGTCGAAGGATGCCTCAAGTCGCCCGAAGAGGTCGTCGAGCGTTCTGCCGAGCTCGCCCAGCTCGTCCGGTGGGCCGTCGAGTCCGAGACGACGATTCAGGTTCGTGGCGGAAATCTCCTGCGCTGTCGCGTTCATGGAGCGGAGTGGCCGCAAGAACCGGCCGGCGATCCACCATGCGAGCCAGACTGCCACCACTATGGCGATCAACCCCACGATAGCCGGCCCGGCATCGAATTGATGGCTGCTTGCGACGCCGGGTGATCCGACGGAGCCGTGCCCGCCACCGGTGCCCGGGGCAACTCCCGCACTGTGACGAACCAAGAAGCCGGAAGCCCCGAGCACAGCGGCAACCAGCGCGGCGAAAAGCCCGGTGTAGAGCACTGTCAGTTGCACGCGAAGTGGAGGTCGGCGAAGACTGTCTTTTGTCAGCATCTTGCGGAAGTTCATCGTGGCACACTGATCCGATAGCCGACTTCGCGCACGGTCTCGATCAATGGTGGCTCGCCGAGCTTGGCTCTCAGCCGACGAATTGTCGTTTTGACCGCTGTCGTAAAGGGGTCCGCCGCATCGTCCCAGACCCGTTCGAGGAGCTCCTCGGTGGAAACCACCCGGTCGCCCGATGCGAGGAGACACTCGAGGAGAGCGAACTCCTTGGGGCTGAGCTCCAGTCTTCGACCATTTCGCAACGCCACCCGGCGCGCCGGATCGAGCACCAGACCTCCGGCTTCGAGTAACGGCGGTGCTGCAGGCGTGGCCCGACGCCCAAGGGCCCGTACACGGGCAACTAGTTCGGAGAAGTCGAATGGCTTCGGAAGGTAGTCGTCGGCACCGAGGCCGAGCCCGTCGACGCGGTCTTTGACGGTGCTCGCTGCAGTCAGCATCAGCACTCGGCTATCCGAGCCCCTAGCCACGATCTGCCGGCACACCTCATCACCGAGCACGCCAGGCAGGTCTCGGTCTAGCACGACCACGTCGTAGCGAGTGATCGCCAGATGACCCAGTGCTTCTTTCCCGTCGAGGGCAACATCGACCGCCATGCCCTCGCGGCGAAGCCCGGTCCCGATCGACCTGGCCAGGACCTCGAAATCTTCGACAACCAGCACTCTCACGACCGTTCTCCCTTCCGCTTCCTGTGAGTGAGGGCGAAATCCAGTTCGGTGACGGGGTGCGATGGCACGCTGCAACCATGACATGGTCTAGGTGTCACCCCGGTGTCAACTGCTGACACCGGGGTGACACCTCTCATGCCGTACAACTCCTTCGACCGCCATCGCAACGGAAAAGGACGGACGACGTGAGCGAACCAAACATCGAAGTGACCGACCTGCACAAGCGGTTTGGTTCAGCCGTGGCTCTCGACGGCATGACGTTCACCGTCACCCCCGGTCGAGTGACCGGCTTCGTCGGGCCCAACGGAGCAGGCAAGTCCACCACCATACGGGTGATCCTCGGCCTTGATGCCCCCGACGGGGGAACTGCCCTGGTCAGTGGAGAGCCTTACCAACACCTACGCCACCCGCTGAGTCATGTTGGCGCGCTGCTGGACGCCGCCGCCCTCCAGCCCAGCCGTTCGGCCCGGAACCATCTGTTGTGGATGGCCCGCTCCCAGGATATGACGGCCAAGCGGGTCGACGAGGTGATCGAGCTGGTCGGCCTGGGCTCTGCGGCACGTCGCAAAGCCGGTGGTTACTCCCTCGGCATGCGCCAGCGCCTCGGCATTGCCGCCGCAATGCTCGGTGATCCCCCAGTGATCATCATGGACGAGCCTTTCAACGGCATGGACCCGGAGGGGATCATCTGGATGCGCAGACTCCTGCGCTCGATGGCTGAGGAAGGACGAGCCATCCTCGTCTCCAGTCACCTGATGAGCGAGCTGCAAGATATGGCCGACCACGTGGTGGTCATCGGTCGCGGCAAGGTGCTCGCTGACGCCGGTGTCGACGAGCTGATTGCCCGCGCATCCGGCGACCAGGTCCTCGTTCGCACATCGGCAGCCTCCGAGGCTGTATTGGCGTTGCAACGTTCGGGAACCGCCGCAGCGAGGCTCATCGACGGGAACAGCGTCTGCGTATCGGGACTCGAAGCGCAGCACATCGTCGAAGTCCTCAGCCAAGCCCAGATTCCCTTCGCCGAGGTCACCGCCCAGCGGGCGAGTCTGGAGGACGTCTACCTCCAACTGACCAGCGGCGAAGCTGAGTTCCGAGGTGGCTCTGACAGGCAGGCCCATCCATGAATGCAACTACCAGCCCACCCATCCAACGGCCCGGCGAGCCGCGGCGCAAAGGCTTCGGACCCGTGCTCCGATCCGAGTGGACCAAACTGCGAACGGTCCGAGGCTGGGTGATAGGCCTGGCCGCTGCAGTGGTCCTCTGCGTCGTGTTCACGTTCGTCGTCGGCCATGGCAACGAAGAAGGCGGCTGCACCGGTCCACCCCCACCTGGTTCTGGCCCGAACTCGCCGGGGACCAATTGTTACACCGGTCATCCCTTCGTTCCGATGGGACCGAACGGTGAGGCCGTGGCCGACAGCTACCGGTTCGTCGAGCAACCGCTTACCGGCAACGGAACCTTTACCGCCCAAGTCACCTCCCTCACCGGCCTTGTCTGGACTGGACCAGACAACATTGAACCGTCGCTGGCGCACACGGAACCGGGACTGGAGGCATGGGCAAAGGCCGGCATCCTGGTCACGCCGAGCACGCAGCAGGGATCGCCCTACGCCGCGATTATGGCGACCGGCGGACACGGCATCCGTTGGCAGTACAACTACACCCACGACCAGCCCGGACTGTCCGGAGGGATCACGAGTTCGGCGCCGCGGTGGCTTCGACTGACTCGCACCGGGAGCGCACTCACGGGCTACGACTCGGCTAATGGGATGACCTGGCACGAGATCGGCACCGCCGATCTGACCGGACTGCCCGCCAATCTCATCGTCGGGCTGTTCGTCACCTCACCAGTCTCATTCGAAAGTTCAAGCGGCGGGGCTGCCACTCAAGCCACTGCCACCTTCGACCACGTCACCCTCAATAACCACTCCGTCTCGGACGACGGGCAGAGCCGAAGCATCGGGACCGGTTCGCGGGACTACTACCCGACGCTCGGAACCGGCAGCACCCACCGCTCCGGAAACACGTTCGTACTCAGCGGTTCCGGTGACATCGCCTTGGCCGTCAATCCATTGGCGGGGGGCGATACCGCTTCCAGCAGCCTCTGGTTCGGGCTCATCGTCGCACTGATGATGGTCATCGTGGTGGCGACGATGTTCATCACCGCTGAGTACCGTCGCGGCCTCCTTCGCACCACCTTCACCGCCACCCCCGAGCGGGGGCCGGTGCTCATGGCCAAGGCGGTCGTCATTGGGGCGGTCGCCTTCGCGGTCGGTGCTCTTGCGGCGGCAATTGGCGTCCCCCTGGGAATGCACGTCCTCAACGGGAATGGCAACTATGTGTTCCCCAGCACCACTCTCACCGAGGTGCGGATCACCGCTGGGAGTGGGGCCCTACTTGCCCTCACCGCGGTAGCGGTACTCGCTCTCGGCGCCATCCTGAGGAAAGGCGCCAGTGCCATCACCATTGGCGTCGTCGTGTTCGCCCTCCCGTATCTCCTCGGGCAGCTCCTGTCCGGCAGCGCTCAAGAGTGGCTGTTCCGGATCACCCCCGCCGCCGGCCTCGACGTCCTCGGGGCGCTCCCCCGCGCCGCAGTGGTCGACTATCCCAGCACCGTCGCCAACGGCTACTACCCGCTGGCCCCCTGGGCTGGCCTTGCGGTCTTAGGTGCCTACACTGCCATCTCCCTCGGGACTGCCTCGTTCTTGCTGCGTAGGAGAGACGCATGAGCGAAGCGTTGCGCGCTGAGTGGACCAAACTGCGCACCCTCTCTGGCACTGGTTGGTTGCTTTTCGGGGCCGTCGTCCTGACCGTTGCTGTCAGTACGGCGGTCGCTGCCTCAGTCCACGTCGCATCCGGAACCGGCCAGGACCCGACCAAGCTCGCACTTTCCGGCATCTATCTCGGCCAGACGGTCTTCGCCGCCCTCGCCGTGCTCACCATCTCGGAGGAGTACGGCACTGGCATGATCCGGACCACGCTCACCGCAACACCGCGCCGCTTGATCCTCCTTGCCGCCAAGGCCGTCAACGTGGCCGGGCTGACATTCGTCGCCAGCTGCCTCGCTGTCAGCGGTTGCCTCCTTGTCGGACGTCTACTGCTTCCCGGCAGCGGTCTCGACCCTGCCCACGGCTACGCCCTCGTCTCTCTCAGCCACAGCCCGACACTCCGCGCAGCCGTCGGCAGCATCATCTACCTCGTGCTCGTTGCCCTGCTCAGCATCGGTGTCGCCACAGCCATACGCGACACAGCCGTCTCAATTGGAATGGTGCTTGCCCTTCTCTACCTGCCTCCGATCCTCGCTCAGACAGTCTCCGATCCATTGCGACGTCACCTAGAGCAGATTGCCCCTATGACCGCGGGGCTCGCCATCCAAGCCACTACGGACCTCCGCTCCAGCCCGATCGCACCGTGGGCCGGACTGGGCGTTCTCGCCGCATGGGCGACGGTGTCCCTCCTCCTTGGGGGGATGGTGCTACGGCTCCGTGACGCGTGACCCCCCGTGGAAGCTGGCCCTGCGACACGTTGGTGTCGATGGTCAGGCTTCTCGACATCACCTTCCCGGGGGGTCGAACACGGCCGGAACGGTAAAGGTCCACGACCAGACGGTGGCCGATCCGTGTCCGACTCTGCCTTTCGCGTCTACGGATGCCGCCTGAGCTTCCAAGCTCGCCTTGGGCGTCGTCGCCTCGCGACTCGGCCTCCAGTCGTCATCTCCGCCGAGATCGAGCTCCCAGTGATGCCGTTCCTGATCAGTGCAAGCGGGCGTAGGACCAGTGCTGCCCTATGCAGCGTTCCGGAGCCGAGCTTCATTGCGAGAGGCAGCGTATGGGCCGCACGAGCCACGCCACCCTGCGTAGGGCAACCGTGCCAGAGCCTGAGTAGGTCCCGAGAACAAGCGCCGGGAAACCCTTGATCTCCGACCTCGACCCGAACGCGAAACCGCTGGTCGGGCGCCTGTGCCCTATGCACGAGGCGCGCCGACCAGCGTTTCAATGGTGGCGGGGGTGGGATTTGAACCCACGACCTTCGGGTTATGAGCCCGACGAGCTACCAGACTGCTCCACCCCGCGGCGAGGGAGACAACTTATCACTTCACCGGCCGTCGTCGATCAGCATCGCCCTGCCGGGGCACGGCCGGTCAGAACGGAAGGCTGGCCTGGTTCGGTCCCGTCACCCCTGTCGGCTACTTCGAGGCCGGCACCGTGGTCGACGTGGTCGACGTGGTCGACGTGGTCGACGTGGTCGATGTGGTCGACGTCGTCGACTTCGTCGGGGTGGTGGCGGTAGTTAACTG
>Ga0182030_10003768_pt1 | contig 32407 bp, 26 predicted proteins | sample 812S3MmetaG_FD_121299 | JGI IMG/M metagenome (GOLD analysis project Ga0182030, IMG submission 121299) | Permafrost microbial communities from Stordalen Mire, Sweden - 812S3M metaG (Illumina Assembly) | ecosystem: Environmental > Terrestrial > Soil > Wetlands > Permafrost | place: Sweden... | reverse complement strand
GCTGCGGCGTTTGTCCTTCCTTCAGATTAACGCCAACCCGAACCACCACGCCGCCGGGTCTCGTAGTTGTTCAATCTGCCCTTCCTTGGCAGAGGCTCCCGCTGAAGCCTGCCCCACCAAGGCCCTCAATGCTTGCGGATTACCAGTTCCACGCCGCCGATGATGGTGCGCCCGGGCATGGCCACTCCGGGGATGGTCTGGTAGGACGTGTTGGTGAGGTTGCTCACCTGCACGTAAGGGTGCACCTTGTGGCGCGGCAGCGCCAGGTAGACGTCCCACAGCGCATAGGGCGAGCGCTCGGGGCGCGCCAGCGCGCCCACCCGGGTGCGCAACAGGAAGTTGGCGCGCGGCGCGATCTGCCAGGAGAATACACCGCTGCCGGTGGGGTAGTTGAAGGTGTATTCGGTGAAGCCGGCGGCAATGGTGTCCTGGGTGGCATGCATGCCGGTGTAACGGAAATCCAGCGTATTGGTGGCCGAAGGCGTCCAGTGCAGCGCCGCTTCCCATCCCTTAAAGTTCAGGTTCTGGATGTTGAGCGCGCGCCAGATATCGGTGGCAGGTGCGGTAATAATCGATGCCGTTGGTCTCGCTCCGCTCAAAGAGCGTGAGGTCGCCGCGCAGGCGCGCGCTAGGCGTCCAGTCCACGCCGGTTTCGTAGGTCCAGGCGCTTTCCGGACGCAGCGCCGGGTTGCCCAGGGTAGTGGGGTCCTGATAGTAAAGTTCGGTGTAGCTGGGAATGCGGAAGGCGCGGCTGGCGGAGGCGCGCAGCTTCCATTGCGGCGAGAGCCAGACGCCGCCGGCCACGGTCGGCGTGAAGACGGCGGAGAAGACGCGGTAGATTTCTTCGCGGGCGGAGATGGTCAGCGAGAAGCGCTTCAGCGCCCGGAAATCGGCAGCGATGTAGCCCGCCGCGCGCGAGCGCGCATGGTCGCCCAGGTTGGTGCTGGCGATGGATTCGTGGAACGCCTCCACGCCGTAATAGAGCGTGGTGGCGGTGGACATTTCCTCGCGGCGGCGCAGCGCAAGCTGATAGCTTTCGTCGGCGTGGTGGTTGGCGTACACGCCGGGGCGGTCGCGGTAGAGCACGAAGAGGTCGCTGTGGCGGCGGAAGGAGAAACTGACGCTGGTCTTGGCGCCCAACGCCTGCTGCGCCCCGGCGAACCACGTCTTGGTGTCTTCCCAGGAGTTGTAGGGGCCGTAGAACTGGTCGGCGCCGAACGGGTGGTCCATGTAGGCGAGGTTGAGGGAGCCGTTGCCGAAATCGGTGGCCAGGCGGGTGACGGAGGCGAACTGCAGGTTGCGATAGTCGCGGTCCGGCATGAACCCGGAAGAGAAATCGCGCGCGAAGGAGAGTTGCTCGGACACCTTCGAGCCGGCGATGGCGAGCGAGGCGCGCTGCTGGTTGATGCCATCGCTGCCGAAGGCCGTGCGCAGGCGGAATTCGGTGGCCTGGGGCGGTTCGGTGACGATGTTGACGACGCCGCCCACGGCATCCGCCCCATATAGGGTGGAACCGGATCCGCGCATCACTTCCACGCGCTCCACGCTATCGAGCGGCACCGGGATATCCATATTGTGATGGCCGGTCTGCGGATCGTTGAGGCGCATGCCGTTGAGCAGCACCAGGGTCTGGCCGAAGCTGGCGCCGCGGATGGAGAGATCGCCCTGCACGCCATCGGGCGCGCGTTCTTCGAGGTCGAGCGAAGGGTCGAGCTTGAGCAGATCGCTGAGTGTGTTGAGCACCAGCGTCTGGCTGCGCGCCGGCAGCACGCGGATGGCGCGGTCGATCTCTTCCAGCGACATGGGTTCGAAGGTGCCGGTGACCACCACGGTGTCGCGCTGCTGCGGCATCTGCTGGGCGGAGGCGAAGGCGGGGATAAACGCAAGCAGAAGGAAAAATCGAAGCGGCAAACCCCATTGTACATCGGCCTCCCGGCTATCATGGTTTCACCTATGAATTGGAACGATGCAGCGGAAGATCTACTCAATCAAGTGCTGGGGCAGACGCCATATCCGGTGCGCGAGGCCACGGAAACGCGGCTGCGCGGCCTGGCGGAGGGCATTGCGGAGGACGAGGGCAAGCAGCGCGTGGGCGTGGAGACGGTGATTGCGGCCTGGGTGCGCGGCACGCCCGAAGCCCTGCGGCCCGACCTGCCGCGATTGATGGACAAATTCGGACTCGATCCCGACGATTACCGGCATCTGCTGGAGTAGGCGTTTCTCATTCGAAGCCGTCGAATGCATCGTTGACGATGCTTTCGAGCAAAGTGACCTCGTCCTCGCGCAGCTTCATGAATTCGCCCTCCCGGCGCTTCCTGGAGAGCTTGCCATTGTTCCGCCTGATGAACATCACCAGGTTTGCAGCCACTCGGTCCGGCATTTCGACCACATCCATGATCCGCCGCGTCGCTTCGTCGTGACGGCGCAGGTAGTCGATCTCGCGCGGAAGATCCTGCTCCACCGTGCGGCTGACGCACGCGTACAAGAACTCGGCCTCTTCCGTGCAGTCGAAATAGCGGTAGAGATCGGCGGTTGGGTTGAGCACCTCCACATTGCGATCGAGCGTGGCCCGCCACTCGATGAACGGCATCAACGGGCCGGAGTGGGCCTGTAGGGTGGTGCGGTAGTCGTCGATGCGGTCCAGCATGACGGACGACACGGGGAACACCATCCCCGCCGGCGTGAATTTGCGCTCGGCCAGGATGTGATGGATGAGGCAGCGGTGCATCCGCCCGTTGCCGTCCTGGAAGGGGTGGACGTAGACGAAGCCAAAGGCCGTCGCCGCCGCCTTCAGCACCGGGTCGACGCCGTCGTCGCGCATGCGGCGGTTCGCCTGCAGCAAGCCGGCCATGAGATCGTCCAAATCCTCTGGCCGCGCGCCGATGAATTCCGGAAGCGGATCGCCTTGGTGGTCCCGTTGGCCGAGGAAGACGCCGTCGGGACGTAAGCCCTCGCGCACGAATCGCGTGTCCTCGATCAGGACGCGCTGCAGGCGAACGATCTCCTCGATCGTGAGCGGGTTCTTGCCGGCTTCGAGGACAGCACGGCCCCATCGCTCCAGCCGGCTGCGCGGCGGACGCTCACCCTCGATCTCAAAGCTTGCCTGACTGTCCGCCAGCAGCAGGAAACTGGCGGCGCGCGCCACCAGATGGGGGCCGGTGTGCCCAACGGTTTCCCGGGCCTTGGCGGAGAGGTCAAGGGCCAGGAATTCCGTGAGCGCCCGGGTGCGCCGGATGACGGGACAAAACCGGCCGGTGCCCAGGAGATTGTCGCGCACGCGGTGCCGTTTGGAGAGGCGCGGCTGGCCCGTAAAGTATGCCTTGGAGTCGAGAAGATCGAGGGCAGCGGTGTGGGGCGCGTCGTCCACGTCAAGAGTGCGGCCGGTCAGTATTTCGAAGAGATACCAGGCACGCCGGGCTGCAATGCCGGTGGGCGCGGCGCGCACCATGGCCTCGACCTCGCTCCGCGGCACGGCGTCGAAGAGGCGCTTGAGGAGCAGAAGATCCAGGGCCTCATGGCGGAGCGCAAACGCCAGGTGACCGGCAAGCGTATCGCCGGGCCAATAGCGTTTGTCGAATACGGTCCATGCTCCCGCTTTCCGAATGCTCCCTCCCACATGCTGTTCGGCGACACAACTCGGCCGCCGGACCGGAGCCGGAAGGGCAAGGGCGTGGATCAACGCCGCCCATCCGGCCAGTCGGGCGCCACTCGGAACGATCTTCTCCTGGAAGATCGTGATCGGAGCCGGTTCAAGTGTCATCGGTCGAAAAACTCTCTATCCTATCGAAAATTACCTTATCTTGTAATACGTAGTCGAAAACTACTATATCGTATTTCGCGTCGAAATTCACCCATTGCTGTCGAAAAACCTGTGAAAACCCAGGGGATTGTCGAAAATCAAGCACCCACTCGCTGGTCGGTTGGAGGACGCCCGCTTCCGGTTACACTGAGGCCAATATGTCCGAAATCAGCAGGCGTCTTCTCCTCACCGGCGCTGCCAGTGCGCCGCTTCTCGCCCAACAGGCGGCCCGGACCGTCGCCGCACCCGCTCCCGGGCGCGACACCATCCCCAAACGGCGATTGCTGAGCGGCCGCTCCACCGCCGCATCGCTCGAAAAAAGCCTGGCCGACGCCGCGCACTGGAAGCCGTACCCCGTGGCCGCCGAGCGCGAGGCGTGGAACGCGCTGGCGGCCGAAGCCAGGGACACGATACTCAAACAGGGCGCGGCGTTCCTCGGCAAAGCCTATGAGCCGCTGCCCGCCACGCTGTTTCTCGAGTACGCCCGCAACGGCAACCGGACCCGCTGGGAGGGCGTGCAGTTCGGACGCCGCACCCACCTGCGCGCCACCGTGCTGGCGGAGTGCGTGGAAGGCAAGGGGCGCTTCCTCGACGACATCGCCGATGGCATCTGGGCCATCTGCGAAGAGACTTTCTGGGGCGTCCCGGCGCACATGGGCGCGCAGAAGCGCGGGGTGGGACTGCCCGATGTCCAGGAGCCCATCATCGAGCTCTTCAGCGCGGAAACCGGCGCGCTATTGGCCTGGACCCACTACCTGCTGGGCCGGCAGATCGACCAGGTCCATCCGCTCGTCCGCGAGCGGTTGGAAGCGGAAATCGAGCGCCGCCTGCTGAGCGTGTACCGCTCCCGGCAGGATTTCAGTTGGATGGGGCTGAACAACGACCGGCCGGTCAACAACTGGAATCCTTGGATCAATTCCAACCTGCTGACGTGCGCGCTATTGATGGATGCCGACCCGGCGCGCCGCGCCCTGACGGTGTACAAGATCCTCACCAGTTTGGACCGCTTCCTGGATTCGTACCACGAGGACGGCGGCTGCGACGAGGGCCCGGGCTATTGGGGCCGCGCCGGAGCATCGCTGTTCGAGTGCCTCGACCTGCTCCGTTCGGCGAGCCGCGGCGCGGTGAATTATTTCGATCTGCCGCTGGTCCGGCAGATCGGCGCGTACATCTACAAGGTGCACATTGCGGGCGATTGGTACGTCAACTTCGCCGACGCGCCGGCCAAGGTCGCGCCCGATGGCAGCCTGCTGTACCGCTACGGCAAAGCCGATGGCGACCCCGATTTGCAGGCCATGGGCGCATACGTGTTTCAGCGTTCCGGAGCGGGTCTGGAGAGCCTGGGACGCGCGCTGCCGGCGCTTTTCCAGGGCGCCGATATCCGTCGCGCGGAAGCCCGCGATCCGCTGCTGCGCGAGGCATGGCTGGATGGCATCCAGGTGGCCACGGCGCGGCGCCGCGCGGGCACTACCGAGGGCTTCTACTTCGCCGCGCTGGGCGGGCACAACGCCGAGAGCCACAATCACAACGACGTGGGCAACTTCGTGGTGTACCTCAACGGCAACCCCGTGCTCATCGATGTGGGCGTGGAGAACTACACGGCGAAGACCTTCAGCGCGCAGCGCTACGACATCTGGACGATGCAGTCCGCGTATCACAATCTGCCTACCATCAATGGCGTGATGCAAGCGGCCGGGCGGCAGTACGAGGCGCGCGACGTTGCTTTTCATGCCGACGGCGCCAGCGCGGAATTCAGCGCCGATCTGGCGGCGGCCTATCCGAACACGGCGGGTGTGGAGAAATGGCGCCGCGGCGTGCGGTTGGACCGGACGGCGGACACCATCGTGGTGACCGACCAATATGCCCTGCGCGGCGCCGGAAAAATCGAGATGAGCCTGATGACGCCCTGCACGGTGCGGGCGGATGGCGCCCGCGCGGTGATCCTCTCCGGCGGCATGCTCGGGAAAACGAGCGTGCGGATTGCGGTGGAAGCGGCCACTGCCCCGCTCATCCGCACCGAGGAGATCGCCATCGCCGACAGCCGCCTGCGCGCTTCGTGGGGCAATCGGCTGTATCGCACCCTGGTTGGCTGGGAGAGCGCTCCGCCCGCGGGCGAGCTCAAATTCGAGATCACGCAGGTTTGAAGGCGAAGAAGCGTCCGAGCTTCGCTCGGATTGACAGGCTGAAGCCTGCCCCACCGAAGCATGCCCACACGAATGGGGGCGGCCCTACCGGGCCGAGAAGCGGTACAGGGTGGTGGTGCGATAAGTAGCGCCGGGCTTCAATTCGGTGCTCGGGAAGGCCGGTTTATTGGGCGAATCGGGGTAGTGCTGGGTCTCCATGCAGAAGGCGCCGCGGCGGATGTACGTCTTGCCCTTGCCCTGAAGCGAGCCGTCGAGGAAGTTGCCGGTGTAGAACTGCAGGGCGGGTTCGGTGGTCCACACTTCCATCACGCGGCCACTCTTCGCCTCGCTGACCTCGGCGGCCTTGGTCAGTCCTTCCGCCCCTTTGTTGAGCACCCAGTTGTGGTCGTACCCTTTGCCGAACTTGATCTGCTCATCGTTGGCCTCAATGCGCGCGCCGATGGCGGTGGGCTTGGTGAAATCGAACGGAGTGCCGGCCACGGGCCGGAGTTCGCCGGTGGGGATGAGGCCGGCATCGACCGGGGTGAAGCGGTCGGCATTGATTGTGAGTTCGTGACCCAACACATCGCCTTCGCCCTGTCCGGCCAGGTTGAAATACGAATGGTTGGTGAGGTTGACCACGGTCGCCTTATCGCTGGTGGCGGTGTAATCGATTTTGAGCTCGTTCTTAGCGGTCAGCGTGTAGACCACCTTCGCGGTCAGCGTTCCGGGGAAACCGGCTTCGCCATCCTTGCTGACCGTGGTCAGCTCGAGCGTCGGCCCGTCGGCGCTGGAACCGGGCACAGCGCTCCAGACGTGCTTGTCGAAGCCCGCCGGTCCTCCGTGCAGGGTGTTGCCGTTATCGTTGGCGGGCAGCTTGTAGGTAGTGCCGTCGAGCGTGAACTGCGCATGGCCGATGCGGTTGCCGTAACGGCCGATGAGCGCGCCGAAGAAGGCGGTGGCCTTCATATATCCGGCCAAATCGTCCATCCCGAGGACGACGTCGGCATACTTGCCGTTGCGATCCGGGGCGGTGAGCGAAACCACGGCGCCGCCGTAGGTGATGATCCCCGCCTGCATGCCGTTGGCGTTGGTGAGCGTGTAAAGCTCCACGCCGGCGCCATCGGGCATTTTTCCATAGGCTTGTTGTTTCACGTCGTTTTTCACGTCGTTTTTCACGTTGGAAGTTTCCTTTGTCGCGCAAGCCTGGGTGAAGCAGGCGAGTGTCATTGCCCCCATGAGGGCGAACGTGGACCAGCGATTGTAACTCATCATTCCGTATGGTAAGCGATTACAGGCGCTGCCGGCGATGGGATTCTCCGCCGCCCCATCCGCCCAGGTCGATAATTACCGCCACCAGCAGGTAAATCAGGTTGACGCCCTCCAACGGATGGTGCGAGTTCAGCAGCCAGGCATAAACCAGGGTAGTCAGGGGCAGAAAGAAGAAGCCCAGAACCGGGATGATCAGGTCGTGGTAGGCGCGCTGCAAGTAAGTCGACGTGAGGTACATCACCACCAGCACCAGCCGGGGAAAAGCCAGGATGAGAATCACGAGCAGGCAGGGCATGAGCGGTCTCCGTTGAGATTGTCGCAAAAATCCCGGCTGGCGGCAGTGCGGTAGAGTACCGCGGGGTATAGAATCAGAATTCCATGTCCGAACCGACACGAACCGTGCTGCTCGTGGACGACGACCCGCAGATGCTGCGCCTGATGCGCGCCATGCTGGGCCCGCAAAACGTCAACGTACTGGCGGCGCCGCGCCCATCCGATGCGCTGCGAATCTGCTCGGAGGAGACGGTGGACCTGCTGATTTCCGACGTGTCGATGCCCGAGATGGATGGAAATAAGCTGGCGGAGCGGGTGTTGAAGCTGCACCCGCGCGCTTCCGTGCTGCTGATTTCCGGCGCCGTGAGCGAGCCTCCGCCGGTAAAGACGGCCCGCGTGCGGTTTCTCAAGAAGCCGTTCTTCCCGGCGGAGTTGATCCGCTTGTTGCGCGAGATGCTGGCCGACAGGGCGGAGCGCGCGTAGCGACCTTTGGCGACGACCCCGGCACCCAGACAGGATCCGCCGCCTGTGCCATGCCGCCAACCGGGAACAGTACCGCGACGAATGCTAGTGCTGCCTTCATTGCGCCCTCCCCAGACGAACTTGGGGATAGCATATTACTGGTGAGGCACGCGCTTCCGCCTGCCAACCCCTTCGAAGCTCGAACTCTTCCCTATTTCCCCCGCATCCACTCCAGCGTCTGGCGGATGCCGTCGTCGTAGGACGTTTTATGCACCGGCATCTTCGCCAGCAGCTTGCTGTCGTCCAGAATCACCGGCGTCTCCTGCAGGTACAGCATCTCCACCACTTCGCGCATCTGGGGATTGAACAGACCCAGGAACTTCAGCAGCCCCGCGCCGGCGGCCCGATACTTGGGTGCGCGCCCCACGGCGCGATAAATCCGCGTGATGAAGTCCATCGAATTGATGGTCTCCGCGCCCCCGAAATTCCACGCCTCGCCGTACGCATCGGCGCGCGACGCCAGGTCCACGATCACCGGGCCCGCATCCGGCACGTACACAAACTCGTGCGGCCCATTCACCGGGCCCGCCCAGTTCGCAGTCTTGCCGGCCAGCGCCGCGCGGAATATAGGGTTCGCCATGCCGATATCCGCATGCGGCCCGTAGAAATCCGGCAGCCGGACGATCAGCCCCTGCGTCGCCCCCGCGGCATGCGCCTCCATCACCAGGTCTTCCTGCTCCTTGCGGTATTTCCCCTTGCGCGTGTGGGGCTCGCGCGCATGGGTTTCCGCCACCCGCGCCGTGCGCGGCACACCGTAGCCATAAACGCTCGACGGCAACACTACCCGCGCCACCCCCACCAGTTTCGCCGCCTCCAGTGTGGTCCGCATCAGCACGGGATGCAGACGGTGCAATGTGTACGGCAGCCCGACGCAGTAAAAAATCGTGTCCACGCCGCGGGCCGCCGCGCCCGCCGCCCGCGCGTCGCTCAAATCGGCCGGAAAGATCTCCGCGTGCGCCATCTTGCCGAACGCGTGCTCCAGCTTCTCCCGCGAACGGCCCACTACGCGGAAACGGACGCCGCGCCGCTCCAACTCCGCGCCGACCGCGTTGCCGATGGCGCCGGCCGCCCCGAAAATCGCCACGTTCTCCATAGCTACCAGCGTAGCGCGATGCCACGGTGGGGCAGGCGGGGTACCCTGGGTCCGCCTGCCAACGCCCGCCCGCGGGCACTTTCTTCCAGCTTCCCTTAGCGCCCGCGGAGTGTGGCCGCGCGCGATACCATGGATCTCATGCTGTCGATCCGCCTCGCGCTCGCCCTCTGCGCTCTCTCCGCCTTCGCCGCCGAAGCACCCAAACTCCGCCTCCCCGACGACGTACGCCCCCTCAAATACGCCGCCGATCTCACCCTCGTCCCCGGCGACAAGACTTTCACCGGCGCCGTCGATATCGATGTCACTCTCGCCAAACCCGCCTCGCTGATCTGGCTGAACGCCACCGATCTCACCATCCAGCAGGCCACCATCGCCTCCCAACCCGCCGCCATCGAACCCGGAGACGGCGATTTTACCGGCCTGCGCGCCGCCAAAATCCTCGCCCCCGGTACGGCGCGCATCCACATCGTCTACCAGGGCAAAATCAGCGAAAAAAGCAGCGCCGGCATCTTCCAGGGGCTCGACGGCAAACAGCCGTACCTCTTCACTCAATTTGAAACCACCGACGCCCGCCGCGCCTTTCCCTGCTTCGATCAGCCCGATTTCAAGACGCCCTGGCAAATCACCGTCCACATCCCCAAAGATCACGCCGCCGTCTCCAATACCTCGCCCATCTCCGAAACCGGCGAGCCCAACGGCATGAAAAAGGTGGTCTTCGCGCCCACCCGCCCGCTGCCCAGCTACCTGGTCGCCATCGCCGTCGGTCCGTTCGATTTCGTCGACGCGGGCAAGGCCGGCAAAAACCGCATCCCCGTCCGCATCGTCACCCCCAAAGGCAAAGCCGCCCAGGCCAAATACGCCGCCGCGGTCACCGCCACCATCGTCGATCGCCTGGAAAACTACTTCGGCGTTCCCTTTCCCTTCGAAAAATGCGACAACGTCGCCATCCCCCTGACCTACGGGTTCGGCGCCATGGAAAATGCCGCCATGGTCACCTACGCCCAGAACCTCATCCTCTCCGACCCCGCCATCGATACCGAACAGCGCCAGCGCACCTATGCCGGCGTGGCGGCCCACGAGCTCGCCCACCAGTGGTTCGGCGATCTGGTGACCCTTGCCTGGTGGGACGACACCTGGCTGAATGAGGCCTTCGCCACCTGGACCTCCGCCAAGATCCTCGCCGAATGGAAACCCGAATGGCGTTCGCGCCTCGGCGACCTCAATGGCAAGTTCGGCGCCATGGAGGCGGACAGCCTGGTGGCCGCACGCCAAATCCGCCAGCCCATCCGGACCAAAGACGATATCTCCAACGCCTTCGACGGCATCACCTACCAGAAAGGCGCCAGCGTGATCCGCATGTTCGAAAGCTGGGTGGGCGAGAAGAAATTCCAGGCGGGCGTCACCGCTTATCTCAAGCGCTACAGCTACAAAAACGCGCGCGCCGGCGATTTCCTCGACTCCATCGCCGCCACCGGACAACCGGCATTAACCCGCGCCTTCTCCACCTACCTCGGGCAGCCCGGCTTCCCCGTGATCTCCGTCAGCCTCAATTGCAGCGCCGCCCCCGCGCTCTCTGTCACCCAGAAGCGCTTCCTGCCCACCGGCTCCGCGGGCAACACCGGCCAGGTCTGGCAGACCCCGGTCTGCGTGCGCTACCAGACGGCCCAGGGCGATCAAAAGGAATGCCTCCTGCTGGATAAACCGGCCGCCGCGTTCCGCCTCACGCACGCCACCGCCTGCCCCGCCAACCTCTCCGCCAATGCCGATGCGGCGGGCAACTACATCACGCGCTACGATTCCGCCCTGCTCGCCAAACTCCTGGCCGGCGATTACCTCAATGCGGCCGAGCGCATGACCATGCTCCACGATCTGACCTCACTGCTCAGCGCCGGCGCCATCCCGCAGGCCGACGTCCTGGCCGCGGCCGCCGCCTACGCCAAAGCTCCCGAACGCCAGATCGTCGCGTTGGCCCAGGGCGTGGTCGCCGAGACACGCCGCTTCCTCCCCGACAACCTCTTGCCCAATTACGCCCGCTTCGTGCAGGCAACCTTCGGCGCCCGCGCGGAACAACTCGGCTGGTCCGCCAAGCCCGGCGAAGACTCCGATACCGCCCTCCAGCGCGCCTCTATCGTGCCCTTCGTCGCCGTCCGGGGCGATAGCGCGGCGCTCCGCGATCAGGCCCGCAGCCTCGCCGCGCAGTGGCTCAAGACCCGCCAGGGCATCGACGCCAACATGGTTGGTCCGGTGCTCGCCACCGCCGCCCACTTTGGCGACCGCGCGCTGTTCGACACCCTGGCCGCCGAACTGAAGAAGACCACCGACCGGCAGCAGCGCGCCCGCATCCTCGGAGCCATGGGCTCTTTCCGCGATCCCGCCATCGCCCGCGCCAGCCTGGAGATGTTGATCCACTCCGATATCGACATCCGCGAATCGCTCGCCCTCATCTTCGGCCCCCTCGGCCAGCCGGAAACCGAAAAACTCCCCTTCGCATTCGTCAAGGCCAATTATGACGAGTTGCTCAAACACCTGCCCAGCGGCGGCGGCATGGATGCCGGGGCCAGGCTCCCCGTCGTCGGCGGCGCCGCCTGCGATGCCCCATCGCGCCAGGAGTTCGTCGCCTTCTTCGCGGAGCGCGCCCCAAAATTCACCGGCGGCAAACACAACTACGACCAGGTGCTGGAGAGCATCCGCCTTTGCGAAGCCCAGAAATCCGCCCGCGCCCCCGACATCGCCGCCTTCTTCGCAAAGCAGTAGAGCGGCCTTTCGACACTGCCACGGCGGCACTCTTGGCGGCGTTCTTCGAAGAATTCCGGCAACCAATACCGGCCGGCCGGCGGTACGACTCGGAAGTGATGCGGCGCGCGTGTCCGCTACCATCCAGGCTGGCGATGAGAATGCCGGATGCTGTGTTGCCCTTTCAGGTCGTAAGGGCCGCCCACACTCCATGTCGCGTTGGAGAAAATATGGGCGATTGCACACCTGGCGCACCGACCCGGCCGGTTGAGGCACGAAGACGCGACCCGCGCCTAAGCGGCTGCGGGTCGCGGTTGGACCGCTTTCTCGATTTCTCGTAGCCGGGTTTGCCGGGCGGTGCGGAGGTCGTATTCGAGTTGGAGGCCGAGCCAGAATTCGGCGGAGGTCCCAAGGTATCGCGCCAAGCGCAAAGCGGTATCGGCTGTAATTCCCCGGCGCCCACGCACGACATCATTGAGGCGCGTTGCCGTGATACCCAGTGCTTTGGCGAGTTGGTTCACGCTCATGCCCAGCGGTTCGAGAACGTCCTCGCGTAGAGTTTCGCCGGGATGGGGAACTGGTATTAATTGAGCCATAACATTATATTCCTAATGGTAGTCGGTAATCTCCACGTCGCAGGCGTCTCCATCCTTCCAGACGAAACAGATGCGGTACTGGTGGTTGATCCGGATGCTGTGTTGCCCTTTCCTCGTGCCTTTCAGGGCCTCTAAGCGGTTGCCGGGAATCGCGGTCAAATCGCGAAGAGATCTCGCCTGGTTCAGATGCAGGAGCTTACGGAGGGCTGTCTTTTCGATGGACCGAAACTGCTTCGAAGGTTGCTGCTGAAATATCCTTTCGGTTTCGGCATCTCGAAAAGACTGAATCATGAAATTATCGTATATCGGTATCCGATAAATTGCAAGGCCAGCGATCCAAGCCTCGACAGGTCGTGAGGGCCACCCACACTCCATGTCGCGCACACGCGCATAACAGACTCGACGCCCGCTCTACACTCCACTGCTAAACTGAAATCAGCCCATGATTCAAACCCTATTCGGCGCCGTCGAGCAGGAACCCAGCCTCCTGGAAAAACTCAAGAGCGGCGTCCAAAAGACGCGCGCCGGACTGGTCACCGCGCTCGAAGACGCCCTGCAAGGCAAGAAGGAGATCGATGCCGATCTCCTCGATGAGCTGGAGTCCACCCTCATCTCCGCCGATATCGGCGTGCGCACCACCGGCGAAATTCTGGAAAGCATCCGCCAGCGCGTCGACCGCCGCCAGCTCGCCGACGCCGCCGAGTTGAAGAACCTCATCCGCGAACACCTCCTCGAAATCCTCCAGGCCAGCGAACGCGCCCCGGCGCACGTCGCCGATCCGCCCGCCGTCGTGCTCGTGGTGGGCGTCAACGGCAGCGGTAAAACCACCACCATCGGCAAACTCGCCAGCCGCTTCAAGCACGAACAACGCTCCGTCCTCCTCTGTGCCGCCGATACCTTCCGCGCCGCCGCCATCGAGCAACTGGAGATCTGGGGCGAGCGCACCGGTACGCAAGTGATTCGCCAGAACACGGGCAGCGACCCCAGCGCCGTCCTCTTCGACGCCGTCTCCGCCGCCAAGGCCCGCAAGGTGGATTACGTCATCGTCGATACCGCCGGCCGCCTGCAGACCAAGGAAAACCTCATGCTGGAGCTGCAGAAGATGAGCCGCACCGCCCGCAAAGTCATCCCCGGCGCACCTCACGAAGTGCTCCTCGTGCTCGACGCCACCACCGGCCAGAACGGCCTCGAACAGGCGCGCAAATTCACCGAAAGCTCCGGCGTCACCGGCATCGTGCTCACCAAGCTCGATGGCACCGCCAAGGGCGGCATCGTCGTCGCCATCGCCCGGGAGCTCAATCTGCCCATTCGCTACATCGGCGTCGGCGAAAAGGTGGAAGATCTGCTGCCCTTCGACTCCGAAAAATTCATCGAATCGCTCTTCGAAAAATGACCTCTCCATACATGCGCGAAGCGCTCGACCTGGCGCGCAAGGGGCGCGCGCTGGCCAGTCCCAATCCGCTCGTCGGGGCAGTCCTGGTGCGCGAAGGTGAAGTCGTCGGCCGCGGATTCCACACCTACGCCGGCCTCCACCACGCCGAAATTATCGCCCTCGCCCAGGCCGGCGACAAGGCGCGCGGCGCCACCCTCTATCTCAACCTGGAACCCTGCGCGCACTACGGCCGCACTCCGCCCTGCGTCGACGCCTTGATTCAGGCCGGCGTGGCGCGCGTCGTGGCGCCCGTCACCGACCCCAACCCGCTGGTCGCCGGACAGGGCTTTGCCAAACTCCGCGAGGCCGGTATCACCGTCGAAATCCCCACCGAGTTCGCCGCCGAAGCCGAAAAGCTCAACGAGCCTTTCCTCCACTTCATGCGCACCTCCCGGCCCCTGGTCACCCTCAAGACCGCCATCACCCTGGATGGCAAAATCTCCGCCCCCGACGACAATCGCGGCTGGATCACCAGCGAGCGCGCCCGCGCCCACGTGCAGGAACTCCGCCACGATAGCGACGCCATCCTCACCGGTATCGGCACCGTCCTGGCCGACGATTGCCTGCTCAGCGACCGCACCGGTTACCCGCGCTGCCGCCCGCTTCTGCGCATCGTCATGGATTCCCTGCTCCGCGTCCCGCTCGATTCCAAAATGGTGCGCTCCGCTGCCGGCGACGTGCTCGTGGTCTCTACCAGCGCCGCCGCCGCCGAACGCCGCCGGCTGCTCGAAGCGCGCGGCGTCCAGGTGCTGGTCTTCGACGGGCCCGGCGGCCGCGCCGACCTGCGGAGCATCGTCGATTGGCTCGGCCGCCAACGCTATTTATCGCTCATGATCGAGGCCGGCAGCAAGCTCAACTGGAGCGCCCTGGAAAGCGGCGTGGTGGATCGCATTTTCTTCTACTACGGCCCCAAAATTCTCGGCGGTATGGAGGCCCTGCCCCTCGCCGGCGGCATCGGACGCCGCCGCCGTTCCGACGCCATTCGCATCCACAACATCGCCATCCATCCCATTCCGCCCGACGAATTCGCCGTCGAAGGATACCTTGATGTTCACCGGAATTATTGAGGAGCTGGGCACCGTAATCACCGCCGGATCGCGTCTCTCCATCGCTTGCGCCACGGTCCTCGGCGACGCCTCCGTGGGCTCCAGTATCGCCGTCAACGGCGTCTGTCTGACCGCCTCCCAACTGCGCCCGGACTCCTTCTCGGCCGACCTCGCCCCGGAGACCCTGAAGCGCAGCAACCTGGGCGATCTGCGCCCCGGCTCGCGCGTCAACCTGGAACGTCCGCTCTCGCCTAACGGCCGTATGAACGGCCACATCGTGCAGGGCCACGTCGATGGCACCGGCGAATTCCTCGCCCTGGAGTCCCTCGGCGAAGACAACTGGTGGTTGCGCATCCGCATCCCCGACGCGCTCGATCCCTACCTGGTGTACAAAGGCTCCGTCGCCATCGACGGCATCAGCCTCACCGTCGCGTCCATCGCTAGCGGCGTGCTCAGCGTGACCATCATTCCGCATACCTTCCGCAACACCACGCTGGGCGGATACCGCCCCGGCGCGCGCGTCAATCTGGAGACCGACATCCTGGCCAAGCACGTGGAAAAGCTGCTGCGGCGGCTGGATCTGAGACAGCTCCTGACCGTGGATAACCTCCGCGAGCGAGGCTACTGAGTAGGACAGGCCTCCTGGCGTGTCTGGACAGGCCGGGAGGCCTGTCCTACGTCTTCAACTCCCCCACAACCTCCGCCGCGATCTTGCGCGCCGCATCCAGTTCCCCCGGCGCCAGGCTGATCGCCCCCACCCGCGCGTGCCCGCCACCGCCGTAGCGCTCGCAGATGGTGGCCAGATTGTGCCTCGGCTCGGCCGGCGCCCACGGGTTCGACCCCACCGATATCTTCGTGCGGAAGCTCGACGGGCTCACCGATACCGTGTAGGTCGACGTCGGAAACAGGTAGTACGGAATAAACTTGTTGTACCCTTCGACGTCATGGCCCGCCAGGTCGAAAAACACCACCCCGTCGTCCTGCCGCGCGCGATCCCGGATCAAATCGATCGATTCCACGTGCCGCCGGTAGAGCGGCCCGTAGAGCGCCTGGATTTCCGGCTCCCCGATGATCTCCGCCAACTGCCGGTGCCGCATCCAGCCGATGATCTTCTGCACGATGCCGCTGCCTTTGGCGGCTTCAATCACCAGCGTCAGCTTCATCGCCGGCGCTCCCAGTTCCACCGCCGTCCTGGCGTCCGGATACTGCGCGCCGTCGATGATCAGCGACCAGTGCACCAGGTCGTCCAGGTCCGGCGCGCGGAAGCCGAAGCGGTCGGCAGCCACCCGGCAGATGAACGCCGTGCACGATTTGTAGCTCGGGTCGTAGAGCTTCCGGCCGCTGGTGTCCTGCCGGAAATGCTCCTGGTCCCGGGCGTTGAGAAACGCGCTCTGGTGATGGTCGAACCACCACGTCAGCTTGGGGTCGCTGGAATATTTGAAATCCACTATGGCGTTTTCGTCGCCGTCGAACAGCGCCGGATCGAATAGCTGCGATGCCTTGTGGGCCATCCCCGTGTAGCGGAACTCCGCATCCGGGTGGACCGCGCCCGCGATGAATCGGCTGAAGTAGGCAGCGGACGCCGCCCCGTCAAAACAGTGATCGTGATACAGCACCCGTATGAGCATGTAATTTCCGACTGAGGAAAACCTTTCAGCTTGCCTGAAACCACGAAGAAATGCAACTGTATGTTATGCGCCAGATCCCCACCTGGGACCAGTATTACCTCGATATCTGTAGAGTCGTGGCCACCCGCAGCAAGGATCCGAACACCCAGATCGGCTGCGTGGTCGTCGGCCCCAACCACGAAATCCGCTCCACCGGCTACAATTCGTTCCCGCGCGGCATCCGCGACGATGTCCCCGAACGCCTCGTGCGCCCCACCAAGTATCTTTGGATCGAGCACGCCGAGCGCAATGCCATCTGCAACGCCGCGCGCGCCGGCACCGCCACCGAAGGCTGCACCATCTACGTGGACATCATGCCCTGCATGGATTGCGCCCGCGCCGTGGTGCAGGCCGGAATCGTCCAGGTGGTGATTTCCGCCGAACGCATGGCCGAGTACTCCAGCGATTACTACAACGAGCACTTCGGCATGGTCGAGGTGCTGTTCCGCGAAGCCAAGGTCACCGTCCGCCGCGTCTAGTTGTTTGACCGCCTGATACCGTGCTGTTCGGAGCGACCCCTCCCTCACGGTCGGGGCTCCGATCGGAGCCCGGAGCGTCAGCGACGGGTTGCCCGTTGGAACCGAATCTCGCGGCCGCTTCAGGCTCGGCCTGCGCCGGACCGGCCGGACGCCGGTAGAAACGGCGTTCGCACCCCCGGCAGCGGAACGGCGCCTTGCCGAACGCCGTCATCAACGAATCCAGCAGCCCTCGTGGCAGAGAATGCCGGATGTCGGCGCCACCGCAACTGGGACACCGGAGTTTATCGTCCCCGCTCACCCGTTCGTTTCCCTACCGAGAGAGTAACACCATCGGCCAGCATCCGAGGACCATGCCGCACGCACCTTTTCCAGGTCCGCGGGCTCGCCGAACTTCACCCCGCCGAGCGCCCCATCGATGTTGCGCAGCAAGCCTGTCAGCACCGCGCCCGCGCCCACTTCCACATACCGCGTCACACCCTGCCCCGCCAGGAACCGGATGGTCTCCAGCCAGCGCACCGGGTTCGGCACCTGCTGATAGACCCCCTCGCGTGCCTCCGCGCCGAGGCGGATTTCCCTGGCCTGCCAGTTGTTCACCAGCGGGCACGCCAGGTCAAGAAACTCCGTGGCATCCAGATCCGCCCGCAAGCGCTCCTGCGCCGGCCTCATCAACGCGCAGTGGAAGGGCGCGCTCACCGGCAACAGCACGGCGCGCCGCGCGCCCGCCGCCTTGGCCAGTTCCACCGCCCGATTCACCGCGCCCGCGTGTCCGGCAATCACCACCTGATCCGGCGAATTCAGGTTGGCCGCGCTGACCACTTCCCCCTGCGCGGCGGCGGCCAGCACCCCATCCAGTTTGCCTTCCGGCAGCTTGAGAATCGCCGCCATCGCGCCCACCCCCGGCGGCACCGCCGACTGCATGTACTGGCCGCGTTGGCGCACCAGGCGCACCGCATCGGCGAACCGCAGGCTGCCCGCGGCCACCAGCGCCGAGTATTCGCCCAGGCTGTGTCCAGCCACGTAATCCGGCGTCATCCCCTCCCCGCGCAGCACCTCGAACGCCGCGATCGAAACCGTGAGCAGCGCCGGTTGCGTGTTCGCGGTCAGCTTCAGTTGGTCGTCCGGACCCTCAAAGCACAAGCGGGAGATCGGAAATCCCAGCGCCTCATCGGCCTCCTCGAAAACCCGCCGCGCCGCGGCGTATGTATCGGCAAGCGCCTTGCCCATGCCCGCGGCTTGAGAGCCCTGGCCGGGAAACAGAAATGCAGTCTTAGGTATCAACCCAGAATTATAGCGGGTAGCACGAAAATCGCGCTGTTCACTTAGACAACCTTACAACGACCGGCCAGGAGGCCTGTCTCACAATGGCATAATGAAACCGGAGGCTGATCGTGGCCACGTTGACATCGCCGGAATCCATATCTCTAGAGAACGAAAAGAACCCATGGCTCGCCGCCGCCGCGCGCTTTGAGGATGCCGCTACACGGCTCAAACTCGACGACGGCATGCGTAAAGTGCTCGGTACTTCCGCCCGCGAAGTCACCGTCCACATCCCCGTCCAGCTCGACGATGGGCGCATCGAGGTCTTCACCGGCTACCGCGTGCAGCACTCCATCGCGCGCGGCCCGGCCAAAGGCGGCATCCGCTTCGCTCCCGATGTCACCCTCGACGAGGTCCGCGCCCTGGCCTCCTGGATGACCTGGAAATGCGCCGTGGTCAATATCCCCTTCGGTGGCGGCAAGGGCGGTGTCATCTGCGATCCCAACATCCTTTCCGATACCGAACTGGAAAAGCTCACCCGCCGCTACACCGCCGAAATCATCGATTTTATCGGACCCGAACGCGATGTCCCCGCACCCGATGTCAATACCAACGAAAAGATCATGGCCTGGATGATGGACACCTATTCCATGCATGCCCGCCACACCGTCACCGCCATCGTCACCGGCAAACCCATGGCGCTTGGCGGCTCCCGCGGCCGCCCCGAGGCCACCGGCCGCGGCTGCATGATGGTCGTCCTCAAAGCGCTCCAGATCATGAACAAACGCCCCGAGGACACCAAGGTCGTCATCCAGGGCTTCGGCAATGTCGGCGGCATGGCGGCCAAACTGATGAGCGCCGTCGGCTTCAAAATCGTCGCCATCGTCGAGTACGATGGCGCCGTCTACAACCCCAACGGCCTCGATATCGCGGCCCTCCAGCGGCACCGCAAGGAAACCGGCTCCATCACCGGCTTCCCCGGTGGCGAGGACATGGATAAAACCGACGCCATGTTCCTGGCGACCGACGTTCTCATCCCCGCCGCCACCGAGAACGTTCTCACCTCGCAGAACGCCCACCGCGTGCGCTGCAAGATTCTCTGCGAGGGCGCCAACGGCCCCACCACCCCGCTGGCCGATGTCATCCTCGCCGACCGCAAGGTCTTCGTCATCCCCGATATCCTCGCCAACGCCGGCGGCGTCACCGTCTCCTACTTCGAATGGGTGCAGGATCGCCAGGGCTTCTTCTGGAACGAGCAACTGGTCAATCAGCGCCTCCAGGAGATCATGGAGGAGAGCTTCGACGCCGTGGTGGAGTACGCCCGCGCCCACAAAGTCGATAACCGCATCGCCGCCTACATGCTGGCCCTCGACCGCGTCGCCCAAGCCATCAAACTCCGCGGAATTTACGCGTAGCGGGCGCGGAGAAGGCGGGTGTCCATTCAACGCAGAGGCGCAGAGAACACAGAGGAAACGCAGAGAACACCAACTCGGCAATCGATGACTCTCATGTCTTCTCTGCGCTTGTCTCTGCGTTCTCTGCGCCTCTGCGTTGAAAAAGCATCTCCCGGAGCCCGGCATGAGTGAAGCCTCCACGCCGCTCATGCGGCAGTACAACCACATCAAACAGCAGGTACCCAACGCCCTGCTCATGTTCCGCCTCGGCGATTTTTACGAGCTCTTCTTCGAGGACGCCGTCGTCGCCGCCCGCGAGCTCGAAATCACCCTCACCTCCCGCAACAAGGAGAAGGGTGCCGCCATCCCCATGTGCGGCGTCCCCTTCCACGCCGCCGAGGGCTACATTTCGCGCCTCATACAAAAGGGATACCGCGTCGCCATCTGCGACCAGGTGGAAGATCCCAAATCCGCCAAGGGCCTGGTCAAGCGCGAGCTCGTGCGCGTCGTCACCCCCGGCACCGCCATGGACGCCGGGCTCGTCCGCTCCCGCGAGAACAACTTCCTCGCCGCCGTCTGCGACCGTGGCGCCCGCTCCGCCGTCGCCCACGTCGATGTCTCCACCGGCGAGTTCAAGGTCACCGATATGGACCCCGCCGAAGTCGCTGGCGCCCTCGAACACCTGGGCGCACGCGAAGTCCTCTTCCCCACCGGCCTGCCCCTCCTCACCGGTGAAGAGCGCACCGGCGCGCGCTTCGTGCGCACCGAGCTCGAAGAGTGGGTCTTCACCCCCGATTACGCCGACCGCACCCTGCGCGATCACTTCAAGCTGCTCTCCCTCGATGGCTGCGGCCTCGCCGGCCGCCCCGCCGCCGCCGGCGCCGCCGGCGCCATCCTCCACTACCTCCGCGACACCCAACGCGCCGCCCTCGATCATCTCGACCGCCCCACTTACTACGACCGCGCCGATTCCATGGTGCTCGACGCCGTCACTGTCCGCAATCTGGAATTGCTCGAGCCCCTCTTCGCCGCTGATTCCAGCGTCCCGCAGGCCCAGCTCACCGTCCTCGGCGTGCTCGATCAGACCCTCACCGGCATGGGCGGCCGCCTCCTGCGCCAGCGCCTCCTCCGCCCCTCCATGGACCGCGCCGAAATCGAACAGCGCCTCGACGCCGTCGACGAACTCCGCCAGCAAACCATCCTGCGCGCCGAATTGCGCAAGCAACTCGCCACCATCCTCGATCTCGAACGCCTCCTCGCCAAAGTCACCCTCGGCTCCGCCAATCCGCGCGACGTGCTTGCCCTAGGCCGCTCGCTGGAAAAAATTCCCGCGCTCAAACGCTGCTTCGACACCCAGCAGGCCGCCCGCTTGCGCAACCTCCACGACCGCCTCGACGAGCTCCCCGACGTGGCCACCCTCATCCTCGAAGCCATCGCCGACGAGCCGCCCATCAACCTCGCCGATGGCGGCACCATCCGCGCTGGTTTCCATCCCGAGCTCGACCTCCTCCGCGACCTCAGCCAGAACGGCAAGCGGTACATCGCCCAGATCGAGACCCGCGAGCGCCAGCGCACCGGCATCGCCTCCCTTAAGGTGCGATTCAACAATGTATTCGGCTACTACATCGAAATCACCAATGCCAACCGGCATCTCGCCCCCGCCGACTACGAACGCAAGCAGACCCTGGCCAACGCCGAACGCTTCACCACGCCCGAGTTGAAAGATTACGAGCGCAAGGTGCTCGACGCCGAGGACAAGATTCTCACCCTCGAAAAGGAACTCTTCGCCGACGTCCGCAAACGCGCCGCCGCGCACGCCCAGCGCATCCGCGCCACCGCCGCCGCCGTCGCCGAGCTCGATGTCACCGCCTCGCTCGCCCAGGTCGCCGCCGAGAACCGCTACCAGCGCCCCAGCTTCTCCGACACCGGCGAGATGCGCGGCGAGATGCGTATACTCGCCGGCCGCCACCCCGTCATCGAGCGCCTCGCCGATCGGGAAGCCGGACGCTTCATCCCCAACGATCTCTACCTCAACAACTCCACCGACCTGATCGCCATCATCACCGGCCCCAACATGGGCGGCAAGAGCACCTACCTGCGCCAGGCCGCGCTCATCGCCATCCTCGCCCAGACCGGCTCCTTCGTACCCGCCGAATCCGCCAGCCTGCCCATCATCGACCGCATCTTCACCCGTATCGGCGCCAGTGACAACCTGGCGCGCGGCCGCTCCACCTTCATGGTGGAGATGACCGAAACCGCCGTCATCCTGAACACCGCCACCTCCCGCAGTTTCATCGTGCTCGACGAAATCGGCCGCGGCACCGCCACCTACGATGGCCTCGCCCTCGCCTGGAGCGTGGTGGAGCACATCCACGCCCGCACGCGCGCCAAGACGCTTTTTGCGACTCACTATCACGAGCTAACCGAGCTCGCCGAGCAACTCACCGGCGTGCGCAATCTCATGGTCAGCGTGAAGGAAGCCGGCGACCACATCATCTTCCTGCGCAAGGTCGAGCGCGGCAAGGCCGACCGCAGTTACGGCATCGAGGTGGCGCGCCTCGCCGGCCTGCCCCTCAGCGTGATCGAGCGCGCCCGCGAAGTGCTCAAGCTGCACGAGCGCACCGAGCACGTGGTCAGCGAGGAACTGGTCCACGCCGAAGACCACGGCCCGGTGCAGATCCAGATGTTCGAACCCGTGGGCTACGGCATCGCCGAACGCATTCGCGGCCTCAACCTCGACGAACTGCGCCCCATCGAGGCCCTGCAACTGCTCAGCGAATTGCAGAAGGAGCTGAAGCGATCATGAGCAAAGTGGCAAGCCAAGAGGCAAGCCAGGTGGGACAGGCCATCGCGCCGCGTGGCCTGTCAACCAACCTGTCGTCGGAGCAGTCATGAGAGTCGCCGGCATCATGAGCGGCACCTCGCTCGACGGCATCGATGTCGCCATCGTGGACATTCGCGGCCGCCGCATCCGGACCATCGGCTTCACCTCCACGCCGTATGCCGCCTCGGTGCGTGCCGCCATCCTGGGCGTCTCCAACTGCCCCACCCACACCGCGGCCATCTCCCGCCTCAATTTCCAGCTTGGCGAACTCTACGCCCGCGCCGTGCGCGCCGCCGTCAAGCGTTACGGCCCGGTGGACCTCATCGGCTGCCACGGCCAGACCATTTTTCATGAAGGCCGCGCCAACACCTTGCAGATCGGCGAACCGGCCATCCTCGCCGAGCGCACCGGCGTCCCGGTGGTTTCGGGCTTCCGCGCCCGCGATATCGCCGCCGGCGGCCAGGGTGCGCCCCTCGTCCCCTTCGTCGATTACCTGCTCTTCCGCCACCCGCGCCGTACCCGCGTGGCGCTCAACATCGGCGGCATCGCCAACATCACCGTGATCCCCGCGGCCGGCGCGCCGCAAGACGTGGTGGCCTTCGACACCGGCCCCGGTAACATGGCGATCGATGCGCTGGCGCGCGAGTTTTCCGGCGGCAAACTGAACTGCGATCGCGGCGGCAAAATCGCCGCCTCAGGCAACGTCAACCGCCCGCTGCTCGACGACCTCCTGCGCGACGCCTACTACCGCCGCCGGCCGCCCAAGAGCGCCGGCCGCGAGCAATACGGCGTCGAGTTCCTCGCGCGCCTGCGCCAATCCGCCGCGCCCCTGCCCGATCTCATCGCCACCGCCACCGTGCTCACCGCCGCCACCATCGCGCTAGCCATTCGCCGTGCCGTGCCCGGGCCCGCCGACCTGATCGCCAGCGGCGGCGGCACTCACAACCCGCAAATTATGGCCCATCTCGCCGGCTTCCTGCCCGGCATCGATATCTCCCTATCCACCGATCACGGCATCGATGCCGATGCCAAGGAAGCCGTCGCTTTCGCCGTCCTGGCCCATGAAACCTGGCGCCAGAAGCCGTCGAACCTGCCCTCGGCCACCGGCGCGAAACGGGCGGTGGTGCTGGGCAGTATTACGCCGTAGCGCCTTTGTGTTATCCGCGTTCACCGGCGGCTACTTGTCCTTGGCCCGCTCCGGGGAGGCATCCCGATCCCTAAACGGCTGCTCCCTTTCGTACAACGCAATCCTGGCCCCGATCTCCTCCGCCAATGCCGGCTGCTTCTCCTGCAACGCCCGTGCCTGCGCCCGGCGCGCCGTCAGCGCCGCGTTGGCGAACTGCCCCTGGGCGGCGTACGCGGCGGCCAGCGTGTCCAGCAGCCGCGGATCGTTTCCGCCGGAAATCTCCATCGCCCGCACGGCGAACCCCAGCGCCTCGCCGCCGTTGCGTATGGCGGCATCGGGCGAGGTCCCGAGCACCCAGGCCGCGCGCCCGAGCGCCGCTGCGTCGTTAGGTTGCAGTTCGAGGCCCTGGCGCCACTGCGCCAGCGCCTCCGCCGTCCGCCCTTGCGCATAAAGCGCGTCGCCCAGCCGTTGGTGGGCCTCGGCATGTTTCGGGTCGATCCCGAGCGTGCCGCGCCATTCCCGCATGGCTCCCTGCGCATCCCCCCGCTGGCTCAACACCAGCCCCAGAGCGTAGTGCGCGGGCGCATACCGGCCGTCCGATTCCAGCGTTTTGCGCAGTTCCCTTTCCGCCTCGTCCAGCCTTCCCAGTTTCACCAGCGCGCCGCCCAGGTTGGCGCGCGCGGCGGCGAAATCCGGCTTCAGTCCGACCGCCTTCGCGAATTGCGCCACCGCTTCTTCCACCCGCCCCGTCTGCAACAGCAGCACGCCCAGATCGTTGTATCCCGCCGCCGACCCGGGATCGGCCTCCAGCGCCGCGCGCAGCTTGAGTTCCGACGCCCGGCGGAAATGCGCCGCCGATTCCTCCCGGTGGCCGGTGATGAGCAGCACCGTTCCCAGGTTGCGGTGGGCCGTTTCGTCATCGGGGCTCAGTTCCAGCACCTGCCTCCATTTCGCCGCCGATGCCTCGTACCGTCGCGTCCTCTGCAGGTATGCCGCGCTGTTGAACAGCCGGTAATAATCGAGCACCGGCCCGCCGATCCGCCGCAGCCCATCCGGCGCCACGTTCACAAACTCCGGAATATTCACCGCGCGATTGCTGGCGGTCGTGTTGTCGATCAGGATCGGCGGGCTGTCGTTGCCCTCCGCGTCGATGTGCGTGAGATACATCTGCGTATAGGGCGACCGGCTCTTCGACGAAAACACCAGCCAGCGGCTGTTGGGCGAAAAGCTGTGCCACGAATTCATGCGCGCCGTGTTCGAGCGCATGCGCCGCGCCCGCCCGCCCGCCGCCGGCACGATGTACAACTGGCTGTCGGGACGCATCAGTTCCCCGTTGCGGCATTGCACGAAGACGATCCATCGTCCATCGGGCGAGACCTTGGGAAACGTATTGCTCATGCCGTTGCCCGAGGCGCCGGCGATGGGCTCGGCCGCGCCACCTTCACCGTTGCGGAACGGAATCCGGTACAGGTCGTATTTGATTTGCAGCTCGTTGGGGTCGTTGGCAAACTGCGCCAGCGGCACACCGGGCGGATTGGGGTCGGTGGCCAGGGCGCGCGCAAATACCAGGTACTGGCTGTCGGGACTCCACACCGCGCCCATCTGCACAAACCGCGGGTCGTCGGCGCCGGTCAGCGGCCGCAGCACTCCCGTCTGCCGGCTGTACCAGCTCAGAATCCCGCGCGTCGGATAGAACACCTGCAGGAACCGGTAGTCCTTGAAATTGGCCACGTAATAGTTGCTGGGAGGCTCCGCCGAAGCACCAACCATCGCCGCGGGGTTGACCGTGGTTACCACGTGCTGCCCGTCCGGGGAAACCTGCGACATGAAGCCCACCCGCACGCTGCCCTTCAGCTTGCCTTCCGGCGAACTCCACTGAATCAGGTCCTGCTTGCGGACCGCCATCTCCGGCGCCACCTGCGCCAGGATGTACATCCCCCGGTTCCCTGCAAGCCCGTCCAGATCCATCCCCATCGTCTTGCCGTCGGCGGAGAACGAATGGCAGTTGGCGCACAGCGGCAGGTTTTCCATCACCACCCGGCTGCGCGGCTCGCCCACGTTGCGCACCCTCCACGCCACCAGCGGAATCGCCTCCGCGGCCAGCGGTTTGATCACGCCTTTTTCCAGCTCCGATGGCATCAGCGGCACATCGCGATAAAAGATGGGCGCGCCCACCGCGTCTTTGGAAGTGCGAATGGCGACCTTTCCCACGGAGACAACCTGCGCCGCCGCGTCGCTGGCAAAACCCGTGATGGTCACCGTGGCCGCGCTCGCTACCGTTTGCCGCTTGATGGCCTGCCACGCCGCCGGGTCCGGCGTCCACGTATGCGCCGCCGCCAACTGCGGCGTGAGCTTGGGGGGTTCGTTCGTGTCGGCCACGCAATCCGGATCGATCCTGCCGATGCGCAGGCGCTCACCCCGGGAAGTCGCGTGAATCGCCGCCGCGCCATTGCCGAACGAGACGTCGATCCGCCAGAAGGCGGCGCCCTTTCCACCATCGCGCCAAAGGAACGTCGGAGGCGTGATTTCGGGCGGGAAAATCGATCCATCCTCCGGATAATCGATCGTGATCTTCGCTGCCGCGCCTGCCGCCGGCGGGGTTGCGGTCTGGCCTCCGCGGCGGCCCGCGCCCGCCAGCAGAAGAACCGGCAGCAAAATCATCCTGGCAGACCAGCCGGCCCTCATTCGCATCCCACCATAGCTCTAGCTTACCCGACGGTGGGGCAGGCGCTTCCGCCTGCCAACTTCGCCTGCCGGAAACCTGGCGCTCTCCTCAATTACGCCCGCAAACCGATCATCAGGCCCGTGATCCCCGGCAGCCGCACGTGGCGGACTTCCCGGAAACCCGCCTCGCCGAGCCAGCCCGCATACTCCGGCTCGCTGTAGCTGCTGCCCCCGCGCGTGCCCACCAGCATATTGAGCGCAAACAGCGCGGCGAAGCGCGGTGCCGTCTTATCCGCCTCCAGGATGAAGTCCTGTATGACCACGCGGCCGCCCGGCGCCAGCGCCTCGCGGCAGCGGCGCAGCAGGTCGAGGTTCTCCGCCGGGCTGAGCATGTGGCAGATGGCGGACACGAATACCAGGTCGTATCCCTCGCCCAGCCGGTCCGAGCGCAGGTCGCCCGCGCGCACCGCCACGCGGTCCGCCACCCCGGCCGCCTCGATGTGGCGCCGCGCAATCGGTTCCACCGCCGCCAGGTCCAGGATGTCGGCCCGCAAGACGTTGTTGGCCCGCGCGAAGGCAATCGAATACGCGCCCGACCCGCCGCCCACGTCCAGCATGCGGCGGACGTTCTCCACGCCCACGGCGCGCACCACCACGGGCGCCCGTTCCGAGGCGTTGCGGTGCATGGCGGCGATGAAGTCTTCCGTCCAGTCTTCGCCGCGCCCGGCGATTTCATCCCGGGCGACGGCCGTGCCGGCGCGCACGCATTCCGTCAGCGTCGACCAGCGCTGCCACAAATGCGCCGTGTGCAGCAAGGCCGGCCGCGCATTGTCCGGCGACCCGGCGGTGAGGTAGCGCGCCGTCGCCGGCGAGTTGTGAAACACCCCTTCGTGCTTGACCAGCAGACGCAGGGACACCAGCGCATTCAGGAGCATCTCCGTGGCGCGCGGGTCGGCGCCAAGTCCGACGGCCGCTTGCGCCGCCGTGGCGCCGCCCCCCACCGTGGTGAACACGTCCAGTTCCAGCGCCGTGAGCACGACGCGGCTCTCCTGAAACCCCCGTATGCGGTCGTTCAGCTCGTCGGGCAGCACTCCGGCGGCATCGCGCGCGCGCAGCGCCGCCAGCATCTTGTCGCGGTTCTGCACGATCTCCGCGCGCAGCGCCGCGGCGTCCGTGCGCACCAGCCGTTCCACGGGCGCGTCCTCCTGGAAATGCGAACGCACAATCTCCGGCACGTCCGCCGGGGTCACGCCCGAATACCAGATGCCTTCGGGATAAACCATGAGGTTCGGCCCGTGCTCGCACAAACCCAGCGAGCCGCACATTGTCACCTGGACTTCGTCCCCCAGCCCGCGCGCGTTCACTTCGCGCCGGAGCGCCTCCAAAACCTGCCCCGAACCCCGCGCCGAGCAGCACGGCACGCCTTCGGGCTTCTGCTGGTCGCAGACAAATACGTGATACCGGAATGCCTCCATGTTCTTCTCCGGTTCCACAATAACAGGTTTGCTAGGGGCCGGAACGCAGGGGCGCCGGGTCTGTGAACCGGGTGGCCGGCGACAGTGCCTGCCTTGGCCTGCACAAGGCAGAGCCTTATGCCACTTCGATCACCAGCAGCAGATCCTTCGCCTCCACCTGCTGCCCCGGCGTCACCAGCACCTGCGTCACCGTGCCCGCAATCGGCGCGTACACCGTGCTCTGCATCTTCATCGCCTCCATCACCAGCAGCCGGTCGCCCTTCTTCAGCTTCTGATTCAGTTCCACCGCAACCGTGGAAACCACCCCCGGAATGGGCGCGCCGATCTGTCCGGGCTGCGCCGGGTCGGCCTTGGGCTTGGCCTGTTCCTTCACCTCCAGCTTGCGGTCGCGTATGGAAACCTCGCGCGGCTGGCCGTTGAGTTCGAAGAACACCGTGCGCGTCCCGTCGGGATGCGGCTCGCCGATGGTCAGGAATTTCACCACCAGCGCCTTTCCCGGTTCCAGTTCCACCGCCATCTCGCTGCCCCGCTCCATGCCGTAGTAAAACTGCGGGGTGGGCAGCACGTCCACGTCGCCCCAGTTCTGCCGGACGCGCGCGAACTTCAGGAAGACCTCGGGGTACATCAGGTAGCTGAGCACTTCGTCGTGCGCCGGCTTGCGGCCGATCTTCTTCTCCACCGCGGCCGCCGTTTCTTCCAGATCGACCGCGGGCAATTGCGCGCCGGGGCGGCCGCGCTGCGGTTTGGCGCCCTTCAACACAATCTTCTGCAGCCGCTTGGGCCAGCCGCCGGCCGGTTCCCCCAGCGAACCCATGAACATGTCGATCACGCTCGCCGGCAACGTCAGGTTGTGGTCCGGCGTGCACTGTTCGAACTGGTGCATGGTCATGTTGTGATTGACCAGGAAGATGGCCATGTCGCCCACCACTTTGCTGCTGGGCGTCACCTTGACGATGTCGCCGAAGGCCATATTCACTTCCGCGTAAGTGCGCGCGATTTCATGCCACCGCGCGCCCAGCCCCATGGATTCCGCCTGCTCCTTGAGGTTCGTGTACTGCCCGCCCGGCATCTCGTGCAGATACACTTCCGCCGACCCCGACTTGGGGCCGGTGTCGAACGGAGCATAAAACTCGCGCACCACCTCCCAGTAATCGGCGCACTGGTTGAGCGCGCCCAGATCCAGGCCCGTATCCCGCTTGGTGTGCTCTAGCGCCGCCACGATGGAATTCAGGTTGGGCTGGCTGGTGGTGCCGCTCATCGACGCCATGGCGGCGTCGGCCACGTGCACGCCGCTCTCCGCCGCCTTCAATATGGAGGCCGCATTCAGCCCGCTCGTGTCGTGCGTGTGGAAGTGAATTGGAATGCCCACCTCCTGGCGCAGCGCCTTCACCAGCTTTTCGGCGGCGTAGGGGCGGCAGAGTCCCGCCATATCCTTGATGGCCAGCACGTGCGCCCCCATGCGCTCCAGTTCCTTCGCCATCTTGACGTAGTACGCCAGCGAATACTTGTCGCGTTTGGGGTCGAGGATATCGCCGGTGTAGCAGATGGCCGCCTCGCACACCGAGTGCGTCTTGCGCACCGCCTGCATCGAGGCCTTCATATTGGGCAGCCAGTTGAGCGAATCGAAGATGCGGAAGATATCGATGCCCTGCGCCGACGCTTCGTAAATGAACTCGGCCACGGCGTTATCGGGATACGCGGTATATCCCACGGCGTTCGATGCGCGCAATAGCATCTGGAAGCAGATGTTGGGAATCGCTTCGCGCAGGCGGCGCAGGCGCACGAAGGGATCCTCGTGCAGGAAGCGCATGGTCACATCGAAGGTGGCGCCGCCCCACATTTCCAGGCTGTAGAGATCGTGCAGCTTGTGGGAGACGAAGTTGGCGATGGCCAGCATGTCGTAGGTACGCACCCGCGTGGCCAGTAGCGATTGATGGGCGTCGCGGAACGTCGTGTCGGTGAGCAGCAGCTTCTTTTGCCCCGCGGTCCAGGCGGCGAAACCTTCCGGACCGAGATCGCGCAGCAGTTGCCGCGTGCCGCCCGGTGCGGCCGAGGCGTCGTGCGGCGGTACCGGCGGCTTGCCCACGCGGACCGGCGCGGGCTTCCCGGCCACGGTTGGGTTGCCGTTGACAATCACGTCGGCCAGGTAGCCCAGCAGCTTGGTGGCGCGATCCTGCCGCGCCACGAACTTGAACAGCGCCGGCGTTTCCTCCAGCCAGCGCGTGGTGACGTTGCCCGCCTGGAAATCCGCGTGGTTGACCACGTTCTCCAGGAACGGAATGTTGGTCTTCACCCCGCGCACCCGGAATTCGCGCAGGCAGCGGTCCATGCGCTGGCAGGCGTGCGCGAACTCGCGTCCCCAGGCCGTCGTTTTCACCAGCAGCGAATCGTAGAACGGCGTGATCACCGCGCCCGAGTAGGCCGAGCCGCCATCCAGGCGGATGCCGAATCCGGCGGGCGAGCGATAGGTGTGAATCTTCCCGTAATCCGGCACGAAGCCGTTCGCCGGATCCTCCGTGGTGATGCGGCACTGCATCGCGTAGCCATAGAGCGGCACGCGATCCTGCGCCGGCAGGTTCATTTCCGGACCATGCAGGTCGAGTCCCTGCGCCACCTGAATCTGGCAGCGCACCAGGTCGATTCCGGTGACCATCTCGGTCACCGTGTGCTCCACCTGTATGCGCGGGTTCACCTCGATGAAGTACCACTCGCCCGTGTCGGCATCCACCAGGAATTCCACCGTGCCCGCGTTGGTGTATCCGGCGGCGCGCGCCAGCGTCACCGCCGCATCGGCCAGCGCCGCGCGCGTGTCCGGAGCCAGCGACACCGCCGGCGCCACCTCGACCACCTTCTGATGCCGCCGCTGCACCGAGCAATCGCGCTCGTAGAGATGCAGAATATTGCCGTGGCTGTCGCCCAGAATCTGCACTTCGATGTGCCTGGCCCGCCGCACGAAGCGTTCCAGGAAAACCGCGTCGTTGCCGAACGCCGCGGCGGATTCGCGCCGCGCCTCTTCCAGCTTCCCTTCGAAGTCCGCGGGGCTGTCCACCACGCGCATGCCGCGTCCACCCCCTCCGAACGCCGCTTTGACAATCAGCGGGTAGCCGATCTCGCCGGCGATCCTGGCTGCTTGTTTGGGGTCGGTGACGGCTTCCTCGCTGCCCGGAACGCGCGGTATTCCGGCTTGCTGGGCCAGGCGGCGCGCCGCCGTCTTGTCCCCCAGCAGGTCGAGCAGGTCGGCCGAGGGTCCCACGAAGGTGATCCCGGCGCGCGCGCAGGCCCGCGGCAGCGCGGGATTCTCGGAGAGAAAGCCATAGCCCGGGTGGATGGCGTCCACACCCTTCTCTTGGGCCAGCGAGACGATGCCTTCCACATCCAGGTAGGCTTCCACCGGACCCTTGCTTTCGCCCACCAGGTAGGCTTCGTCGGCCTTGAAGCGGTGCAAGGCGAGGCGGTCTTCCTTGGAATAAATAGCCACCGTCCGCAGGCCCAATTCGTTGGCCGCGCGGAGGATGCGAATGGCGATTTCGCTGCGATTCAGTGCAAGCAGTTTTTTCATGGACGGAGCGCGGGGCAATTACGTGCTTTTTTGAGGATAACAGGAAGGTGGGGCAAGCGCTTCCGCCTGCCAACCCCAGACACACATAAGCTGGCCACGCCGAAGGCGACCCCGTATGGTCGCCCGGCGGAGCGCTATGTCAAGGGTGAATCAAGGAACTTCGGACTAGTTGTTTGACCGCCTGATACCGTGCTGTTCAGAGCTACCCGTCCCTCACAGTGCGGGCTCTGATCGGAGCCCGGAGCGTTAGCGACGGGTGGCGCGTTGGAACCGAATCTCGCGGTCAGGGACCTAGTTGTAATGCGCCGCGTTGATATCGGCGAAACGAGCGGATTCCTCGGGCAGTTCTTCCAGCACGAAAATCGAATTCGTCGGGCAAACCGGGATGCAGGCGCCGCAATCGATGCAATCGTCCGGCTTGATGTAAAGCTGCGGTGTATCGGCGAAGCCGTCCTCATCCTGCTTCGGGTGGATGCAGTCCACCGGGCAGGCTTGCACGCACAGTTCATCCTTGGTACAGGTATCGGTAATTACGTATGCCATGAAGCCCTGGTGTGCAATTCCCATGCCAGCGCCAAAGAGAAGAAAACAAGAGGCGAAACGCGACAACCATACGATGGTGGGTGGGGCATAGCACGCAACGGTAAGGCGTCTTCGCGCTAGCGCCGGCGTCGGGCTGTCTATCCGATGCGGGTTTTGCGGGCGGCCGGAGCGGCCGTCTCGCTGCGCGCGGGCTTGCGTTCGGCGGTCGCCGCCAAACGCCGCACCTGATCGGTGACGCACACCAGGAACATCGGCTGGCGGGCGTTCTTCAGCAGATCGATGATCCGGTTCGGCGCCTCTTCCAGGAAAATGCTCTTGCCGTCGGTCAAGAGATGAACATCGGCCGATCCGGCCAGCGCTTCGCTCAGCCGCTTGCCCATGTCTTTTTGCAGGAAGCGCAACACGCGCCGGATCTTCTGCAGCGAAAAGCCCTTGCGACGCAATTCGGCAATCACCGAGATTTCCACCACTTCCTCGGCCATGTAGATTCGCTTGTGCCCGTCCTGACGGGGAGAGACGACGCTGCGTTC
>Ga0182030_10003767_pt1 | contig 32412 bp, 32 predicted proteins | sample 812S3MmetaG_FD_121299 | JGI IMG/M metagenome (GOLD analysis project Ga0182030, IMG submission 121299) | Permafrost microbial communities from Stordalen Mire, Sweden - 812S3M metaG (Illumina Assembly) | ecosystem: Environmental > Terrestrial > Soil > Wetlands > Permafrost | place: Sweden... | reverse complement strand
TAAAAAACAAAGATTTATATATAAAAAAAGTATTTATAAATAGTAAAAAGTACTTTGTTAGTATAGTATTCTAGACTAATCTAAGTAATTAGTAAAAGCGATGGCAGGGCATTTGTGCGCAAGGTCATGTGACGCTACGCGACAGGGATAGGCTATTCTGCCTGGTTTTTGATAGGTATATCTATATGTTTGTAGCTATAGCTAGTGCGATCCTTGGCTATTGCGCAGTCTCCAGCTTGCTCTAGTACATAGGTCTTATATTTATTCAAATTAAGAAGACGGTAATATATAGTAGTGTCATATAATATTACGTGATTTTGTAGTCAATTAGGTCTCTCAATTTCAAACTAATCAGACTATTCTATTTTAAGATTTGAGCAATTTTATTGGCAAAATTTTAATTAATTAGATCGTTTTGTTGAAACGCCCAAACTTTTCCCTTGCTAATTAGAAACCTTCTCATTCGTACCTCATATCGAAGGCACAAAGTCTCATATAAAATAAGCAGGAAATAAAAGCTTGCAGACTGGGCGACAAAGTTCTTTGAATTAGGGTGATGGTCTAAGGACTGAGACCAAATGTTTAATAGTACATAATTGGACATAAAATTAGGTATATGAAGGTAGGGAACATGATGAATATGTATGATAATCAATAAAGAAGTATCAAAATCCATGTATTATTGAAGAGTCAAGAGGCAAGAAGAATTGACATTTATTAAGAGTAATTCTATAATATTACGAGAAAGCCCCTCTGAAATTTTAGATACAATTAAAGGACATATAGATTAAATTAAAACGAGAGAATTGGAATGTTAATGAGTGGCTTTTGTCTTAAAATAGCTGGCCGAGAAGCTTTCGGCTTGCTAGATACGGAATTAGTTTCACCTTAGCAAGTACAACCTTGGGGATAACTTGCCTTTGCCAGCCAATGAAGAAGTTTCTCCACTCTCGTTTGCTAAGATACTACTGTGAGTTATAGTAGGTTCCGAGAGAGTACTAGTAAAAGCCACGATAGGAGAGCTTGTTGGCCTCGTATTGAAAGTCGAGGCCGGCAAGGACGACGAGCGGGCCATGACGAATTTGGCACCAGATAGAGTATAGTTCGCAGCCTTTGACGGACTTGCACATGTGGGGCACATATCGCTGAGGCGAATCTTCCCCTGAGATGGAAGATAAGAGGTAGTATTGATGATTTGACCCGGATATATCAAATCAAAGTTCTTAATTCCCGGGTTAGCTGCCTTGAGTGACGGGAGAGTGACATTCATCTTTCGAGCAATACCGAACATTGTGTCCTTGGGGATCACCGTATACACGAAAGGATCTTGGAGACTACCTGGCGGCACCCGTATGACCTGGCTGGGCTCCAAGAAATTATAGTCATCAATCTGATCATTCAATTCCTCTAATGCCGGCAGGCTAGTATTGAAGTTATCAGCAATAGCGGATAGATTGTCACCAAGAGCAACAAAGTATGCTTGCGATGGTATATTTACCATGTCATTAGGGTGGAGCGCCTCTGATCTGGAATTCCGAGGATTTGCTGCGGCAACCATGGACACAAGGAGGCCATAACGATCAGCGATGGAAGTTAAACTATCACCTTCCTTGACCCTTGTTCGAACAGAAGGGGGTAAGCGGGTTTCGGAGTTGAGGACTGACGGATCCAATTGATCCAATTGATCAAAAGATAGATGATGCACTTTGTTGTCGCGGAAGCTGACATAACAGTTGCAAGACTTATTTACTTGAACAACTGGGCCATCTTCACCGTTGCCGATCTTTGCATAGTAGAAGTTGCCAGAGCCAGGGTCGTAGAAGTTGATGTTATTGGTATTGAAACCAGTTTGTACGCTAGAAGGGAGAGCGGAGTTTATAGAACGGGCTTGCTCAATTCTATCGGACCCAGAGCCTTTGGAAGAAGAGCCGGATGTATCGAAGAGCCTGCCGTCATTGAAATTGAAGCCGTTTGACATTTCCGGAGCGAAAGTATATGGACTATCATGTTTAATCTTCGCTGACGAGTTGGGCTCAGAGTTGGAATATTGAACTGGTGATTCGTGGGACTGCGGGACTGGGCTATCGGAGTTCCATATACTGGGAGTCGAACTTGAGCTCTCCTCTGTATCGATCGGACGTTGTACATGAGGACTTGCTGGGCGATGAGGGGAAGGTCGATCTTCCGAGCTTGACGTATCCGTATTCGAGAACGCTTGTTCGGGGGTTTCTTGAGTTGGTCTTTTAGTTGAGCCGGATACTTGTTCCACGAGCCTATTAGGATTTGGAATTTTATTGCCAGTGGTGCCATCGGCTTGTTGATGTTGAGGCGTTTGGGCGTTTGATGCATGGGGCGATACAGAGCCACGATCTTTCGGATCAACAACAGACTCTTTTTGTGCATGGCTTGGTCCATGGCTTGGACCATGGCTTGGGCCTTCCTCCGTGCTTAGTGAATCTCCGTTTTGCGATGCTTGATGGCCTGCAGAACCATGTTGCGTTGAGGTTTGTTGCCCTTCGCGTGGCGGCATATCGGCTTGACTTACTTCATTCTCTGCGGCAGTCTCCGATTGTTTTGGTGACTGTAAGTATTCGTCGCTCCCTTGTTCGACAGGGCGTGTTTGACCGTTTGACAGGGCGCGCGAATCCTGGGATACATCGGTTTCGCTAGACTCGCTTTGAGAAGAAGAAGGCTGGTTCTTCGCGGCTGTGTTGAAAGGTTCATTTGATGCGTATGGTTGCCGGTCCTCTTCAACACTTGGCGAGGACTTGCCTTGCATGAGTTGACTATGTGGTTGTTTGCTGTTACCATTTGAAGGGCTATTCAATTGTTGACTAGAGTGACTCGACGTTTGTCCAGGTTTTACTTTGCTTGAAGCGTCGGAAGAAGCATCATTTGAGCCATCATGAACCTTAGGTGAGTCGTTGGATGTTGTTGTGGAGTCTTGAGGTTGCTCCTTTGCGCTACTAGCGGTCTGTTCTGCTGAAATGGGGTCGCCGTCATTGGTTTGAGCTATATTATGAGCTTCTAAGACTGGGAGTGAGGCTAAAGGAAGCATTGGGTTCCTTGCAGTCGATTGTATAAGCTGGGGTAGAGAGGCTTGAATAGTATTCGTCACCTCAACGGATTCAGAACCGGCTGTTTTTAGGGTTAGGCTGATTTTAGTAGGAGCCGGTGCGGAAGAAATGGTCTGAGACTCTACGTTTGTCGATGGAGGTGGGATGAATGCGCTAGAAGTAATTTTCGAAGGTGGCAACGGAGAAGAGTCGTCAGTCTCAGTGGACTCATGAGAGCCATATAGATCATTGTAGATCATCGAATTCATGGCATTGGGCCTTGCAGATATTCGAGGCAACCTCCCTGGGAATGCCGACGGCCGTGTAAATACTATGTTGGCTGGATCTCCGGGTTTTGACGATTCGATCTGTGATGGCTCAGCGGCAACCACACTCGGTGCAACCTTATGGATGGAATCCTCCAGTCCATCGCCAAAATTTAACAATGCATTGGGCGACAGGCCGGTGGCACTTGATATTTGCTGATGATGAGATATAAGTGTTGTGTTGATCCCAGATACCTTAGACGGTGTGACAGCCCCAGTCTGCAATGGTACATTGGCAAATATACTCTTCGCAACTTTATGTATAGATTCATCTAGCCCATTACCAAAATCCAATAACGCATCAGGTGAGAAGGTATTTGTGCCCGTACTCTCTTGACTTTGGGAAGTGTTTGTAGGCTTCATCGAAGAAGATCCGGTTGGAAGAGTGAACACTGCATCTGAGCCCGTCAGTGCCTCGCGTAGAGGTGTTCCACTTGCGGCTTCATATAAAGTAGCAGAATTTACCACGATCGTTTTTGCTATAGGAGGTAGTACATCTTGATGCCAACCGCTTGGAATGATGGTCGTGTGTAGAGTCCTTACCGCAGTAGTCACAGCCGTGGTCACAGCCGTGGTAGTTGTAGTGGTAGTTTCCGTCTGTGTTTTGGTACAGCAAGTTTTTGACGTTTCGCTACTTTCCGGGCCAGACGAAGTGCTTCGGGCATGGCTAGAGGCCGCTGCTGGCAAAGATGGCGAGACATGGGCGGCTGGTGGGGGTGTCGGCGTGGCTTCCAAAATCGTGGATCTAGGAGAAGACGATGTACCGAAAGTATCAACATTGCTTGATGATGAGACCTGTATCGATGGGAATTGGGTAGCAGAGGATACGAAGCCTCGTTCGCTGCTCAGATGAGGCAAAGGAGATGTGCTAGGTGAAGGTAGATCACTTCCCATTTGAAAAGGAGTTGGAGCTGCTGAGGGTATATCGCCCACAGAAGAAATAGAAATTGCGTCTAGTGTTGACGAGCTAAGAATGCTGGTTGAAAGGATTCGTAGCGCAGTTATCGCCGAAGGCTCTGTACTAGAGTAAGCTTCAGTACGCAGATGTTCCGAGATGCCCGAAAGAGTAGATGATAACGTTGCCTGTCTGGTCTTATCACTGAACGGCAATGTATCTGGCAAAGTGATAGGATATGAGAGGCCTGAAGTCGATTGGGCTAAGACAGGGTTGATCTGCGCGGTGCTCGACTGGCTTGGCCTGAGATCAGTCGATGGTAGGTTAGCCGCCTGAGAGAATGTGGGGGGGAGCTGAAGCATGTTTCCGGATAATTCTCCTGTGATTTGGCTTGCGATCCCCGTAGCTTTTGCCGTCAGACTACCATCGTTGCCGGTGGTAAAAAGCGTTGTGTAGGCGACTTTATCTGTTATTGAGGGTTTGTCCCTGGATGCTATTCCCCGTGAACTATAGACTGGAACAGACTGACCAGCTGTCCTCTGTGAGACTGATTGGCTCAAAGAAGGCGTGGCTGGGATTGTTGATTTAAAAGTCTGGGACGAGGATCCTAGTCCTGACAAAGTTTGGCTTGCTGAAGGCTCCAATAACGATGTATCTTCAACAGCTCGGGAAGCGGAAATTATTCCTGCAGAGACTTTGGTTTGAACCGATTGTGTTGAACTGGAGGCTGAGCTACTGTGGAAACTTTGAAGATATGCCTCCGGATATTTTGTTGCTGTTGAATGTGAGGGTCTGTCTGACACTATGAAACTGTCCGTAGATTGTGTGGTATATGCCTGTGATGGCGCAGAATCACTCTTCAAGATCATAGTGAAACTTGGCCTTACGGGTATATCCTTCGAAGTTCTAGACTGCCGCAAGGAGGGATTCGAAGATGAGACTTCAACAGAGAAGGCTTCGGTCGCGGCCACGCTAGTGCTCGTAGCAGTAGAATTCAAAACAGAAGTGACAACGCTGTATTGAATTGTTGAGGTAGCTTCCCCGACTCGAGAGCTGAAGATCAAAGAGCTTGACAATTTGACTTCATTAGATGACGCTGCTTGACGAGAAATGGCCGATGAAAAGGTAGACGCGCCGTAGCTAGGGACGCTCCTTGTCGATGGGATAGATAATGTTGTACTATATCCAACAGAGGGACTTGGAGAAGCCTCCCGAGAAAGACCCGATGAAAGAACAAACGCTCCGCTATTAGGAACGCTCGGTACAGTCTGCGAAACAGGTAGTGGTGCGCTGTGCTCAATGGAGGGACTGGATGCTTGCTGCTGGGAAGATGCCGATGAGAGAGTCAATTCTCTGCTAACAGGGCTGCTTGACGTGGTTTGTGAGAAAGACAGCGGTACTTTATGCTCAATGGAAGAGCTGGGTGCTAATTGATGGGAGATTACTGAGGCAGCACTTGTTGCTACCACTAAACTTGATACGGGCGGCGCTGGCTCTTGGTTATGCGAGAATGTGGAAGTTCTAATGGAGCTCCTAGCTTGGCTACTCGAGAGTGGCCCAACACTCTTGGGGGCCATAGAGACAGAGGCTGTCCGACTAAAACCCGGAGGAGTCCTTAGCTTAGAAACTAAATTAGACAAAGAGGTTGCTCTTGATCCATCCACAGAGACGGATTGTAAAGACGATATCGAGGTTCTCACGGGCAACCCCATCTCTGAATTTGAACTTCTTGCAATTAGAGTCTCGAAATAGATGGAAGATGCAGAAATCTGCGAAAGTCCAGTTATTTGGCTTCGAGAGGATGATTCGGAGCTGTGCCTCGCCTTAGTTTCCGGCGATGATACGCTAGCTCGACTCAATATAGCAGGCAGATTTCCTAATGTACCTGAGGAATGCTCAATTGAGGAGAATGATTGGGTCATGCTCTGTGACTTGGAGACAGATCGCTGTTCCTGTGAAGACGGTACTGGTGCTGCGGTCACAGGTGGCAGTGATGTTCCAACGGGGGCATTGGATACATACGACATAGAAGTGCGAGGTTCAGAAATTGCACTATTAAAAATCGAGGAATTTTCCCGTATAGATGAGGATATTGGAAGAGAGTTCGAGCTGAATATCTGCGATTTTATGAACACTGACGAGGTTGCTGAGGGACTGGCAAGAGGAACCGATGAACTCAACAACCCGGTTGCAAAAGATTCAGGCGAAGGAGATGAGCTAACCCTATGAGCGAGAATCCTTGAGGTCAAACGAGTTGCCGAAGAGGGCTGGCTAGTGGACATTTCAACCGATGTCATGAAGGTAGTGGCTGTTGGGATCGATATCCTTGACTCAGATACTGAGACTTGACCGATTGAGCTAGGGATACCATATACTGGTGAGATCGAAACCGGTGGTTTCTCAGAAAACGATGAGAAGGCAGCTGCGGAAGTCAACGATGATGCTTGGATCTTTGAGGTTTCGCCGATCGAGCTGGAGGTTGCAAATGTTGATGGGGGAGCTATGGATTGCGTCAAACTAGATGCTTTCCTGGATGATGAAGTAAATGCAGCCGACGAAGCCGAAGATGACCCCTGGATCTTCGCAACTTGGTTTTTTGAGCTGGAGGCCACAACTGCCGACGATTGAAGAGCTACGGACGGACTTGAACTCGAGGGCTTCCAAGGAAAGGTCATCATGACAGTTGGCAAAGCTAAGGATGTTTTTTGCATTTCAGAATCTGGGTGGATTGAGCCAGAGTTTGCAAATACCGATGACTGCGAAGATACAGACGAAATCAAACCTGATGGCAAGAAAGTTGAAGATGAGCCTCGTAGCTCGGACAAACTGCTCTGTCCAACGGATGACATAATACCGGAGCGGCCTAAGGGATACGGCGAAGTGGAAGTCGAACGTGAAAAGGAATCCATCGTAGAGCGGGATGCAAATATTGAGGATGCACTTAAAGCTGGTGAGTTGAAATGGGATGAACGTCTTGACGTAGTGCTTGGTCGAGGCACTGATGAAGTTCTGAACTGCGAACTCAAGGTCTTTTTTAGCGATATCGATATCTTAGAGCTTGGGATTGCGGAGGACGAAGAGACTCTAGTAGGGCTCAGGCTCGATGTTATAACATTCCTTAGAGAGGAAACGGAGGTGAATCGAGAGACTTGTAAAGCTGACTCAGCGGATCTAGAAGATAAAAGAGAAGAGCTTTTTTGAGTTGAAGAGGACCCGAGGAAAGGAGTAACCATGGACTGTGATGAATGAACGGATCGAGTAGCTGAGAAAATACTTGAATTCGAGGCTGAACTTGACATCGATAGTACAGGGAGCGATTTTGAAGCGTGGCTTAGGTATGAAAGTGTAGAACGGCTGGAAGTGGAGTGAGTCCCAGTTGGAGCGGACTTTAATGAGAGTGGGTTCAAGGATATGGAGCTGCTTTGTTTTGCCAAGGTACTCGAAAAGCGGGAGAAAGTACCAGAGATCGAGGCAGGGCTACTCGAGCTTCGTTGAGCTGGTGAAATTAACTCGGAGCTGCGGCTCTGAGTTGAGATTGCCGAAGTCGAAGATAGCAATTGCGATGCGGAGGCGCTGCGTGATAGTCGAACAGCAGACTCTGTGGGCACTTGAGTTGACGAGAAAGACTGTGCCGCCCTAGATCTGGAAAATACAATCGAGCCTGTGGATAGAACGGTGTTTAATGATGGCGCTATACTGGATTTAATTAGAGACGCGAGCGCTGAGGAGCTGGGAATATTCGAGGATGCTGAAAGGCTTCCAGTAGCGTGATGTTTGCTGATTCTCAGGCTCTTAGATAAGAGCTGCGATGCAGAACTATAGACGTATGCACCAGTAGAAGACGGCATTGACGATTTTGCAGTACCCAAGACTGAACTGCGCGCATCAAAGGGATGTGGTATTGATGATGGCGCGCCAGATTTTGACAATGGGACGGAAGATACAACACTATCTCTTGAAAAAGTTTGAGTAACTAATGTTTTTGTCGTTGCCTGGGATATGATTATTGATTCTGATGCACTTGGGACCGGCATAGCGCTAAAGCTGCTCTTCGTAGACTGAGGTCGAGTTACAGAACTTGAGGCAGTACTATCTGACATTGAGCGGGGAGATGAAATCCTCAAGGTAGAGGATCGATGCGTTGCCATCGATGGCTGTATGGAGACTATAGTCGATCGGGATACTTTCAATACGGAACTTTGACCGGCCACTGTCTGCTCATGGGGAGAACTGATCAAGCTGGAAGCCCTAGATTGGGCGGTGGATTGGACTGAAGACACGAGAGGGGTAGACGCAGCACTAACAGAGTAGGGGGAAGTACCCTGATCGGCTGAGGGTGGAAGAGATATCTTCGAAGAGAGCTTGGCTGCCGCATTGATACTATTAGATTGCTGAGGCAAAGTAGCAGTTACAATCGTCATCGAATTATGCGGTGCACTGAAGACGCCCGATTGCTTCTGCTGGGAACCTCCATGAATGTCCCTAGAGCTTAGTGGTTGTCGTAAACTACCAGCCGTGGGTTGAGCAGAACTTGAAGTGATGGCTGTGGCAAATGCCACCGAGCTGGATAGGTGGGAGATGTCCGACTCTCCAACCAAGACCCCTGAAGACGAAGAGGCTTGTGCAGAGTTCATGATTCTCGGTTGACGAGATGTTGATGGGTCTCGGGCCTCGAAAGAACTCATTGTTTGGATAAATCGCGAGCTTTTTGTGGTTGACGCTATCTGCGAGTTAGATCTGGCAGGAATGGTCTTTGACTCTGATGTATCATTAGAAATTGTTCCATGTGAAGGTCCCTCCCTATTACCAGCTGAGCGGAGTGGCCCTGCTGTTGATGATGGGATCTGAGATGGCAAGGAATATGTTTCCGAAGCTGTGACCTGAGAAGCGGAGCTAGCTGCTGATGATGACAAAGTACGTGTTTCGGAAGCTGGAATTTGGGAAGCAGAGCTTAGGAAAGAAAATTGATTCGATTCGAGTGTAGCAGAGCTAGATCGGGCTAGTAAAGTCGCTGAACTGCGACCCTGAACATTACTCTGCATACTTGACTGCGCTGAGGGGGCCACCGGCGATTTCAAGCCCTGGGAGCTTGCAAAAACTATTGCCGAGCTTTCCTGTGGCTTCCCGGTGAATTTTGAAGACTGCGTAAGCTTGGTCGAAGATGTCGTAGAAACAGTTGGTGACAATGGAACATCTGGCGCCCCAGCCGTTGAAAATTGTGATGGAATGGAATATGAGGATCGTTGGTCGCCTCCTCCCGCAGGTAATAGTAAGGATCTCTGCTCTGATCTTGACAAGTACGTAGGTAACCCTGTAGTCTCGAGTGTTGGCTTCATGATACCGGATTTTGAAACGGCAGCCGTGAAAGATGCTTGGTACGCTCCACTTGATGTTGGAACAGAATAATACTGGACATGTGATAACATCCTCGACGCCTCAGATGCATAGGGGAGATTCGTCGAGGCTACGAGTTGCGAGCTCAATCCCACGGCAGGAGACGATAGTCTAGGACTCTCGGTAGATATGGCCATAGATCCAAAAAGTAGAGTTGATGGCTGGACGCTTGCATCGGCTAGCTGCGACGATATACTGATTTGGTTCAGAGGCACTGATATAGAAGGATTTTCTACCCTTTGAGATTGCGTGAGGATTTCTGGTGCTGAGATAACGGATGATCTTGTAGCCAGAGATCGTAGATCGCTGTATAAGGATGAAGATATCCGTCTCTGCCCAGTAGGTAGAGATATAGACGTGTCTTTGGCACTTGAAGAAGCCCTGGAAGGATCCAGGGCTGAAGTTAGATCGCGATTCTCAGATGAAACCGGTTGTCCCGTTGGCAGATGAGATTCCCCGCTTCTTGAAGGCAACAACCCACCAAGCGATGATGGTGCTGCGGGCTCTGTTAGAGCAGAAGAGACCATGTGCTCTGCACCTAGAATGGAAGAGACCCTCGAATTACTGAGAACAGATGCCAAATTGGAGGAACTCAGGGACGATCCAATGGTGTTAGCACTATTGGACTCAGTTACCCCTAGGATGGATGCAGCTTCTGGCTTGACAGATGGGACCGACGATATCTTCCGCGTGACACTGAAGGACAATCTCGAAGCTCCAAGAGACTGCGTTGTGGGGATTTCGAGCGATGCGGAACGGCCAACTGAGGTCGTTGAAATGTCAGAAGCAGTAGGGATACCATTGAGGGAAGATACAGGCTCTAGTACGTTAGCAGAGACACTACCTGTAGGACGGATCACAGTGTTTGAAATCCAAGATAAACTAGTATCCGTACTTCTCGACGCTGGAAATGGTTGAAGCAGTCCTGATAGCTTTCTTTCATCACTCTGAGCTGCCTTTGAATTCTCAACTGGTAATTTTTGTATTGTGGAACTTTCAATACTGCTGATACTGGTTAACAGACGCTGAGAGGACAACTCAGCACGATCTGAGCTTTGCACGGTGACATGTACAGAAGATTCGGGAGACCTGCCCGACGACGTCGGCAAGTGATGAAGAGAGGGCTGCCCAGGGTGATTCGAGCTTTGCCCAATGACATCCACAGATGGTATCGAACTGGGAGCATTGATTGGTGATGTATTCAAAGGTAAAGAATTGTCTGTGGATAGTCTGGAGATGGGAGAGTTCGAAAATCCTGGTCGAATGTTGTCCGAGTTCGACAAAGGTCGAGAAGAGGTCAGAGAGCCGGGAGCCAACAAGGTCGTGTGTGTTGACTCATCTTCTAAGCTGGATTGGAAAGAGGAGCTTGCTGAGGCAACCTTGGAGCTCTCCTTGGAAACTGCAACGGATTTTGAAACGGATTCGGGAGATACAGAACTTGTCGTAATTGTCTTTTCACCTTGAGTAGTAGAAACGATAACTGGATCAGGTCGCGGATGCAATGAAGACAGGGAAGGGAGTGACGGGCTGCTTCCCATACGACTGGTCTCCGAAGCGTATGAAGCAGGATATTCTACAGTAATTGGAGCCGGCAACTTGGGGGTAACAGAGCTACCGAATAGCCGGTTTGTTAAACTTTCAAATCTACCGGTTGGGTGGGTTTGAACAGAAGTAGGGCGCAGAGTCACCGAAGGCACTTCATTACTGGTACCGCCTTTGATTGACTGTGCGACAGTGACAAATGGAATGGAAGGTGGCAAATCTGGAGAATGCAAAGGCGTTGAGCGAGTACTATGGACCTGATTGACGGCAGCTTCTGTGGACGCCGGTAGAGGTGCGCTTGATCCTCCTCGCAAAGACTGGGAGTTAGAATCTATCGAAAATACTGTCGGCGACGATCCTGTTTGAAAACTGGAGGTGAATTTAATTGAAATCGATGCCATCTCTGATGATAAAGTGTGGAAATACGATGAGCTCTCTGATGGTGTATCCTTCGGTCCATTGCTACTAGTCGATCCGGCCGGCAGAAATGAAGACCCAGATGGCATCCGGTTCAGGGACGACCTGACTTCAGAGGGTAGAGGTTGATCAACCCGACTGCTAGGAAATTCCTGACCAGGACGGGCTGCTGGCGAACTTGCCGACAAGAACGTACCAGGATCAGATACCGCTCCAGGCATGATCGTTTGCTGCAATCTAGCAGACGACGTAACAATTGGCTGAGCAGAAGTGGATTGTGGCGCTCCAAAGATTCTGGAGGCTATCCCGCCGAAAAACCCACGGTCCGGTTTTTGAGAAGAGGTGGAGGGTCCCCCTCCCTTGTCGGCACCTTTTGACTGTGATTTCTTTGGAGAAGGTGTTGGTAATTGCGTCTTGGAAGTGGCCGAAGAAACTTTTATTTTGGACGACTTCACAGGAGAAGTGCTACTCTTAGCAGACTTTTTAATTGGCACATCGGTAGGCCCCGAGGCTAGGAAGCTTCCGGATGACTTTGAGATGGCGATAGAAAGCTGGGTCTTGGAAAGAATTTTAGATGTTGGAGTTTCAGTAGACTTTTCTCCTGAAGTTTGCGGTGCACTGGTTTCATCTGCTGACCTGGATGATGCCGCATGATTTGATGGTGTAGAAGCAGGGCCAGAAGCTGCCCCAGAGCCTTGGTCATTTAAATGGCCTCGAGTGCTTGATATACTCGTGCCTATTGAGCATGGATCAGTTTTGGAAGTACGCGAAGGCAAGAGCTCTACGAACCATCATGAGCGGTAACGGGAGTTGGGATTGTGGACTGCGGGTTGGAGATATGAGGCTTAGAGGGAGAAGTTTGCATTCCCTGTCCCGTCGGCTTTGAACGTCCATGGCCATAGCCATCATGTCCATGATGCTCATCTTGGCCGCGATGCTCGCCATATCCAGGATTCTCGTCATGCCCAGGCTGCCTCCCGTGGCTGCGATCTTCATCTTGTCCAGCGTAACCATTATGACCACGATTTTCACCGTATCCGCCGTAGCCGCGATGCTCATCTTGTCCGCGGTAGTCACCATATCCACCATGACCACGATTTGCATCGTACCCGCCGTACTCATCGGGAGGATTTTGATACGAGCCATCTCTTGGAGTTACCCGGGCTACTTGCGTCGTTTTGGAAGATGGTGAACTGTCACCATCCCCAAACGGATTTCTGAAACGAAAGCCGTAGTCGAACTGGGGCAAAGCAACCACGCTCGAAGTACTGACAATAGCGACCACACCCCAAAAGAGGCGCATCTTGTGATTGATTTATCAGAATAGCAATAAGGTATCTCAAGGAATATGATGGTGAAAGTACAAAAGGTCTTGAGGGGGAACCAGAGAAATTAATTCAATTGAAATTGAGCTTTGTGGGCAGTGACGTGATGTATGAATCAATAGTCTACCTACACGATGAACTTGATGAATTTGTCTGTTGATTCAGTCGCGCACACAATACCGTGGTTTGAGGAGATCTAGGTGATTTGAGTATAGCTCTAAGCCTTTATGCGGCTGAACTAGAACCCTTTGACGTGCGCCATTGCCAACCACCAGAACCGGCCCGAAGTAGACTCAACAGTAGCTGACTACCTTACGTCTCAATATTGCACTATGACGCGATATCGTAGGTGAGATCAACTAGGGCCTAGCGAAGACATTACTGAGACGGGTCGTTTGTGGGACTAAGTTTATGACGCTGGAGCTCAGCATCTAAAGTAGCCTAAAACATTGAGGAGTCAGTTATTGCTTCTCTGGGAGAAGTCAGGGCATGTTTTATGAGTAAATATACAGCTACAAAACAGCTCTAGAATAGATCTTGAGAGCAAGAATTTTCTCGCAGTTTTACCCATAAAACAGTCCAGAATAGAGGATTTAGTCCAGGATGTTTCTTACGTTTTTCGATCCACCTCTCTTCTAAGTCAGGTACGACTGCGCAGAGAACCACTTGAATGTCCGGAAATACTTTCGACAAACGGTTGAGACCCATTTTTCCAGCGGAATATGTCACGAGAACTATTTTCTCCTGAGTCACTCCATGGTCTACGAGAACTTGAACTGCCATCAAGGCTGCCCCACCGCTCGACATCTAAGAGAATTAGAGACTGTAGAACGAGGATTTGCTATTATTAATATGCTTACCTGAGGATCAAGAAGGAGCACGCTGTCGTGGGTTTTGATGTCATCTGGGAGCTTCAAATAGTGTAGCGTGGGCTCGCCATTTTTGGAATTTGATTGTATGAGCAGCCGTCCGGTTCTGCAATCGGGAATGACGCGTTTCAATCCAGTCTGGGTAAATCCGCGGCATCAGCGGCAACTTGAAAGTCTACTAGAGGGGAACTTACCTCAAAAGTAGCACCCGCACGGAGAACTACGACCGCGCTTACCTCTCCTATAGGCAAATCAGTATGTACTTTCAATGTGACCCGAAGAGCCGAGCTCTCAATGTCTGAGTTATCAGAGATATCCAAGGTCTCAAGAGATGTTTCAAGAGCATGGTTCTTAGAATCTCAAAATAAAGAGCAAAATAAGATATACCTGTAGCCAGTAATCCAGAATACTTGTTGCCCACAGGAGTCTCAACAACTTTCTCTTTGAAATACACATTGTTCATGGCGCTTTTTCTGATTAGCGAAGTGGTTAATTATGCGCCCACCTGATAGTCTTACTGTTCTACCAATAATGTAGCCAAGCGGTCAAAATAGAAGATGAAGTCTTCTGGTGAAGTATCTATGTCTTGGATTATGGTGTTCATGCCCTGAAGCTGAGGAGTTTGGGCGAGGAGGAGTACATTGATTGATAAAGGGTCATCCTCGGCGCTTTGTCCCAATCTTCTGAGGTCAGCGCGATGACTTTTTGACTTTTCGATGAGTTTGCGCTCTATGTACTGTATGACCATGGCTTAAGTGCGTCAGTAAATATGTATACGACACATTCGAAAGAATTACTAATAGCAACTCTATTCTCTACTCCTCTTGGAACAATGATATCTATGAGATGTTAGCAAAACTTTGTACGTTTGAGTATCACACACCTGCAACTTTGCGCTGGGGTTCTACATAGCGTTCAAAATTTGGTTTGACAAAGGCAAACCACTGTTTGATGCATCCCTCGATGTCTCTTCCTCGTTCCTCAACGTCTCTGAGAACTGTAGAACGATCAGTCACGTCAGAGAGCCAAGAATGAATTGGTGTTGTTATTGCTTCGTCTGACTGCTTTCCTGAGATCGGCGATTGTTGGATAGGAACCACGTACTCCGTCGAGACAGGCATGTATCAGCATCAGCTTCACAGAAAATCTAGGTGCGTGCTAAGTCAATACTAATGCTTTGGCAAATTGAACAATCAACCGGAATAGTGGATGAGGATACCTTCATGTCTAACAATTCCAGAACACGAGGATCGTATAACGCAAATATACCCTCTAAGATCAACACGTGCGGGGAGTAAATGGAAGTCGTCTCTCTTTCTCTGGCATGCTTCGCAAATGAATAAACAGGAATCTCTGCCCGTCTCCCAGCCTTGAGATCCTGAAGACGGCCGACTAAGACATCGAAATCGATTGCGGCAGGAGAATCGAAGTCATATTCGTTCATAAAGGCTCTTTTTGAAGCTTCTTCATCCAAGGATTTGTAGAAAGAATCCTAAAGGATGTATCAACCACGGTAAAATATAACGAGTCCTAAACATGCAACAGACCATTGACAGAATGACAACCCACGGAAGATTCAGTCTTGAGACTATGGCATGAGACAGAGTGGATTTACCTATCAAGAATATCCATGAATCAACCACATTTAAGCTCACTAAATGTAACATACCTGACCCAGATGACCCTGCGATACCTATAATACAGACGTCTGCCCATGGCGGGGAGTAATGGGCTCGTTTACTCACGACGTCGTCCAGCGCCATTATTCTTCGGTGGGATAAAGTCTACCACCAAGAATTGACCTTTTTGGACTCCTTGACAGAGAATGCTGTTGATTTGATAGGGCGTGTAGAAGTCGACCAGATAAATTCACGTGCTCCAATGGTCTACCTAGCCCTACAGGGGTAAGTCTCGCGGTTAGTTCACGGCTAGGTAGGATGAAGTACAGTGCGTTTTGTTGCGAGAAATTCTTCCTTTTTCAACCACCATCCAAAATCAACTTCGGACAAATTGCAACCTTTGCGACTCTGTCACGCCAGTGCTTTCTTTCATATGGAGATGAGATAAACAACGAGCGTCGTTGCGAGAATGGTCAGTCTTTCTGCTACGCATTTGCGTCGCCTCTAAGATCCATCGCTCCTAATGCTTATCACTCGTGCCAGACCTCTTCGACGGCCTCTACTACCACCCCTTTGCGGCACACCTTTGAAAGGAGAGTCGAAGATGTCAAACCCATCAAAAGGTACGCAAGGTTTTCGAACATTTCAAATTCCTACCTTACATTTTTTTGATTGGATGCTGGTTCTTTCACCAGTCTTCCACTGTTCACCAAGCTTTACATGATGACTTTCATCAACTGGGAATCTCTCCTAAAAATTACGCATGCGGAGAATATATTAAGTTGTATTTCTGATCCTGGCCTTTGCCAAATCTTGCTGGAAGATTCACACCGCAATGGAACGTCCTGATTTATGAAAGCTAACAACGGATACGTTACAGTGATATCAACGCGCTCATTTTGGATTATTTAACGACCGAAGGCTATCCATCCGCTGCTGCAAAGTTTTCGAAAGAAGCAAACCTAAGACCAAATCAAGAGGAAGAGTCCGTAAAAGCTCGTCAACAGATAAAACGATCGATCCATTTAGGAAGCATCCAAGATGCCATCGAGGCTCTGAACGAGGTTGAACCCCAGGTCAGTCTAAATTCAACAAGTTCCTTTCGTTTCTTGCTATGATTAGACACGAGTTCATGCACCACTCATATAGCCTTCGGGTTGTTGATGAGAAACATTACCAACTTCAGTCCTCAGTATGAGCAACACAGAAAAAGCTTTCATTCAAAACCCTTTGATTAGCCACACATCCTGTACTAACTCGCAAAATAGGTCCTTGATAACAATCCTGCGCTACATTTTGCTCTTCTTCGGCTTCAACTCGTTGAGCTTATTCGAACATGCAATTCCACGCCTGGTGGCGATATTACACCGGCTTTAAACTTCGCAACTACGCAACTGGCCCCACGAGCCCCGACTAATCCCGAATTATTGGAGGACCTTGAGAGAACCATGGCTCTTCTTGTCTTCCCTCCAGATAACCTCGAGCCACAACTTGCTGCTCTCTTACACCCGGATCTTCGGCGGTCAGTAGCAGAAAGGGTTAACAAAGCTATCCTAGTTAGCCAGAACCAACGACGAGACGCCGCAATTAGAAGCCTAGTTCGTCTCCGAGCTTGGGCAGAGAACAATGCGCGAGATAACAAGGTAGATCTACCATCTCGGATTGAGTTAGGTCTTGATCAAGAGGGCAAAGATGAGATCCAAGAAAATGGCCATGAGCCTATGATTGTATGAAAATTGCGATGGATTGGCAATTTAGGCGTTTAGGCGGGACAATGTACCAAGGATCGAGGTCGAACGGCGCTGTAGGTTAATGATTTGGCGCTGTGGTGGAGTCCTGAGTCTGGGGTTTATGGATAAGGGATGGTATCGATTACAAATTAGAGTGTATAATGATCGTCATGGAATGAAGTGCCTTTTTCCTGGTAGCGGAGATGAGATATTAGTAATCGTTTACAGGACTCTTTCGAGTACAGAATGTTAAGATCAAGGCCGTTGAAGAGTTAAAAAAAAAGTGTCTTTCATATGTAATAACGTGAAAGTGATACTACTAATCCCAAGCATCCGGGAGAGTCAATACCCAAGAAAATCCGGCCCTTCCGCTTTATGTTTCCCTAGTTCTGTGTTGTGACGTAGATAACAAGCTTGCCTGAAGAGTGTTTTCAGTCCACCAGATTCCTTCGTCTTTCTTGTTACTATGATTCCTCCATCACAACCCTACATTTCCTCCTATATAAGCGCCCGCAATTATGATAAAGGGTTTATAAGATCTCACTTTTCGGCCAAAAATTGCAATTGGTCCTATAATGCTCCGGCACAGACCCGTCGCGTCCTTCGCGCGATTCCCTAGCGATGGGTTATCAATAGCAGGTAGAAAACGCCATTGCCTTTCGAAGCAAACCAATCTCTTATGCAAATTTCCTGACGCTCGGAGATATTGCACAATTCGTTGGCGCCCGCAACCGAATTCATTAACATGCCACGCGCGAAATCGAAAGCTCCTGTACCCCCGAAGCATCCGTTTTGTATCCGGAAAGCCTCTTCCACAACGACGTTCATGGGCACTCAATTTCATATATCGATCTGCTGCTTGGTTGGGAGGGTCGATAGTGTTTATGGGAGTAGGAGTGCTTGCGTTCTTCCTCTACGATGCCTCAACCTACCGGGAAGATCTCTCCTACAGAGACATCCAAGTCTCAGAGATAGCATTGACCCCAAGAAGAGGAGGACCGAAGAATCTCCCTATAGCAGAAGTACAAATTGACGACGATGACTGTTTGGAGATGCAAAGGCAGAAAGACAAACCTAAGCTAGTGGTACTCGGAGGAGGATGGGGCAGCGTTGCCTTGCTGAAAACGTTGAATCCTGAAGATTTTCATGTCACTTTGGTTTCCCCAACTAACTACTTTCTATTCACGCCTATGTTACCGTCGGCGACTGTTGGGACCTTGGAATTCAGATCCCTAGTTGAACCGATTAGACGCATAGTCATGAGGGTTAGGGGCCATTTTATCAGGGCCACTGCAGAAGACATCGAATTCTCGCATAAACTGGTTGAAGTATCACAGAAAGATGCTGATGGAAAGGAAGTCCGCTTTTATCTACCCTATGATAAGCTTGTTATCGGAGTTGGATCAACGACAAATCCCCACGGGGTCAAGGGCTTGGAGAACTGCCATTTCCTGAAAGATATTGATGACGCCCAGAAGATCCGCAATCATATAATGACGAATTTAGAATACGCATGTCTACCAACAACCCCGGACGACGAGCGAAGGCGGTTGCTGTCTTTTGTTGTGAGTGGGGGAGGTCCCACCGGAGTCGAATTTGCAGCGGAGCTATTCGATTTGTTAAATGAGGATCTGACTGCTCATTTCCCCAAGATTCTCCGCAATGAAATTTCCGTGCATCTGATACAGAGCAGAGGACATATTCTGAATACATACGATGAGGCAGTCTCCAAGTATGCAGAGGACCGGTTTTCTCGTGATCAAGTCGAAGTTCTCACAAATTCAAGAGTCAAGGAAGTTAGGCCAGATAGAATTCTTTTCACACAGAAGGATGAGCAAGGGGAGACTATCACGAAAGAGTTGCCAATGGGGTTTTGCCTCTGGTCTACGGGAGTCTCTCAGACCGATTTCTGTCAGCGAGTATCAGCAGAGCTTGGCTCTGCGCAGACTAACAGACACGCGCTTGAGACGGACACTCATTTGAGACTGAATGGCACACCATTGGGGGATGTGTACGCCATTGGTGATTGTGCGACAGTGCAAAATAATGTCGCAGATCATCTTGTGACTTTCTTGCGCACTCTCGCTTGGGAAAAGGGGAAGGATCCGGAGACTATGCAAATTACCTTTGGCGAGTGGCGCGAGGTAGCTCAGAAGGTTCGAAAGCGTTTCCCTCAAGCGGCAGACCATTTAAAACGGCTCGATAAGCTTTTCGCAGCCTATGACAAGGATCAGTCCGGGACCCTCGACTTTGGTGAAATGAGGGAACTTTTGATGCAGATAGACTCCAAGTTAACCTCACTACCAGCTACTGCTCAACGTGCTCACCAGCAAGGCCAATATCTTGGTCATAAGTTTAACAAAATGGCGAAAGCGGCACCGGGCTTGAGAGTTAATGATGTTCGAGATGGGGATTTGGACGAGGCGGTTTACAAAGCCTTCGAGTATCATCATTTGGGGAGCCTAGCTTACATTGGAAATTCGGCAGTCTTTGACCTCGGTGGAGGTTGGAGCCTAACTGGCGGGCTCTGGGCCGTATACGCATGGAGAAGTGTCTACTTTGCCCAGAGTGTGAGTTTTAGGACAAGAATTCTTTTGGCCATGGATTGGGCAAAGAGAGCACTGTTTGGGAGAGGTGAGTTGTTCTGGAACTCGCTTATGTTGCTACACAGTTACTAAGATTCTATACAGATTTAATGAATTGGTAATGAGGGGAGGTAGCACGCAGAATCTGCAGTCAAGGACAAAAGGGACGATTACATTGGAATATTATTCTGGCCTTGCCAGTGACAAAGCGAGGCGTTCACATGATGTATAAAGGATAGAGGAAAATCGTAAGATAGCTGAAGCACCTTTCACCGAATCAGTAATTGAGATACTGTGAAGGATGCTTGAATGCTCCGCGGATACAACGTGATGTTCATTCTATGGTCTTTAAGTTTCATGCTTCTATAGCCTCAATGTAGCATAAAGTCTTTGTGCGTCCACTTTTCTGTCGCCTTCCTCTTTGCCTTCTTAGCAAAACTTATTTGCCGTCGACCCTCAATTTTACCTCGAGATATGAAACTCCTGTAACGGTCTTTTAATAAGTTGCCCTCCGGCTTCAGAAGTCTTAAGGACTCCTGCAACTCGTCGGGGAGCACCAATTCTAAATCTTTCTCAGGTAGGGATATTTTCCCTAGCTTCCGTCTGCGCAATTCTAGGTCGTCACCTTCACTGCCACTATCATCATAATTTCGTGCCAGGACTAGAGCACGGTGCTCTTCCTTTGCTGCTACAGCCATTGCAATTTTTCTGATTTCAGAAGTCTGTGCATTTTTCTTCTTGATATCCGCAGCCATCTTCGCCTTTCGTTCCTCTTCCTTCCTTCGTTTGATCCTGTTTCTCTGCGCCTGAGTCTTTCTCTCAGGTCTCTTAGCAGTCAATCGATTATCTTCGGCGCCGCTCTCGATCCCTTCCCAAGCCGAGTCCTCTTCCCATTCAGATAGATCTGCACGTGCTTCTGCTGCATCAGCTTCTGCTGCAGATCTGGCAGCGGCTTCGAGCTTGGTTCGATCTGCATCAGCTGCAGCAAGCCGTTTCTGTTCTGCGGCCAGTTCTTTTGCTCCTTCAACGACCAGGCGATTCTCATAATCTGTGAAAACTGGGTTGTAGCTGTAGCCACCTTCCGGCCGTTTCACCGCAGGTATATCTTTCCCATTGGCTGCTAGAGATATAGGTTTGTGTTTGAGAGTTTTAGGTGCCCTTTTCTTCTTGGCTTTGTCGAGAAATGATAATTTTGGATCCTGGGTAGCATCTTCAACATCCTTCTGTGTGTCCCATGGATCAAACGATGCTTCTTCGACTTCAAAAAGAGCTTCCACTTTTCGTCCGTCGGCAATATTGCGCAGCCGAGTCAATACTTTATGTGGCACATAACTCGTTCTGACACGCTTGGCTTCAACGATTTCATCAGTCGCTCCCTCACCCGGTCGTTTTCGCATAGATACCGCTGGAACAGCAGAACGTTGCGCTATGATTTCGTCCGCCTTGAGAGGTTTGGAGTTTTTCAAGTGCTTCTTAGGAATAGATATATCTCCGATGGTATCTAAGGTGAAAAGGTCTGCGGAATCTTTCTCAGCGATGACCCCTCTATAAATATAATCAGTATTTAATCGACATATGCAACGCAGGTATATCGTACCCTTTAATTACTTCATCCCGTACAACTTCGAGTCCTTCTCGAATTTCGCTAACATCAACATTTTTCCGCCACGCTTTCTTGCCTTTTCGAGATGGTTGCTTGTGTTGTTGAGGGGGGGTAGGAGAGGCCAGTACTGGCTTGAGGATAGGCATTGCTTGTCGTGAGATGGAAAAGGTTAGGTGAGGCCGCTTTGTGTAAATATTCAAAAATTTACTTTCGTAAAAAATATTTATGCTACCGCTACTAGTCATTGATGATAATGGAACCGATTGGCGGTACGGTTCTCTTAGCGAAGTTTGCCCAAACCGTCCATCTCCTTCTCTTTCATACTTCTGAACCCTAAACTTCGACCTCTAGATTCCTCAATACTCCCTTGTTCTCCTCGAGGAATACTACAGTCTAACAAATCACTTGTGGTTTTCTTCTTACCACACACGCACGGTCCTAGGGCGAAATTCCTACAAGATGGCGCAAGCAGCTGTGGGATCCTATAACAATCCTCTGAAGAAGTTTAAGTACGCATTTAGCCGAAAGAGAGATTTTGCTATGGTTTTACTAATTGTTCACTAGGTTGGTATTCCTGGGCGAACAAAGTGGTACGTTGTACGTCTGTGATGGACAGCGGCAGCATTTCCTAACAGAACGAACCCGCAGTTGGGAAAACATCTCTCATCACGCGATTCATGTACGACTCCTTTGACAACATGTACCAGGCGACAATAGGTATCGACTTTCTTTCTAAAGTGAGCATGGAGCCCCGGGGATCGTGGAACTGTTACTGATTATCTATGCAGACTATGTACCTCGAAGACCGAACTGTGCGATTACAATTATGGGATACGGCAGGCCAAGAGCGATTCCGGAGTTTGATCCCATCCTACATTCGAGATTCTAGTGTAGCTGTGGTTGTGTATGATATATCGAGTACGTTCTCCCTCCTTTATCTGGAGGCCCTATTGCTAACCATTCTAAAGATGCGAAGTCGTTCCAAAATACACGGAAATGGGTGGATGATGTGCGGGGTGAGCGAGGGAACGATGTGATTATTGTACTAGTTGGAAATAAGACAGATTTGAATGACAAGCGGGAAGTCACAACTGCACAAGGAGAAGAAGAAGCAAAAAAGAACAACTTGATGTTCATAGAAACGAGTGCGAAAGTTGGCCATAATGTTAAGAATCTCTTTCGGAGGATAGCGCAGGCATTACCAGGGATGGAAGGGGCAGAAGGTGCTGCAGCTACAGGGAACCAGAGTGAGTTTGTCCAACAGCATGATCTACGAAGGGTGCTAATTCAAATACTTAGTGATTGATGTCAATATTAATCCCACGCCCGCCAATCAAGAGGGCTGTTCATGTTAAAAGCTCGCGAGGCTTCTTTCTTCCTTATGGTCTGCATGATAAAAACTTTCGAGGATGTGCGTGCATAGCGTCGAGCGATTTGGCATTGTATGATACTGAGAGGACTCTTTTGGCGTACGTAATAATGTAGTAACAGTCAAGCGATATGATAAATTGCAATGCTTAGCTTGGTCTATGTACCATCATTGTAGCCGGATGCCAGAAAGATTAGGAACGGGAGCTCTTTGCGTGCTAATAATCAATTATATAGTATGAGTGTTGAATGGTATAATGATATGAAATTGATGGTCTTGTCTTCAGAGTGGGAACCGTAGACGTCTGGTTCGCCAAGACCTTATTAAATTGTCAGCGCCGGGTGACCCGAGCACTTCCTTTCTCTCTAATTCATGAGCCAAAACTTATCTTTTCCACCAGCGAACTTAACAGACATCCTCTTGTTCTAGTGAAAGCGTATCCGATTGATCGTTACTTGCCATCAAGATGGTCATGATGCCGCGATGGCTGCGGGTGCCACGGCCCAGGGTATGTTGCGTCTCGTCTTCATCAATGATTCTTCTCGGGAAATCTCTGACTTGAGAATAGACCTTCCTTTATATCATGAGTCTTCGAACCGGGACAGAAATGATTTCCCTTTCAATGATATTCAATAAAGTCACCGGCTTTTACGGTCTTCTAGCGGTTCTCACCGGCTTCAAGCTTTCACCGCTGCAGCTTTCGATGTACATCTACTCCCTCGTGGCGCTAATTGTCCTTGCCTTTCTCATGTCACACATTCGCAAACAGACTCCGTTTCAATGCTTGGCGTTGGCATGGTTCTATATACTCGACACGGTCATCAATACCGCCTTCACATCCGCTTTCGCCGTGACTTGGCTTTATGCTGTCAGTGCCGACCAAACAACCCACGGGATTCCCAACAGCGCACCTGGAAGTAGCACCATCGATGATACAGCAGGCTTCACGAATCCTAAATATAATGTCAGCAAAGTGGACGTCATAACTACTTCCGTTGCGGGCGGTCAAGAAGCAGTTGCCTTCGCTACCACAGGTGCAGCAGCTCTAAGTGCCAACAATCCGAGTTTAGGTCATGCTGTCGGAATAGAGGAAACTCTACCGAGCATGTTAGTTGTGGTGGGACTGACCCTGATCCGAGTGTACTTCATTCTTGTGGTGATGGCATATGCACGTCAAGTTTTACGACATCATATATATTCGACCTCATCTACTAAATTACACCTCCATACAGACGGGGCGGCTGATGCACCTGCGGAAAATCCCTTCGCTGCTGGCGCTCCTGGAGGTCAGGGATGGCAGGGCAAGCTAGGGAGAATCATGGTTAAGGTTGGAGAAAGCTATTGGCTTGGGGGACAGGCTGATGATGCTTGGGCGAAGGGTTTAGATGGTAGATTCAAGGCAACCAAGCCCTCTGGGGGCCCACCAGGGACTCTGGAGAGGGAACGAAGAGCCAGAAGCGGAACGGGACCCCCTGCCCCACCAGCCAATCTTGGGAAGGTATGAGATACATAGGATGTGGCGTGAAGTAGGCTGTGTAGCATAAACTGGAGGGTAATATATGAATGTCAATCAAGTCAGGGCGTTCGGGATTATTCGGGTAGGTCGGTTGGGTAGTCAGCATTTTCTGGTGTCAGCTTGATTTTATAGGAGGACAAAGAGTGCAACGAATAGACGTATTTGTGCCGAGATCAAGAGCACTTAATTGAAGCAGTGCTCAGGAAATGATTGTTTTTCCTTGTAAGACAGGATGCACCAGATGCTAACTGTCAATGTGTTCTAATAAAACAATATGTGCGTGCCGCTATCCCCTCATAGAGTTTACTAACCTCATTACAGTAGTCGTTACCAGGATAAAATTCATTCATCATCAACAGACAAGAGACATTTGCCACCCGAGGAACGGCCAGTTCAACTCGAGTAGCTTCCAGACCCAGGCACAGATTTTGATGGTCATCAGCCTCTCAGAATCCCACATTAACAGTCGGCCGTAATCGAAGAAAACGTTCATTGCGTATTCGTATCAAAAAGTACGGGCATTGAGTGCGTCTCGATGAAATGGCGTGCTTGACACCTCATATCCAAGGCAATAATATTTCTAGAAGTTTTTTCTAAACATTCTGTGAACCCACCCTGGGGGTAATAGCTCAACTTCCAAGGATGAGTTGAGGACTTTTAAGGTAATTGACTGATCTCTCGTTGGCTGAATTCACTTTTACCCCCGCTGGCGCTCGGTAAAAAGCAGCCCTGGTCGTCAATTGCTCCTCCGAGGATCGCCTGGGACAAATCTACTAGGAAAATAAAAAATATATACTACTTGCTAGATGGCTTTCTTATTCCGCCGTCCCTCCTCCTCCTCTTTTTCTTCTCCTCCCTCTCCACATTCGCAACGGAGAGACAATCATCACATCGAGAATATGGCCACGGCTTCACTGAAGATTCGTACACCTGAAGAGGCTGGTAAGTGCAGAGACCCTGCAGCAGCACCCCGCGTTGTCCGAGTCTCCCCCGTAATACTTTTACTGACCTTGAGTTTTTGTGAATAGTGGCAAGAATCGCCTACCTCTCTAGCGATGTCATTGTTTCGGTACAAGCTGCACAGTCAATTGAGTCCGAGTTCTCTTTACATTTACATAGATATGCTAGCCGCAGAGATCAGAGTCTTGTCGCTGCCAGCGAAGGTGGCGTTCCGGACGTAATTGAACCACCTCCTCTTCCACGATTACAGCTTCTAATATATTCTGCCTCCAGATTCAAACAGTAAGGCACAATGCCGACCCTTTGTTATCCGTCTTTACGCCGATTCGCAATGGCAAATTTGTCTCTGTCACCACAACTTCCTCCATCCTCGTCTCCTCAGTACCCCACCTTTATCGACTGGCAAATCTCCCAGTTGTCATCCACGTGTCACTACATCCTGCACATTATCCTGATTATTCATCCATTACTTCAATAAGAAATTCCGGCTTTACATTCTTGCAATCGGAGACTCTGCAAGAGGCCCAGGATATAGCTTTGACCGCTCATGCGCTTGCAATTAGATCTGGAAAGGGTGTAATACATTTCTTTGACGCAGGATCCTCTGCGGAAGACAATCATATTGATTTCGAGGATGTGGATGTTGTGAGGAATATTTTGAATCTTGAAACTGTAAAGCTGTTCCAAAACAGCCAGATTGGGGGCTCAAGTATCTATGCCGATGATGGCAGAGTCGCCACTATTGTCGAAAATCCCATTCCTTCCGCAGCGTTACCGAGTGCAACGGAAGGTGTCGAAACTGTTTCCGCTCTGGCTGCGGAGTCGATTGGCGTCGATGTACCTTCGAAGGCGTCATCCGTGGGATCCTCGAAGTCTGGCCGAGAAAGCAGTGTGGACAGTAAAGCCAGCATGTCTTCAGCCACGACTGTCGAGTCCGCAATTGTTCGAGCCATCACATCGGATGACATCTACAACTTTGTTTTCGAAATCTGGGTTCAACTCAAGCAAGACGTAGGTCGGGCATATAGCCCTTTCCAATATTCTGGCCCTTCAAATGCTGAGAACGCCTTATTTATTTTCGGATCAGATGTTGGCGCTTTCGCCCAGGCTATTGATTCCGCCAAGTCCACCGATATTTACGCAAAGTCTGGCGTCATAACTGCGAGATTATATCGGCCTTGGTTAGGGTCTAAACTCATCGAAGCTATTCCGAAGTCGATAAAGCGACTAGCAGTCCTCGAACAGATCCGGAGAAAGACGACGAAATGGGGTCCCTTACTCCTGGATCTGCTCACTACATTGAAGGCCGGGCCGGGAGGCGGCATAGAGACCATCGTTGGGCATCAATTAGGTTACATTGCACCAGAAGCTGTTGGACAAGCACTCCGTGGAGTCTTTCAGAATCTCAAATCTGAAAAGCCAATTCAAAATCTGGAGGTTGGAAATGCGGATGGGCCTACCGAGCCGTCGGAGGCCTACGACCTTAAGCAACCAAAAGTCGAAAGCGCCTACATGAAAATTTTGTATCAAATATTCGGTCCTAGACTGTATTTGGCAAATGAAATTAATTCACAGAACGCTGGTATCTCAGCCTCAGTAGCCTCAAATCCAGAGTTTGGATTCGGATCTCTTCTAGCTAGAAAGGAACATCGTCAACGGTTCATTGCCGAAATCCACCAAGCATCGGTCTCGAAGGAATTCATTACTGAAGCGCCAAAGCCTTGGCTGTCGAAATGGCTTTCGTCCGTGAACAACGATAGGGGTGTGGATGAGCTAGCCGAGGACATTATTGCTCGTTTGGAAACTGATGGATCACCACTTTCTCGGGATCTTCTATCTAAAAAAGGTCTATTTCGTGAGGAATCGCCTTGGCTTGTTGGGTCCGATGCCTGGGCATTCGATTTGGGCAATTCTGGTGTCCACCATGTTATTGCTTCTGGCCAAAATATAAACATGCTTATTATCGATTCAACCCCATATTCAGAGCGAGCAGCAGCTGATTCCACGCGGAGAAAGAAGGATATCGGTCTCTACGCTATGAACTATGGTAATGCGTACGTTGCATCTGTCGCCGTCTATAGTTCTTACACGCAGGTTCTGCAGGCGATGATCGAAGCAGACCGATTCAATGGCCCTTCGGTGGTAGTTGCTTATCTTCCATACTTCAAGGAGAACGACTCTCCGTTGACTGTTCTTCAAGAGACGAAGAAGGCTGTCGATCTCGGCTACTGGCCTCTTTACAGATGGGATCCAACTAATGAGGAACGCGGGGAGCCAAACTTTTCATTGGACTCTGAACGCATCAAAAATGAGCTCAAGGATTTCCTGGCACGCGATAATCATCTTACACAATTGATGAGACGGCATCCGCAATTTTCATCAACCCTTTCAGAGGATTATGGCTCTGAAGTGCGCGCCCTACAAAAGCGAAAAGCTAAGGATGCCTATAATCAGCTTCTCGAGGGCTTATTTGGAGCACCTCTGACTCTTCTCTATGCCTCGGATAACGGAAATGCCGAGTCTCTTGCGAAGCGTTTGGGTAATCGAGGCAAGTCCAGAGGTTTGAAAACTCTCGTCATGGCTATGGAAGACTATCCCATTGAGGATCTACCTAGCGAAGAGAACATTGTCTTGCTCACTAGTACTGCCGGCCAAGGAGAATTTCCCCAGAATGGCCGTGCTTTCTTTGACGCCATCAAGGATAACACGGACCTCGATCTTGCCTCAGTCAATTATTCTGTTTTCGCACTTGGTGATAGTCACTACTGGCCCCGTAGGGAGGACAAACATTACTACAACAAACCAGGAAAGGATCTAGATCGCATCATGGCCAACCTCGGTGGCAAGCGTCTCGCCGAGATTGGTTTGGGCGATGACCAAGACCCAGATGGATACCAAACAGGCTATCAGAACTGGGAGCCTCTCATCTGGCAGGCATTGGGTGTTGACAAGGTGGAAGGGATTCCTGAAGAAACTCCGCCAATCACGAACGAGGATATCAAGCTCGCGTCTAATTATCTGCGAGGCACAATCCAGGAAGGCCTTGATGACAAATCTACTGGTGCGATTTCCGCCTCCGATCAGCAATTGACCAAATTTCATGGTACGTACATGCAAGACGATCGCGACCTTCGAGACGAACGAAAAGCACAAGGCCTTGAACCGGCATATTCTTTCATGATCAGATGCAGATTACCTGGTGGTATTGCAACTCCGCAACAATGGATCCAGATGGATGATGTCAGTAACGATTTTGGGAACGAGACAATGAAGTTGACAACCCGTCAAACTTTCCAATTTCATGGCGTGGTCAAAGGCAAGCTCAAGTCGGCTATGCGGGGCATCAATAAGGCCTTGATGACCACAATTGCGGCATGTGGTGATGTCAATAGAAATGTTATGTGCAGCAGTATGCCCACAGCTTCAGTATATCACAGGGACGTCTGGGCGTGCTCGAAGAAGATCTCCGATCATCTCTTGCCGACAACTACGGCCTATCATGAAATTTGGCTCAAAGATGAGAATGATAAGAAGACACAGGTTGCAGGGGATGCAATTCAGGATTACGAGCCCCTATATGGTCCGACTTACCTACCAAGAAAGTTCAAAATTACTATCGCAATCCCTCCTCACAATGATACGGACGTCTATGCTCATGACATTGGTCTTATAGCAACCAAAGGCAATGACGGTCGCTTGTCTGGCTTCAACCTTCTGGCCGGTGGTGGTATGGGTGTCACACACAATAATAAGAAAACATACCCACGAACTGGGAGCATGCTTGGCTACGTCTCAAAGGACCAGGTCCATATTGCATGTGAGAAGGTGATGCTCGTGCAACGCGATCATGGAGACCGGAAGAATCGCAAGCATGCACGTCTAAAGTACACTATTGATGATATGGGAGTCGACGTCTTCCGATCCAAGGTAGAAGAGATCTGGGGCCAAAAGTTCGAGAAAGCAATGCCGTTCAAATTCCAGAGTAACATCGATACTTTCGGATGGCAGAAGGACGAGAATGGCTTGAACCACTTCACTTTCTTCATCGAGAACGGTCGTATCGAAGACACGGCTGAGTTTCCTATGAAGACCGGTCTCCGCGAAATCGCAAAGGTTCTCGATGGGGAGTTCCGGTTGACTGGGAATCAGCACTTGATCCTCAGCAACGTGAAGGATGATGATCTACCTAAAATAAAGGAGATGATGGCTAAATACAAATTGGACAACGTTCAATTTTCTGGACTTCGGCTCTCATCGTCGGCTTGTGTTGCTTTTCCAACCTGTGGGCTTGCAATGGCAGAGAGTGAGCGATACCTACCAGAACTGATCACCAAATTAGAGGATGTTATTGAGGAGAACGGCATGCGTCAAGATTCCATCGTCATGCGAATGACCGGATGTCCGAACGGCTGTGCAAGACCTTGGTTAGCAGAAGTAGCTTTTGTCGGCAAAGCTTATGGTGCCTACAACATGTACTTGGGTGGTGGCTATCATGGACAGCGGCTGAACAAGTTGTACAGAAGCAGCATCAAGGAGGACGAAATTCTAGCTATCATGAAGCCCTTACTGAAGCGTTATTCCCAAGAGCGTGAGAAGAGCGAGCACTTCGGAGACTTCTGCATTCGTATTGGAATGATAAAAGAGACTACTGAAGGAAAAACATTTCATGATGATGTAAGAACCCATGTCCTCTTTCACTTGTCGAATAATGACTAATTTTGCCTAGGTTGCGGAGGAGGAATCTGACGAAGAATTGCCGTAGGCTACGATGGCATTTGCATGTTAATATATTCGCATGGCGTTCAGGATCAGCATGGTGAAAGCAATCCTTTGAAAAAGCGAGACTGCATGGGTAGTACACTGTAAATATGAAAAGCCGTCCACCATCCTTGAGCTAATTCGTTGAATACGTGGATTCTTTCATGCCCACAAGACCTCTATGACCCTCAAGCTTCAAGGGACAGTTTATTTAGAGCAACTTTCAGCGTGCTCTTAAGGAACGTTGATTTGATAATATATACATACTCACTCTCCGATCTAGACTTTGATGCTAACGACCTATCTTCTAACGCACGGACGGCTCCCATTCTCTCCACAACGAATAGATCATGCCTCCTAATCCTTCCTCTGGATGGCTTGAATGTTCCCTACCGCATAGAACCATAGGATCCTGGCTTGATTCATTTCCGACATCATTTGTTTCTTTGCGAGGTTAGCATGTGGAAGGAGGATGGAAGTACAGATCTCGACTATTGTTCATAAATTGATATTATTAGGATCTTCTTCTCATCTGATTCACCTAGATCATTTTCAACCAAATACGCCTATCCAGGTGACCGATCCACATGCATCCCAAACATACAATTATCGCTACAACCCTAAATTTTCAAACAAATTTGAGACTCCTTTACATGCATGAAACCCCCTGACCTATAGCTGACCAGATAGCAAAGCTTCCGTGGCTGTTCACTAATCAGTAAAATTTCGAGTATGAAAAGTAAGACGGAGACATACCAGAATTGATGTAAGCCCTCCTAGCATCAAGCTGTACCCCAAACCTTTTCTCTAGTTCAACCTTGATGCTCTTTTTCGTAACAGTCATCAAATCAGCCGTCTTCAAGATCTCTCTGATCTCAGCCAAGATTGCATCGTCATTGGGAAGACCCGCGAGATCCGCCATCTCCAATTCTTGGTTGGGAAAGTATTGGCTGCCTCCGAATTGGCTCGCCCGATTACCGGGTGTATTGAGAACGTCAGATGGCGCAATTGACATGCGCGAGTTGTAGAGGTTGGCGTTTTTTGCATCATATGGATAGTTGTTGCCTCCCATCTGAGACATAGGGCGAGAAGGAGGATAGTTGTACTCCGAGGCCGGTGCAGGGTGATATGACTTGGTTCCGTAAGAGTAGCCCGACATCTCAGAGCGGTCATCTTGCATGGTTTGTGCTTCCCAAAGCTCCGCTTGGTATTCCTCCCACTTTTTGTGCGGGATAGACTCTGGGTCGAATTTGCCTTCATCAGTTATGACAATCTTTCGTCCCTTTTCTCCAGTTACCACACGAGTGTTGCCCCAAGAGAAGTCGTCCATATGCCAGAAACTGTACAGAGGTAATCCGAAAGAAAAGACGGGAATAGCCAGGATGTAAAGAATCATCCAGCCAATCATTTCCCACTTCCGACGAAGTATGAAAATGATAGCTTGCAAACCGTAAATCGCACCCAGGAGAATGAAGGCTGTGACTGGAATAACGCTAGTGTGCCTAATAACGAGAACAATTAAGTAAACGATATAGGCGGGGGTGACGGGTTGGGCTAGCGTAGAAAGCAAATCGATGAAGACAATGAAGCGCATACTGAAGCAGCAAAAACCGCAAAGCTCTGACATAGGCATTAATTCCATGAGGTTGTGAACCGTAGAGTTAATCCAGCGACGACGTTGAGACAAGAAGACCTTCCATGTATCAGGCGCAATCGTCCAAGCGTGGGCACTAAATATATACTTTGTCTTGTACTTGGAATGATGCTTGATGAGCAGAGTAGTCAAATAACGATCCTCACCCAGATGGAGCAGGTTCTTTGTATGAAGAGTATCGACGCGGATGGTAGCATAAGCTTCGACAACCTCCCGACTGACGAAAAGAGGTTTCCCCGACTCTGCTGCTCGAATTCGATACATGGTAAAGCATCCCGGCAAACAGGTGACACTGCCGAAAAGACTTTCGAAGGCTTTCGCCAGATTGTGGGAAATGTAGTACTCGTAGACTTGGATCATGGTGACAAACGAGGATTTAGCGTTAGTTAAGGCTGTCTCGCCACATACACCGATGAGTCGAGTATCGTCCAGGAATGCAGAGACCATGCGGGAAGCTGAATCGGGTGCAACTACCGTGTCGGCATCGATCTGCAACATGAACTCGTAGAAGGTTGGATTAACTCCGATGATGTTCCGAATTTGGTGATACATCTCGAGTTCAAGAGGACTCATAGGAGCGTTGTAGTGGACTCTGTTCAAAAACCTCATCATGACCATCTGGGAATCCCGCTTTCCTCTGTTTCCGGGCCTTGAAACTTCAGAAGGTTTGCCAACCTTAACAATCACCATGAAGGGGACGATGTGACCTTGAACCTCGTAAAGACCTGAATAGACTTTGCCCATATTATGTTGCTTCATTCCTTCGCCCAGTGATTCAAAACTTAAGGGCTCAG
>Ga0182030_10003765_pt1 | contig 32413 bp, 13 predicted proteins | sample 812S3MmetaG_FD_121299 | JGI IMG/M metagenome (GOLD analysis project Ga0182030, IMG submission 121299) | Permafrost microbial communities from Stordalen Mire, Sweden - 812S3M metaG (Illumina Assembly) | ecosystem: Environmental > Terrestrial > Soil > Wetlands > Permafrost | place: Sweden... | reverse complement strand
CCGCGATCGCTCAGGCAATCGGTAACGTAATAGCCGATATATGCACCGGTTCCGCCATACGCCGGGCTCGGCGAAACTTGGATGGAAGCCTGGCCCGGATCGCCGGAAAGGACCGCCAACTGGACCGTGTTCGGGTCGCTGCTCGTGATAGTCACGATGGCGGAAGCGGCCGCGGCTGCGTTGCCAATATAGAAATAACCTTCCGCGCGGAGGTCCTTGCCGTTAGCGACCGGGGGAGCCCAGAACCCATTGGAACTCATGCTGGCGACGAATCCGTCGTTGACACCGCCCAGATTGCTTTGCGCCGCATTCGTCAGCGGGAGGTCAGCCGAAGAAGTCACACCGGCAACCGTCACCGCGGAGCCGCCGTTGGCAATCACGCTCAAAACCCGATCGCGGCCCGACCCGCCGAAATAAGTCGAGTCCTGCAGATTCCCATTTCGGTCGTACCGCATGACGAAGCCGTCGGTCGGTCCGCCGCCGAATGTGGGTTGCAGCGGATTGAGCAGCGGAAAGTCCAGCGAAGCCGTCCAGCCTCCCACGAAAAGGTTGGCGTTGTTGTAATCGTGCGCCAGGCTGGCCGCTTCGTCGGCGCCCGATCCGCCGATATAAGTTGCATACTTCAGGCTGGAGAGATCCTTCGGAAACATCGCCAGGAAGCCATCGGAAACACCGCCTCCGTAGGCGCCCTGCGCGGGGTGCGCCAGTGGGAGGTCGGTGGACGACGTGGTGCCAGCCAACACGACCGTGCCGTCCGCCAGAACGTCGAGCGCCATTCCGCTTTCCGTGCCGGTGCCGCCATAGAGAATCGCTGTCGCAGGACCGGCGCCGCCATAAGGCGGGAAGCACATCACGAATGCGTCCGACAGGCCCTTCAAACTGGAGGACATTCCATTGGCGGCCGGAAAGTCGGTCGAGGTGGTTGAGCCCGCCACGTAGTCGCCGTAATTGGACGAAAAAACGGATAGCGGCGTGTCGCGGCCGGAGCCGCCGAAATACGTGGTGCCGTAAAACAGTTCGGAGTAAGGAAGCTCGCTATAACCTCTGATGAGGAAACCGTCTACGCCTGCGGCGGCGTCCTCGGAAACGCCCACATAGGTAGCGGCGCCGGCCGAAGGCAGGCCACGGCCGTCTGTAGAACCGGCGGCGAGGAAATAGCTGCCGCTCGTAAACACCGCAGTGACGCGATCGTCGCCGGGGGTGCCGACATACGTGAAGAATTCGCTCACCGGGTAGTTGGTTTGCCTGTCGTAGAGCGCGAGGATAAAGCCGTCCGTCTCGCCACCGGCGAAATCGGATTGCCATGCCTGCGCCGTGCCATAGCTCGAGCTGTTCATAATGCCCACCGTGGTCGGCAGGTCTTTGGCGTTGGTATACCCGCCGACGACCACGAAGTTTTCATTCGGGACGATAGATGCCGACAGCGCCACCACGTTCCCAGTGGCTCCAAAGATCACGGTGCGGTCCGGAAAGCGGACGAATACATTGGTGCCCACGCGGCGTCCGAACGGCGCACCCGGCAAGTCGAGCGAATCGGTATTCCCCACTGCAATCGCGCCGGCCGCGGCGATTACCGAATCGTCGGCGCTGCCACCGAGAAACGTGGAGGAATCGAGTACCGGATCGATCGACAGCTCGAGCGCCGGATCGTGCTTCGCGACGCGGAATGCCGCTTCCGCGTCGCCAGTAATCTGGTACTCGCCGGCGATTTCGCGCCGCGAGCCGTCGGGGAGCGTCTGGTAAACGACCGGCCGCTGATGGCGCACCGTCGACTCCGCCATCTGCACTGTCAACGATCCGTCCAACGCGATGGCGAGCGAACGCGCGCCGGGGAAACGCAGGCGGATGCGCGCGGGGTCGGCGTGAGGAGCCACGCGGAAATCGTATTCCAGGCGATTGTCTTTCCCGTAGTACACCAGGTCGATGCCTGGGTAGACTTGCCGCCGGACCAGCCGTCGATAACCGGGCACGTCTTCCACCCAGCGACTGCGGTCTCGTCCGATGCGATAGGACGTGGTGCGGCCGACTGCCTCCAGGGGCTCCCACACCGCAGCGGGATTCCCACCGGCGACTTCGAAGCCTCCCGGCCCACCCGGCGATGCGAAGACCACCCCCGTATCGGTTAGATACAGCATGCCCTGCCCGGTATGGGCGAGATAGCGGACACTTTCGCTGGTCTGCCCGAGGTTCGGCTCGAACGACAACGCCGCGTGCGAGCCCCAGACATCCACTGCGGGATGGGAATCGGCCGCGCAGAGCGCCGCGGAGAGCCAAAGGAGAATGAATACGGAGCGGATCGACATGAGTTTTATTGGGCCGTTAGAGTGACCGATGCTCCGGATGATGGAGCCGAAAATCCCGCCTGGGGTTCGAGCGACAGTGTAGTGGTTCCGGCGGCGCGTGGCACGATAGTCGCGGAGGCTTGCGAAGTGCCTGCACTCATCGAAATGGTGACGGGGCTGGCGATCACGGAAGGGTTGGAACTCGCCATCGTTACCGCGACCGAAGCGATGCCCGGACGCAAGGCGAAAATGCCCAGCGGCGCGAGCGTCTGCGGGTCGAGTTCCTGGGCCTGCACCGGCACGTACACTTGCGACTCGACGCTGGCGCTGCCCGGGACTGTCCCGAAGATGAATCCCGAGGGCCGCAGCGTCACGGTGGGGTTCGATGCCGGCAAGCCGGCGGACGAGACATTCAATGCCACCGTGCCACTGGAAGCCAGTCCTATGAGGTAGAAGGAAGTGCTGCTGGTCTGGTTCGCGGCAATGCTCACGACCAGAGATGCCACTCCATTGGGATTGGCCTGGTTTCCGAGCAGCAGCCGGGCGGGGTCGGACGACGTAAGGGTAAAGTTGATGGCGCTGCTCACGGGCGACGCCAGAATGATGGAGTTGTTCTTTTCCAGATCGTAGCCCACGGACATCGGACTGGTGAAATTCACCGTCGCCGGCACCACTGTCAGCAGTTGCTGCCGCAGGGAAACCGGATCGGTAAATCCCGCGGGAACACTCAGGCTGAGCAGCGAGGTACCAGGCGTGGTGGGCTGGAACGAGATCGACTGCGTGGAATCGCCGGGGTTGAAGGTAACTTGTGCCGGAGTAAGTGTGCCGATGGCAGTACCGGAGAAGCTCGCCTGGACGCTAACTGGCGCGGCTCCCGGCCTCAATACCGGAGTGGAGCTGGAATAGGTGGTGTACGTGCTGTACGTGGCGAGCTTCGCCTGAAATGTCAACGGAGCGGACAGTGGAGTGAGCGTGCCGATGTTCTGCGGCGCCACGAGTTCCACTACCGCGGGCGTGAGGTTCACCGTAGCGGAGGCAGTTTGATAACCCGTAGCGGAAAAAGTGAGACTTACGCTGCCTGTGGCAGAGAGAGCCTGTACGTACACGATGGTGTTCTGCGAGGTTTGCCCCTTGACTACCGTAGACGCCTGGCCAGGCGCGGCGGAAGAAGCGGAAACCAGCACACGCGTGGGATCGCTGGAGGTGACCGTAACCGCGAGGCCGCTCGGCAAATTATTGAGGCTGACGATATCTTGCAAATTGCTGCCCAGCGTCAGGGCGGGCGGGTATGAGTTGAAGGTTCCACCCTGTACGGTAACGTTCAAAGCCGTGGGCGCGGTATACGCTGCCGGCACCGTGAAAGTGAGCGAAGCGCTGCCGGCCGAAACTGGCGTCACTGTGAAATCGAGCTCCTGGGATCCGGCCGGCCAGGTGGCGTTGGCCGGCGAAACCGTCATCACCGCGGGGTTCGAGCTCACCGCCGAAATCACCGGGCTCAGGCCAGGGCGGAATTGGTAATTCCCGGAAATATTGTAGGAAGCCAACGGCTGGGGCGTCATGCGCAGTGCCTGAGAATTCTGCTGCAAGGTCAGGTAGTTGCCGGTGTTCAACGAAAAACCGGTGGGGAGCACGGTGACATTGGTGGTAGTCGTGGTGGCGCCCGGCGCTGAGATCGCGACCTGGAATTTCCCGGTCTGCTCCAGCGCCTGGAAATACACGTTAGCGGAGATGGAAGCGCCGCGCGTGAAGTGCACGGTGAGAGTGCCGGCGCCGGGCGTGGACGCGCTGCTGCTCAGGAGCACCGCGTTGGGATTGCTGCTCACCAGCGTCACATCCACATCGCTCGCGATGGAGGTTCCGCCGTTGGCCAGGCTCAGCGTCGCGCCGAGTTCCAGGTCTTCGCCGAGAGTAAGGTCGCCGATCTGGAAAGACGCGCCGTTGACGATTACCTGGTACGTTCGGCCGGAGTTCGGAGGTACGAGGCTGTAACCGGGCGGCGGCGAGATGGTGAGCGTGGTCTGGCCGGGCGCCAGCGGCTGCACCGTGAACGGTGAGCTGCTGGTGAGGCTGTTCAGAATTGGGCTGGTGGGGACCGCGGCCACGGACGGATTGGAGCTGGTGATCGTCACCGGCACGGAAGGCAATCCGGGCCGGAGCGTCATGCTCCCACTGACCGTCCCGGTCGCGCCGATGGCTTCGGTTACCAGGTTGAGGGTCAGCGGCGATTGCAGATTGATGGTCGCCGACGTCGAAGGATAATAGCCCGTCGATATGGCAAGCGCGGCCGATTGGATGGGGACGACGCCATTGGCGGGCGTCAGACCGGGGCCGGAGGCGGTGATCGGCACGTCCGCCGGCCCGTCCAGCGCGTTCATGTAGATGGTGTATTGCGGATACGAGTTCGGCCCCGACGGCTGCACCGTGACCGACGCCGACCCCACGCTCACGCTGCTCGCGGAGAATAGGAGCTTCGAGGGATCGGAACTGGTGATGGTAACGGGCGGCAGCGGCACTCCCGTAGGCCAGTTCGCCAGCGAGAAGCCCAGCGTGGACTGCGCATTCACGCAGATGGTTGTAGTCGTCAAGGTGAGCGACGGCGGCAGCATCGTCAGTTGCAGCGGTCCGCTTCCGGCAGGAGTTACGAACCCCGGCGGCTGCACGATGGCCACCTGCGTGGTCCCGCCGTTTACCGAGTTGAAGGAGACGGTCTGAGACCCGGCGGCGAATGACGAAAGCGGAATCGTGCTCTGTTTCAGGCTGGCGACCGTGGCATCGGCAATCTGCAAGGCCAGCGATCCGCTGAGCCCCGGCCGGATCGTTTGGCTGTTCAACACCGTCCGGCTACCCGGTTCGAGAGCCACGGCACTGATCGTCGGCGTTGGACCGTACGGTGCGGGCAGAGTTACGGCGGGTGGCGTCCACAGGAATCCGGAAGGCACCAGCCGGGCCGTCGTCTGGGCGGTTCCGTAGCCGGGCGAGGTCGCGTTGATGTCGACAGTGCCGAACCCGGACAGCGCCTGCAGATAAACGGTCGCCGACCCGTACGGCATCGGGATCGAGATGGTTGGCTGCCCGGGGGTGACCGCGTCGGGCGCGAGCAACGCTTTGGTCGGGTCGGAGACGGTGAGAATCACGCTCGCGGTCGTGTTCGCCGGCAGCGTTTCAATCGATATGCCGACTGGCGCGGCGAGGTTGTACCCCACGGGCACGGAGGTCAAACTTAAGGTTCCGGACGGAACGGTTACGGAAAGCGGCCATCCTGGAGTTGAGCGGCCCGATATCGGTTGAAGGGAGTAGATGGCCGAGCCGGCGGCGTGCGCACTCAAGCTGACGGTCGCCGCCTGAAACGAACCGCCGGGACTCGCCAGCGTAATGGGACTGCCTCCGGTGGAGTCGGTCACCACGCCAGGAGCGCTGCCGGAGAGCCGCACGGTCAGCGGCGCGGCGCGCGAACGCAGCCAGTATTGCGGGCTCCCTCCACCCGGCGCCGTTGGGGTGCCAACGAACGCTTGCACCTGGAAGGAATCAGGCTGGCCTACATTTGCGACGGTTTGCGTTTGGGTGGATCCGCCGGAGTAGAAGAAGCCGGCCTTGACCGGCTCGAACACTACCGGCACAGTCACTGACACGACGCCCGGTGCCGAGGCCGTGATGGATACGCTGCCGCTGTCGTCCAGCACCTCCAGATAGGCGTTTACCTGCACATTCTGGCTGGTGTAGTTGAGAGTGAGCGAAGACTGGCCGGCCCTGTTGGGAGAAGTGGTGAGCAATACTTTCGACGGATCGGAACTGGTGAGGGTAATGGGAACCGTGCCGCTCGGCTGGGTGAGAAAAAAATACGCCCCGATCTGCGACAGGAAATCGCGCGTCGCCGGCGCAATGTAGACACTCAAGGTCGGCGCCGCGACCGAGATGTGCGCGACGTTCGAAGGCGTGAAGAGAAACGGCGAACTGGTGGTGAATGACACGTCGGCGCTAGTCGCTCCGGCGATCTGGAATGGGAATGCGATCGACACCGGATAGTTTGAAGCTTGCGCCAAATTCGAATACTGATCGATGGTGACCGAGGTTGTCGAAAATGTGACCGCCGGGTTAGTGTTCACCACTTCGATATCGATCGGGCTCAAACCGCCCCGCGGGTTCTGAAACGCCAGCGGTTGTTTGGTGGCAGGATCGAGCGCCGCCGGCAACACCGCGATGGTGCCGTTGCCATTGGCATTTGGCACAGCGGTTCCCGCCGGATTCACATACAGTCCGCTGGGCACGCATTGCACGTTGACGCTGCGTGCAGGATAACCCGGCGCGGACAGCGTCACCGGTACCGTGGCGCTAGCGGTGAGGCAATAAAGCAGGAACCGGCGCGTCAGGTACGCGGTATCGTAGGCGCTTTGGGACGTGACGCTGGCCGCGCCTGAGTCGTCGGGCTGGAGCGCGATCAGCACCTGTGTGGGATCGCCGGAGGTCGCGGTGACCGGAGTACCTCGGTAGTTGGTCGCATCGCCGAGCGTGGCACTTAGCGCGCCAGCCAGATCTTTGCCGACGCTGATGCCCTGCGCGTGGATCATCGGCACACTCAAAGTGCCGTAGAACCCATCGACGCTGCCGGCGGCAGGCTGCGCGCGGCCAGGCAGCGCTCGGGCGAACGTGTCCGCGTAGCCGCCGATGAAATCGTTCTGCGCGCCATCGGATAGTACGCTGGTGATGCGATAATTCTGCGCTTCTCCAAAGCACGTGGAGTAGACCGGCTGCAGGTTGGCATCGAGGTGCGCCAGGAAACCCTGTTCGAGGCCGCCTCCGCACGGGGAAAGGACACTGCCGGACGTGGGGAAATTGGGCGAGTTCGTCCATCCGCCCACCAGAAGCTCGTTGAAGCTGTTGCCGGCGAGCGCCAGTGCTTCCTCATCTCCCGATCCGCCCAGGTACGTCCCGGCCATGACCGTCTGCAGATCGCCGGAGAGCACGGCAAGAAAAGCGTCTGAGTTGCCGCCGCCGAAAGAGCTCTGCAGCGCGTTCGAAAAGGCCAGGTCGGATGACGATGTGGTGCCCGCGGCGGCGAGATTGCCGTTTGCCATGGCGGTAATCGCCGAAACGCGATCGTCGCCGGAGCCGCCGAAGTAAGCTCCTTGTTCGAACTGTAGTTGATTCAAATTGGCAGTGCCCGCCAGATGCAGCAGAAAGCCGTCGGATGGTCCGTTGCGCGCGCCGGTCCACCCGGCAGGCGTCTGCCAGTCGGTGGAAGCAGTGGTGCCACCGGCATACAAATCGGTGCCGGTGGGAGAGATGCTGACGGCGAGAGCCTCATCGTCGCCGGAGCCGCCCAGGTAGCTGGATATGGACAGAAAGCCCGCCGAATTGACGACCGCGACGAAGCCATCCAGCCCGCCGCCTGGGGAGGTTTGCCACGCGTTGGAGAGCGGGAAATCGTGCGAATTCGTGGAGCCGGCGACCGCCACCACGTAGTTCCAATTATCGATGCTCAGCACGCGATCGTCACCCGACCCTCCGAGGTAGGTGGCGAAATAGGGCGTAGAATATTGAACCTGCGTCAGCATGAGGAACCCGTCCCAATCGCCGCCGCCATATTGCACCTGGGTCGCTATCGGAGCATATCCCGTGCCATTGGTGATCTGGTTGACGGGAAAATCGCGCGAGTTGGTATATCCTCCGATGGCAAGGAAGCTTCCAGTAACTTTGGCGCAAGTAGCGATATCGTCGCCCGAGCCGCCGATAATTGTGGTCGCCTCTGTCATGGGATTGTAAATAAAGATATCGCTTCCGCGGCGATTGGTAGCAGGGGCGCCCTTGAAGTTAGCCGCAACGGTAGTGCCGACGATCGCGTTTCGCGGATCCGCCGCCACAACTTTGTAATCTTTGCTCGCGCCGAGATAAGTGGCCGCAATTACCTGCGGGTCGATGATCAGCGGCTGAATCTTTACGTGCTTGCCGATGCGAAAGGCTGCGCGATGCCCGCCCAGCAGGCGCCAACCGCCATCCACCGGCTGCCGCGCTCCATCGGCCGCAAGCTGATAGAGTATCGGACGATGCTCGATCAGCGCGCCCGCCGCACCGGTCGCGGTCAGATCGCCGTTCTCACCGAGAGATAGATTCTGTTCCCCGGAAAAACGCACGCGGACGCGCCGGGCGTCGGCCCCGGGATGTAGCACCAAGTCGTATTCCAGCTTGTCGTCCGCGCCATAAAGTACCAGGTCGATGCCGTCATATAAGTTGCGGCGCACGATGCGGCCGAAATGCGGCACGTCGTGGATCCACGCTTCCGGACGGTTGCCGACCAGGTAAGTGGTGGCGCCAGAGTGCGGCTCCAGACTCTGCCACTCCGCGTGCGGATTCGCGCCTTCGAATTGCAGCTTGAAGTGGACGTCCTCACCGCCCGACCGGCTCCAGAACGCGACGGTGCTATCGCCAACCAGTACTAGCACTAGCGAACCACCGGTCCGCAACACAAATCGGGAATCAGGATCGGCTTGCCCTCGATTGGGTTCGAATCGTATCGCATCGCGAGTAGCTCCAAATCCGGCGATCGAACCGATGAGGCATAGGAGATAGAATCGAACTAGCACTAAGTTGTGCATTTTAGCACTATACGGACGCGCATAAGTAAAGGGACCTCATGCGCTGTCCGGAGGCCCTGTTTGCAGATCTTCCAGCCTCACGTGATGTCCCCGTGGCAATGCGCGGCTGTATAGTCGCCACTTGTGGTAATACTTGCCTGGTAGGCTGGTGGGTGAGAATGCTCGGAAGACTGCGCTTCTCTCCGCTGATTCCGGATTCTCTCCGCACCATTTACCCCTCCGTGGGTTCCGCGATTGATCCTTACGCTCCGCTACGATGAAGAGGGCCGCCTGCTGGAATTGATTCGTTGTGCGATTCAACGGGCCGCGGTTGCCGGAAGGGGGATTGCTCAGCGCGCGCAGATCCCCGCGAGTTAGAAGGCCATACGATGACCGGCGCCTCCCAAACTCCACTTCGGAGCTCCGCCCGAACAGCACAAATTGCCCACCGGTGGCATCCGTTTTTCGCCGCACCAAGAACTCCCAGCAGTGTGCCGGCGCAGGCAATCGGCAGGCTTTCGAGCAGGGCGATGCGGACCAACCGTGCCCGGCTGGCGGCGAGCGCGGCGCACGGCCATTTCGCGGCGGCGGGCCGGCGCCGCGCGCCAACATCAGTCCCGCGATGTTGCCGCATACCGCGCGGAAGGCGTCGGGTCCGCGGGTTGCCGGTTGAAGAGAGGCGCGCTACGGTAAGACGGAAGGATGGAGGTGCGCATGATTTCGAGAAGAGAATGGCTCGGCAGCGCGGCGGCGGCCGTGGCGGCGAGCGGCATGTTGCGGGCCGATCCGCTGGGAATGCCGATCGGTGTTCAGACGTGGATCGTGAGGGACGCGATTCAGAAGGATTTCGCCGGCACGCTCCACATGCTTGCGGAGAGCGGGTTCCGCGCGATCGAAATGTGCTCTCCGCCCGGCTACGGGTGGACATCGCTGGCGAGCATGAGCGCGTCGCAGATGCGGAGGACCATTGACGCCGCGGGGCTCGATTGCGAAAGCAGCCACTATCAGTTCCGGGAACTCAAGCAGAACGCCGACGAGCGGATCGCTTTCGCGAAGGAACTGGGGCTGAAGCAGATGGTGGTGTCCACCTTTGCGCTGCCGAATACCGCGGCCATGGCGGACTGGCTCAGCGCGGCCGCCGAGTTGAATACCATCGGCGAGAAGACCCAGAAGGCCGGCATTCAGCTGGGCTTCCACAATCACGACTTCGAGTTCCAGGAAATCGACGGCGCGCTCATCTACGACAAGCTGATGGGTGCGCTTGACCGGGATCTGGTGAAGATGCAGTTCCAGGTTGGCGTGATTAGTCTTGGGTATAAGGCGGAGACCTTCATGCGGAAGTATCCCGGGCGATTCCTCTCGATGCACCTGGCGGATTATTCGCCGGCGGAGAAAAAGCAGGTGCCGCTCGGAAGGGGCGCGGTGAATTGGCCCGAGGTTTTTAGTGCCGCCAAGATCGGTGGCGTGAAGAATTACTTCGTGGAGATGGAACTGGAACTGATGCAGGCAAGCATGCCGTACCTGCATTCTCTGAAGGCTTGAGGCGGAAGGGGCGGCAGCGCTGTCAACTACTGATTCATCGCAGAGACGCCGAGACCTTCTTGAGCCCCAGGCCGACTATTTCCCCGGGAGAGGTGGGCTCACCCTGCTGGCTTGTGGGACTGAATATCGCGCGGCGTTCGGCTCAAGATCCTGCACGGCCCCAAGACGTGTTTCGGATATCGTGATTGCTCTTTCCTTGTACTGCCCGAGATAAAACCGGGCGGAATGCTATTGTGGCGGCTCCTTCACGCGAAGGATCCGGCCGCCCCGCACGTCGCGCAGCGTCTGGATCGTGCCGCTCGGCCAGCGGATCTCTATCAGATCGGCAGCGCTGTCCTTGCCCAGGCCGAAGTGAATCGGTCCAGCGCTCGAACTGGCGTAGCCGGCCGCGGTGGAGACCTGATCATACTGCGTCACGGACTTGCTCACCACTTTAATGCGCGCGCCAATCCCGTTCCGGTTGCTGCGAGTGCCTTCCAGTGCCAGTTCCAACCAATGAGAATCGCCAGGGCTCTCATTCATCCAGATCTCGGCCGGGGCGCCGATGGCGGAGACCACCACATCCAGGCGGCCGTCCCCGTTCAGGTCGGCGACTGCGCTGCCGCGGTGGCGCGCCGGCGGCCGCGCGGTCAGGCCGGCTTCGGCGGTGAGAGCGGCGAAGGTCATGGCGCCCAGGTTGCGGAACACCGTGTTGGGCTGTTCAACGGTGACGCGCGGCGCCGCCTGGAGCGATTGCACGTGGCCGCGCGTCACGAACACATCCTTCCAGCCGTCGTTGTCGAAATCGGCGATGGTCGGCGAGTATCCGGCCATGGGCAAGCTGAGCCGCTCCATGTGGCTTTGCCGGGTAAAATCGGCGAATTCGAGGCTGCCGCCGGCGGCCAGGTTGCGGAAGAGAGGGAAAGTTTCGTCGTCGAGCGCCGCCAACGAAATGTCCGGATAGCCGTCATTATCCAAGTCGCGCGCGTCCACGCCCATTCCGGAAATGAACTTGCCATTCTCGGTCAGCGCTACGCCGGCTTCGAACGCGGCTTCTTCCAGGTGCACCTTGCCGCCGGAGGACGTGTTGCGGAAGAACAGGTTATATACCTTGTCGCAAGCGATGAACAGATCCATGCGGCCGTCTAGGTCGAAATCCGCCACGCCGATCCCCATTCCTTTTCCAGGGTGCGCGGCGATCCCCGATTCTCGCGAGATATCCCGAAACTTTCCGTTGCCGAGGTTCAAAAAGACTTGACTGGGCGAGGGTTTGTAGAACCTCGGATGGCAGTACTCACGCGTCTCTTTGTACTTGCAAACCGGCTCGCCGGCGACATCCCAGCGCAAGTAATTCACGACGACTAAATCGAGCAACCCGTCGTTGTTCAAATCCACCCAGGCGCCGCCCACGGACCAGAGCGGGCCGTCCGAGTCCGCGGAACTTGCAGCCAGCCCGGCCTTTTCCGTGACATCGGTGAAGGTGCCGTCGCCGTTATTGCGATAGAGGGTGTTGCGATGCACGCCGCCGACGAAGATATCCTCGTAGCCGTCGTTGTCATAGTCGCCGATCGCCACGCCAATGTCGTAACCCGTGCCGGCGAGCCCCGCCTTTTCGGTGGCATCGGTGAAGTGGCCATGGCCATCGTTGAGAAACAGGCGATTGGAGTAGCGCGGGGCTGTCTTCTTGAGCGAGCCGATGTCCGCACCGTTAGTGAAGAAGATGTCCGGGTAGCCGTCGTTATTGGCGTCGAAAACGGCGACCCCACCCGCCATGGTTTCCGGCGCGTGTTTCTGAGGCGTCTCGCAGCTATCGAGCTTGAAATCGATGGGGCGGACGGCAAAACGAATCGCGGCCGGAGCAGGCGTATCGGCCAAAATGCGCCAGCCGGTAACCAGGATTACCGCGATGAGAATGGCGACACCGGCAAGAACTCGCACCAGGAGGGAAACGCGCATGATCTCAAGTTAGCAGGGGCGACCCGCTGCAGGATTGAGGTCCCAAAAGGAACGGCCCGGACGAAACTTTCGCCCGGGCCGCTTAGGACTGGTCGATGCCGTTAGAACAACAATTTCAGTGAGAACTGAATGTGCCGTTCGGTGCCTGCCAAGGTGCTGGTTATCTTGCCGAAGTTCGAGTCCCCATAGCCGCTGTCCGGCATTCCGAACTGAGGGTGATTGAAGAGGTTGAAGAACTCGCCCCGGAACTGCAGTCTGATCCGCTCGCCAAACGGCATATCCTTGAATACCGAGAAGTCGACATTCTTGAGCGACGGTCCGTAATTGGTGTTGTCTCCAATACCGCCCTCGGTAAGCGAAGCCGGTGCGGTGAAGTTCGCGGTGTTGAACCACTCCGATGGTGTGCGGCCCCCGGAAGGGGCGGCGTTGGCGTTGAGCCCCGATGAAGCCATATCCGGGAAGCAACCGGCCCACACGCCCTGGCAGCCACCGGCGCTGACCGTGTACGCCTGGCCGGAGTGCAGCGAGACAATGGTGTTCACTTGCCAATGGCCGACGAAATAGTCCGCCGCCTTGCTCATGTTGCCGCCCAGTTGCTTGCCCCGGCCGAACGGCAGGTCATAGGTCAAACCGGTGGTGAAGTTCAGGCGGATATCCCATGCCGCGCTGGAATAGTCCAGGCCGTAATTGGTGTTGCTGATGGTCTGGAAATTGTTCGACCCGCTGAGCGTGGTACCGGTATTGGCGAGAGCGTGCCCATAGGTAAAGGAACTGATGAACTGCAGTCCCTTCGAGAGGTGCTTTTCCAGTTTCGCCGTCAAAGCTGCGTAGTTGCCGAAGCCGAAGCTCGACGTTCCCGAAATACTGCCAATATCGGGATACAAGCGGAGGGAGTTGCAGTTGATGTTGGAATTCAAAGTGGCGTAGTTCGGGCATGGGTTGAAGTCGGGCTGGAAAAGCTGGTGCGACGAGTGGTTACCCTGATAACCCACTTCAAGGGCCATGTCGTGCCCCAGATCCTGCTGAACCGTGACGTTCCACTTCTGCACCATGGGGTTATCGAAGTTGTTAGCCACTTCACGGAACTGGAGCGAACTAACGGGATAGGTGGTGAACACAGTTGTGGGATAGCCGTACGCAATTCCGCTCGTCGCCGCTCCATTGGCGAAGAACGGATTTGGCTGGAACGCGCCGACGCTACCCGGCCGGTTCAATTGGGGCGACTCGTTGAATGGCGCCGACTCGCCGCGATTGGGATTTCCGCCCTGCTGTTCCTCGCCACCGTAGAAGACGCCGTAGGCGCCGCGGATCACAGTCTTTTGTCGAATGTTATAGGCGAAACCCAGGCGCGGACCTATGTCGTGTTTGTCCCACGGGATGAGGTACTTGGAGACGCAGCCCCGGCACACTTTGACGTTCGGGAAATCGGCCGGGTAAGTGACACCGCCGAAGGTGTACGGTTGGTTGAAATTCGGAGGCAGCGGCGCGTCTGAATTCCGGCCGGTGGGAATCTGGAGGGTCAGCGTGTTGATGTCAAAATTGGACTGGCGCCCGAAAGCCTCGCCGATCGGCGACCATAACTCGTAACGAACGCCATAGTTTACGGTCAGCTTAGGGGTCACCTTCCAGTCGTCCTGGGCATAGAAGTCATACGACTGGCGTATCGAGGTGATGAAATTGGTGGTCGAGATCTGTCCGCCGTCGACTGCGCCCAGCAGGAAAGAAGCGAAATCGTCGCCGGTATCGGCACTAAGCGTGCCGTTCTTCCCGCCGGTGTCCGAAGCGGTTGACGGGAATGCGGTTTCGTTTCGGGAGAAGTTCATTTCGCCATGCGGAAAGGGCACCTGGAAGAAGGGGAACTTGATGGGCTTCACTTCAGCGCCAAACTTCAGCGCATGACTGGACCGGGTAATAGCGACGTTCTGGATAAAGTCCCAGACGTTGCTGTATTCCGTAGTCGGCAGCCAGTCGTTAGCGCCAATCTGGCTGTAATTCCCCATTCCGAACTGGGGCAGTCCGCCGTTGTTGGTGGTGGTGGGATCGTAACCGCCGATGCCCACGGCCTTAAACTCGTCGGTATTGGCGTTTCCCTGAACGCGGGATGTCACCAGGCGGCTGTAGGCAACACGGGTTTCCGAAATGAACCGCGGAGACCAAATTCGTGTATAGCCTATCTGCGCGTTGCGGCCGAGGTCTTCTTCGCTGACGCCGTAAAAATTACCGCCGTCGAGAGCGCCCTGAAATGGCGGCACATTAGTTTTGCCGGTATTGGACCAGCTGATACTTCCGAAGAGGCTATCCTTGTCGGAGATATGGTAGTCCACCCGGCCGTCGCCCTGATCCGTTCTCAAACCGCCGGCGGTGAGAGCGTAGTAGTCGTTCTGGGGATAGTTTCCAGCGATAACCGGCTGGTTGGGCGACGGGTACAGAGCCGCGATCTTCCTGGCTGCCGGATCCATCGAAGTGACGGGAATCGTGTTGTTGGGGAAGGGTTGGCGCGTGCATACTCCCGCGCTATTGCAGGAGGTGCTGTTCGGGTCGAAGATTTCGTTCTGCAAGACGGCCTGCCCGCTCACCGGATCGGTGCCAATCTGCTTGCCCAACAGTCCCGAAAAGTTGCCTGCCACTTGGGCCGGCGTGGGAATAGTTTCGAACTGGCCATATCCCAGGTTCTGGACCACACCGCCGGCTGTTCCGATCTTCGTGCCCTGATAATCGCCGAAGATGAACAGCTTGTTTTTGAAGATCGGTCCCCCGGCGCTGCCGCCGAACTGGTTCTGCCGCACCGTAGGACGGCCCACGCCAGCCAGATTATTTTCCCACCGGTTGGCGTTCAGGTCGGTGTTTTGCAGGAACTCGAAAGCTGTGCCGTGGAGCGCATTGGTGCCCGATTTGAGCGTGACGTCGATCACGCCGCCGGCGGCGCGGCCGTATTCGGCATTGTATCCGTTAGTCAGGACACGCATTTCTCCGATGGCGTCCAGGGACGGCCCAATCACGTACGACGTCTGGTTAATGAAGTCGATGTCGTTGACGTTGTTATCGACGCCGTTCAGCAGGAAGTTATTCTCACCGGTCGAACGCACGCCGTTGGCGGAAAATCCGCCGTTCTGGGCGTCGCGGGCGCCTGGTTCCGCCGTCAGAACGCCTGGAGAAAGCCGGGCAAAATAGGAGAAGACGCGCTGGCCACCCATGGGCAACTGATTGACTTCCGCGGCGTTTAGAGCGGCGCCCTGGGTTGAGTTCTCGGTCTGCAATAGCGCCGCCTGCGTCGTGACTTCGATTGACTCGGTGATATTGCCGACAGCTAAGGTGAGGTTCACGCCGATTCGGTCACCGGCGGTGACAACCACATTGTCCTGTTGAACTCGGCGAAACCCTTGGGCTTCCGCGCTAACGGCGTAAATGCCCGGTTTCAGCGCTGGCCGAACATATTCCCCGGCGGAGCTGCTTGTCACCGAATAACTTAGGTTCGTAGCGCCTTCGGTAATGGTGACTTTGGCGTTAGGTACCGCCGAGCCCGTCGGGTCCGTGACGGTGCCTGCGATGGTGCCAAGATCTCGTTGAGCAAATACCGCACTTGTGAACAACAGTGCGAAAAATAGTCCCCTGATGCAAGCGACACGGTGCATAGGCTCTCCACCTCGTAATTTGGGCTCCTGGCCACGTCAACGCGAGGTCAGACATGTCCGGTACCCGGCAACCCCGAATAACCCTAGCTCGGAAGAAGTTTATGGCAGACTAAACCCGAAGTCAAGGCCTTTTTTGAAATCTTAGTAAACGTTTTCACTATGTCAGTAGGCAGCCGGAGAAGCGGTGACAGCAAATCGCAGAGTCTTCTATCCGAGTTGGCACCCAGTCACGCTCTTAACGCTAAAACATTGGTTCTTATCGGCATTTAGTCGCGTCCACACCATTTCTGAGATGCCCCTGACCTGAGCGGGCCATGATGGCTTTCAACCCCGCGGACGCCGAGCCTTTGGAGGATCGGTAAAGGAAAAAGCAGCACAACTTGTAAACGTTTCGCAAGCCATAAACAAAGCGCATACGGGCGTTGCGAATCGAGATCTCCAGGGCCGCTACGATTGCCGCCCTTGGGGGACGTGCTTGAGTTCAGCGGCGTTTCGGAACTGTCCAACGCGGCTGAACGCCTTTCGGCGCGCGACGCTTGGGCCGCACGATCGCGAAACCAACTGAGAAACACCGGTTCGCGCGCGGGCTAAAGGCTGGGCGCTAGCCTTGGGCTAGCTATAGCTAGGTCTCCAGCCACTTCAACAGAAAGTCGGTGAGATCGCCGCTAGCTATTTTCTGGCGCAAAGTTAGGGGGCCGAGCAAAGCTTCCAATCCGGCCACAGGTTCCTTCGGCCCCAACACCAACAGGCGCGGCAGGTCCGCACACATAAACAGCGTCAGCGCATGATCCTGATAGCAGGCCTCACGCTGGGAGGAATAGTAGACATATTGCGAGAGCATTTGGCCATCGATCAGCGAGCCCGCCAAGTCATCCTCATCCTGAGTGGGGTTATTCCGGTGCTGGTCCTCGAACAACACGGTACTCGAAAAAGGCTTCAACTTGGGACGAATGCCGAAGCCAGCCACGAGCATTTGCGGTTGCGCCGCCAGGAGGGCTTCGGCCGCGCCCCACTCGGTGAACGAATTGTTGAACACCAGCGAGCCATTGCCGCTGAGCAAGAGCTTGCGGATGAACTCGCGCACGCGCGGGCGATCGCCCAAGCCGGACCCGAGCAGGCCCGCCAGGTCCATCTTGTCCAGATCGCCGGCAGTCCGGTCGGCCGATTTCAAATCCCGCTGAATCGCGTTGAGGCGGCTGAGGAAGACGCGGCGGACCGCGGCCAGACGTTCCCAGGAGATTGCCACGGCGCCGGGGCCGGCGCCCGCGAAAAAACGCGGCGAGCATTCGACGATCCAGGTGCCCTCCACGTCTTCCATGCCCGCGGGCAGCCGGCGGCGCGCCAGAACTGCCACCATGGAGCGCTCCCATTTGAGCGGCGGTTCAGCCAGTGCCAGCCATTGGCCGCGCGTCGCCAGATCGGGCCACAGTTCGCTTTCGATCGGGAGACCTGAGGGTAAGCTGCAGACCAGCAGCCGCGGGATGTGCGCCAACGGATTGAGGCCGGCGGTGGCTTCGTCAATCCGGGTAAACACCTTCGCCACCTCCGTCCGCCACGCCCCATAATGCGGCGAGCGCGCCAGCATCCCCGCGTCCTCAATGCCGATGCCCACGGTCTGCGGCTGCCAGTTCGGCAGTTCCATCCGGCTTTCGACCTCGATTAGCGGCGCGAACAGCTTCTTGAACTCCGGCCCACTTAGTCCGGCCAGCCAGTCTAGCTGCGCTTTTAAGGTTCGCTGGGCGGAGGGAAACAGGAAATCCCACCGGCGAAACTGCTCATTGAGGGAGGGAACGAAAGTTCGCGGGACTTTCGACAGCAGTTCTTTATAAATACCGGGGTCCATATTGCTCGACGCGCGAGTCAGGAGGCTAGCTCGGGCAGAGGGCGCCCCTCCGATTTCTCGCACTCGATTCCCATCCATGAGCCGATGGTGGGCGCCATGTCGACCTGGCGGATGGTGCGCTCCACTACTTGCGGCTTGCGCACTGCCTGGCCCAGAACCATGCTCCAGGCTATCCGGCAGCATTCCGTGTTGGTCCGGTGGTTGAAGAAACCGTTCGTGCTCGATCCATCCGGGTCGCGCCCGAATTCGTTCATGATGACCAATGTCGTGGTAGCTTTCAAGTCCGGCCGCGACTGGATGAACTGCCACAATCGGTGGCACAACAAATCCGAACGCCGTATGCCGCCCACGTGTAGCGAGTACGCGCCGGAGTGCGCCACCTCCACATCGGAGAAATTCATCATCAGCATCGACGGCGCGAGCCGGTCGAGCACCTCGCGTCCCACCAGAAACGTAAGCTCGTCGCCGCTGGTAGGAGCGTCCGGGCCGTGAATAAAGTTCGAAATGGCGGTGATGAAGGTCTGTTTGACTTCCGGGTCTTGAAACGACGATGCCGACGGCACGCCCCAACCGATGCGTTCATAATCGGTCTCGATCACCGAGCGCATCTCCTCCAGAATCTGGTCACGCTCCAGTTGCCGCCGCTGCGCCTGCCCTTGGATGATGCGCTCCACAGCTTCCACCAGCAGCTGTTTGGAAAGAATCACGTTCACGCCCGGGCTGATGTTAGCGGTAAGTTGCTTGTTACTGGTGACTACCCAGGTTTCATTCGGCCGGGTATGTTGCTGTGTCTGCAGGTAGTGAAACAGCGTGGGCCGGGTCGGCTTCTGCGATCCCCAGTCGTCCACGTGCTCCCACGAACCGGTGAGGACGCTGGAGATGGTATTGAAGTGCGACGTCACCCCTTCGTTGGCGGTGTAGGGATAGAAAACCGATTGCGGCAGCAGGTCGTTCATCAGATGTGGAATGTTGACCGCGCCCTGAGCGGAGAAGCTTTCCTGCCGCCGGATGCCGCCGATGGTCACCAACACCAGCCGTTTTCCGGGTACCGGTGGCCGCGCCCGCGCCACACCCGCAAGCCGCGCTGCCACGGCGGCCGGTATCAGGCGCAAAACCGTTCGACGTGTCATGGGAGACGTAGCCCCCTTTCTGGAGACAGTGTACACCCGCCAGCCGTGCGCGCGTTCCGAAGAGTGGCGCGGCAGGGAGTGGAAACTGGAAAGAAAACAAATGTTCACATAAGGGCGCAAGGGACGTAGAGAAAAGCTGATTGGTGCCCTCTCGGTTGGGCAGACACCAAGTCAATTACCGATCACTTTCCTGGAGGGAGGTCACCTACGCATCCTCCCTCTCGTTCTCCCCCTGAACTGGACGTAGTCGAACAGAAGCAGGGAAATGCAGTTTCTTGGGTTGTTCAAGCAACGGCTTGGGGCTTTCGGCGGATCCCCTACTGCGCCCGACACCTCCTAATTCGCCGAACAGCCCAATTCCAGCAGCGCGTCGATCACGATCTGGACGTCGACGATGTTCACGATGCCGCTTTGGTGCAAAGCGTTGACCGCGGACCCAACTCCCAATGCCTCATTGATCTCCCGCTGCACATCGAGCACACTGGTGGTCCCGTCCTGGTTGACGTCGCACAGACTAAAGGCAGGACCGGACGAGGGCGAATTGGTGAGGGCGAACGTCACACTCAGGCCTCCAGCGGCGGCGCTCACGTTGTACGGCCCGCCTGCCGATGCATTGGCCGTAATGGACGCCGACGCGATCCCCGAGGCGTTGGTCGCCACGACGATCGTCGCCGTCGAGTTGCTGAACAGCCCGCTCGCTCCGCTCCCCGGCGCCGTAAAGGTCACGGGCACACCGGCCAGCGGATTGCTCCCCGCATCCTTCACCGTTACCGCCAGCGCCGCCCCGAAGGCCGTGCCCGCGGTCGCGGTCTGCGGCGTGGTCCCCGCGTTCAAGGTCATCGTCGCGGGGGAATTCCCCAGCAGGACATTCACACCGCCACCGTTGTTTGCCACCGCCAGGTCCGCCTTGCCATCCCCATTGAAATCCCCCACCGCCACCGAAGTTGGACCCGCTCCCGCAGGGTAGCTGACAGCGGCCTGGAAGGTCCCATCGCCGTTGCCCAGCAGCACGCTCACACCTCCGCTATTGTCGGCGACCGCCAGGTCCGCAATGCCATCCCCATTAAAATCCCCCACAGCCACGGACTCCGGAGACTTCCCCGCGGGATAGTTCACCGCGGTCTGGAACGTCCCATTGCCATTGCCCAGCAGCACGCTCACTTCATCTTTCATGTCGGCCACCGCCAGGTCCGCCATGCCATTCCCATCGAAATCCCCCACCGCCACCCAAGTCGGATTCGATCCCGCGGAATAGCTCGCCATCGCTTGGAACGTGCCATTGCCGTTGCCTAGCAGCACATTCGCGCCGCCTTTATTGTCGGCCACCGCCAGGTCAGCAATGCCGTCCCCATTGAAATCCCCCACCGCTACGGACCGCGGAGAGGTTCCGGCGGGAAAGCTCAATGCTGCCTGGAACGTCCCATTGCCGTTGCCCAGCAGCACGCTCACGAAACCGGAGGAACCGGCCACCGCCACGTCTGCGTTGCCGTCCCCATTGAAATCCCCCACAGCCACGGACTCCGGCGTTTTCCCGGCAGCGTAGTTCACCGCGGTCTGGAACGTCCCATTGCCGTCGCCCAGCAGCACGCTCACGCCAGTTTTATTGTCGGCCACCGCCAGGTCCGCAATGCCGTCCCCGTTGAAGTCCCCCACCGCTACGGAGATCGGACCATGCCCCGTGGCGTAGCCCACCGCGGCTTGGAATGTCCCATTGCCGTTGCCCAGCAGCACGCTCACGCCGGAGGTGTCGGCCAGCGCCAGGTCCGCCATGCCATTCCCATCGAAATCCCCCACCGCCACGGAAGGCGCGTTCTGTGTCGGGTAGACCACCGCGGCAGCGAAACCGTATCCTGCAACCGGAGTCACTACCCGATTGACCACACTCGAAAGGCTGGGCTGCCAGATGCCGGGCCATTGGCTGGGATCGCCGCCAAATACCGCGTGCAGCGCGTTCGTCCCGGAGGGCAGCAGGCTGGTGACGATCTGAGCCCGTGCGGAGCTCAGTGTTTTCGCCTCAATCACCGTCGTCCCATTCAGGAACTCCACCGTGCCGGCAGCGTTGGATGGGCTTACCATCGCCGTAAGCGTGACGGACTCGCCGTAATTGGAGGGGTTCGGCGCTGCCAGAAGAGTCACGGATGTAGTAGGAGGAGTTGTTCCCAGCAGCACGCTCACGTTGTTGCTCTTCTGGTTGGCCACCGCCAGATCCGCAATGCCATCCCCGTTGAAGTCCCCCACCGCCACGGATACCGGAAAATTTCCCGCGTCGTAGTTCACCGCGGCTTGGAACGTCCCATCGCCCTTGCCCAGCAGCATGCTCACGCCCCCGCCATTGTCGGCCACCGCCAGATCCGCAATGCCGTCCCCGTTGAAATCCCCCACCGCCACGTATCCCGGACCTGATCCCGCGGGGTAAGTCTGCTGGGCTTGAAACGTGCCGTCGCCGTTGCCCAGCAGCACGCTAACGGTGCTCCCGTTGTGGTTGGCTACCGCCAGGTCCGCGATGCCGTCCCCGTTAAAATCCCCCACTGCCACGGACTCCGGATAGCTTCCCACCGGGTAGTTCTGTGTAAGCGGGAACGTCCCATCGCCCTTGCCCAGCAGCACACTGACGGTGCCCCCGTTGCAGTTGGCCACCGCCAGATCCGCAATGCCGTCCCCGTTGAAGTCCCCCACCGCCACGGAACATGGACCAATTCCCGCACCATAGATCACAGCGGCTTGGAACGTACCATCGCCCTTGCCCAGCAGCACGTTTACGCCCGTGTTTTCGTCGGCTACCGCCAGGTCCGCAATGCCGTCCCCGTTGAAATCCCCCACCGCCACGGCTACCGGAAGGCCTCCCGCGGAGTAGCTCACCTTGCTTCGGAACGTCCCATCGCCCCTACCCAGCAGCACGTTTACGCCCGTGTTTTCATCGACTACCGCCAGGTCCGCAATGCCGTCCCCGTTGAAATCCCCCACCGCCACGGACACCGGATAGCTTCCCGCAGAGTAGTTCACCTCGAGCTGGAAAGCACCCTTGCCTTTGCCCAGCAGCACATCCACGCCCTCGCCGTAGTTGGGCACCGCCAGGTCCGCAATGCCGTCCCCGTTGAAATCCCCCACCGCCAGGGATCCAGGAAAGGTTCCCACCGGGTAGTTCAAAACGGCCGCCAAACTGGCCCCGGGGACGGCCGTCACGATGTAGGGCAGCGCGGCCGATTGACTTGCCGAATAGCCTGCGCTCGCGTTCCCTGCGTAAGCTGCTACCAGCAGGTGCGGTCCGGGGGACAAGGTGAGCGTGGTGGCCTGCGCTACCCCAGACCCGTTCACCGCCGCTGTTCCTACCAGCACGCCCCGATCCAGGAACGACACGAAGCCGGGAGACGTCGAGGGAGATACCTGCGCGGTCAGGGTGACGGTCTTGCCGAATTCCGGGGCTCCCGGCTTCACGGTGAGGGCCGTGGTTGTGGTAATGGCAGCGCTCATCGAGCTGCTGGACAGAAACACCGCTGCAAGAAGAATAGTTGGTTTAAACATTAGGTTCTGCGCAGATGACTGGGGCGGTAGCGAGGCCCGGACCGAAGCTACTGGTTCCGCGGGCAGTCGCTGGTTGTTCACGCTAAGAAGAAAACGAACAAGGATCGGGCGACCGGTCTTAGGCAGGGCGCCTCGCAAGCATGCTGGAGTGCAGTCTTGGCGGGTATTCTACCACGCCCTTGCGATTCGCAATTAGGCGGTGGTGCTCCGGACTCTAGTGGCAGCGCGATGCCGGTTCTCCACGTCCTCGCTCCCGGCACGGGTTCACCGCGGCCTCTCGCATCTTGCTGTGGAGCGCGGTGTACGCCAGGATTCTCGCGATTGACGGGTCTTTGAGAGAACTCAGAAAGCCGCGGAAACGGGAGCGTCCTCCTTGGGATATGATATATCGGGGTAAGATTCCGGATGTGGTGGCTGGTAAGTGCGCTGTTGTTAGTTCCGCAGGCGTCGGCGCCTAATCTCTATAAGGAGGCTGGCTCGGCGCTGGCTTCAGGCGACCTGGCAGCCGCGCAGGCTCGCCTGGAAGAATTGACCGTCAAGGATCCCGCTAACGCCCGCGCATGGATGCTGCTCGCCCAAACTTATGCTCGGCGCAAGAACAGCGCGGCGGCGCTCGCGGCGGCGTCCCAGTCGGAAAAACTGGGCTCACGGGATGCCGAGGTGCTGCACGGTCTGGTCTTCCTGTTCACCGAACTTCAGCCCGATCTGAACCGCGCCGCCAGCATCGAGGGACGCTACGCGGAACTTCAGCCCACCGACCAAACCGCTTGGCGGCGTGCGGCCGCGATGTACCTCGCAGCCGGCCAATATGACCGCGCGATCCTGATGGGAACCCGGGGACTGGCGGCCGATGACAGCCAGGAATTGCACACCGTGCTGGGCCAGGCTTACCAGGGCAAGCAGGATTGGGAGCACGCCGCCGAACATCTGGCCGCGGCCGTCAAGCTTGCGCGCTACGACGAAACTGCTCACTTCCTCCTGATTCAGATGTACCTTGGGCACGAAGACTTCACGCACGCCAGCGAGGCCATCGCCGATGCCCGCAAGGTCTTCGCGCGCAGTCCACAGATCGAGCTCGCCGCCGGGGTCTGCGCCTATGGATTGCGCCGCTTTCCGGAAGCCGTGGACCAGTTTCTGAAGACCATCGCACTTGCGCCCGACGTGCCGCAGCCTTATCTGTTTCTCTCCCGCATACTGGACCAGGCCGGCGAGCGACTACCGGAGGTGGTGGGGCGTTTTCGCCAGTTTCGCGAACTCCATCCCGATGACGCCCAGGCTTGCCTTCTTTACGCCAAGGGGCTGCTGGCGGAAATTGCTCCCGGTGAATTTCCCCCCGAGGCGGAACAGGCCATGCACCTCCTGGAACACGCTCGGTCACTGGATCCCAATCAAGCCGAAGTCCACTATCAACTCGGTTGCCTGCTCGAGCGTAAACACGATTATGCCGGTGCCGCCGCCGAACTGGAACGTAGCGTGGCACTCGATCCGCGCCAGCCGGGTGCGCACTTTCAATTGGCCCGCGTCTACGAAAGACAGGGCCGCAAGCAGGACGCAATCCGCGAGCGGGACGAGCACCAGAGGCTGGCCGAATCCATCGATGTGCCCCGGAACGATGTTCCCCGGAGCGATGTGCCCCAGAGCGGTGTGCGCCAGCGCGACATTCCCCGGAACTATGTGCCCCAGAGCGACGTTCCCCAGAGCGATGTTCCCCTTAGCGACGCGCCCCGGAACGATGCGCCCCGGAGCGACGCGCCTCGGAACGATGCGCCCCGGAGCGACCCGCCCCAGAGCAATGTACCCCGTAGCGACGCGCCACAGAACGATGCGCCCCCAAATGACGAAACCCGCATCCGCAACTTGATCGACGAGGTGGCGCAGTCCGGCCGCGTGCTCGAAGCTGGCCTCTTAAGCGACCGCCTAGGCGAGCAGCGGCAGATCGCGCCGGGACGCCCGCCCCTGCTGCAATTTCGCTATCTCGAAGGCGTCAAACGTCACGGCTTTGGCAGCCTGGACCTGGTGATCGACGATGCCGGCCATTAGACCAAATACCGTACTTGCTGCTTGTGCTCTGGCGGCAAGCCTTGCCGCTCAAGGCAACCGCCTGGTAGAAGGTCTCGAAGCCTATAAGAAAGGCGACTACGCCGCCGCCGAGCGCAGCTTCCGCCAAGCCGCCGATCAAGGTGGAGACCCGCGCGCGGCATCGCTGCTCGCCCTGGTTCAGGCCTCCACCGGCCGTTGCGCCGACGCCGAACCAGTGCTCGACAGGACGGCCGATGCCGGCGACGCGACCCTGCGCAGGCTCGTGGGTCTGGCACTCGCCCGCTGCCGCATCGCCGCCGGCCGTCTGGACGACGCAGCCACCGTCCTGAGCGGCCTCCGCGCCAACGATCCCGCCGACGCCGACGTTCTCTACGAAGCCGCGCGCCTCCAGACGCGCGCCTGGAACGAGACCATCCGCCAGCTCTACGAGAAGAATCCCTCGTCGTTCCGCGTCAACCAGCTCTCCGCCGAAATCCTCGAAACCCAGGGCCAGTACTCCGAAGCCGTCGAGGAGTATCGCAAGGCCATCGGCAAGAACCCGCGCGCACTGAACCTGCACTTTCAGTTGGCCCGCGCCCTGATGAACAGCTCGCACGAGCCCGAGACGCTCGATCGAGCTCTCCAGGAAATCGACGCCGAACTTGCCCTCAACCCATCCGACGCCGTCGCCGTCTACCAGGCGGCTCGCATCCTCCAAGTACGCGAGCGCTCGGCTGAAGCCGCCACGCGCTACCAAGAGGCGCTCAAACTACGCCCGGACTTTGTGGAAGCGCTCTGCGCTCTCGGGACGCTGCGCAATGAGGAGCGGCGCAGCGCTGAGGCCATTCCTCTGCTCGAAAAGGCCGTGCAACTGGCGCCTTCGAGCGAAGCCGGCCACTACGCGCTGATGATGGCCTATCGCAACACCGCCCGCATGGACGATGCCAAGCGGGAAAAGGCGCGCCTCGACGAACTGCACAAGGCTCCGGAGGGCGAATTCAGTGACTTCTTGAAGAAGCTCGGCGAAAAACCGCCGCCCGGAAAATGAGAGCGGCCCTGGTTCTGTTCCTCGGCGCAGCAATTGCCGCGCCCTTCACCGCCGTGTGGTCTCCCGAGTTCCGCGACGAAGCCGCCGCTCGCGGCTTGACCGGCGTGGCGCCTAACGGCGGCATGGAATCGAAAACCTTCATCATTGAGACCACCGGCAGCGGCGTGGGCTTCCTCGATTACGATAACGACGGCCTGCTCGACGTCTTCGTGGCCAGCGGGGACGGCGCGCCCTCCCGCCTCTACCACAACGAAGGCGCAGGCCGCTTCCGCGACGTCTCCCAGGAAATGGGAATTACCCGCACCGGCTGGGCGCAGGGCGTCTGCGCGGGCGATTACGACAACGACGGCTACACCGATCTCTTCGTCACGTATTGGGGCCAGAACGTGCTCTATCGCAACGAAGGCGGCAAGCGCTTTCGCGATGTGACGCGCCAGGCGGGCCTGCTCCAGGATCGCGTGCGCTACAACACCGGCTGTGCTTTTCTCGACTACGATCGCGACGGCCGTCTCGATCTGTTCGTCTCCAACTATCTCCAATTCAGCTTCGAATCGACGCCCAAGCCCGGCGCGAATGCCTACTGTTGGTATCTGGGCATACCCGTCAACTGCGGACCCCGCGGACTGCCCTTCGACCGCAACATTCTCTACCACGGCAATGCCGATGGCACTTTCACCGACGTCTCCGTGAAGAGCGGCATCGCCGCGCCCGACCGCAACTACTGCCTCTCCGCGCTGGTCGCCGACTTCGACGGCGATGGCTGGCCCGACATCTTCGTGCCTTGCGACCAGACTGCTTCCCTGCTGTACATGAACCAGCACGACGGCACGTTCTCAGAGGAAGCTCTGCTGCGCGGCGTCGCCTTCGACGAGAATGGCAGGGCCATGTCCGGCATGGGCGCGGCGGCCGGCGACTACAATCACACCGGGCGGCAGAGCATCTTCCGCACCAATTTCTCCGACGAACGCGAAACCCTGTACAACAACGAAGGCGATGGCCAGTTCCAGGAGAGAACCATCGCCGCCGGGTTGGGCGCCAATACCCGCTTCGTAAGTTGGGGCTGCCAGTTTTTCGACTTCGACAACGATGGCTGGAGCGACCTGGTTCTGGTCAACGGCCATGTGTTTCCCGAAATCGATCGCAAAGGCACGGACTTGCGTTTCCGCCAGCGCGCCATTCTGTATCGAAACCTGCGCGACGGCCGGTTCGCGGATATCTCCACCCAGTCCGGTCCCGGGATTACCGCGACGCACTCCGCGCGTGGTCTCGCCGTGGGCGACATCGACAACGATGGAGCCCTCGAAATCCTCACCAACAATCAGGGCGAAGCGCCCTCCCTGCTTCGCCTCGCTTCCCGGCCTCCCGGCAACTGGGTGCTCTTGAAGCTCACGGGCACCAAGTCCAATCGCTCCGCCATCGGCGCGCGGGTTCGTCTCACCGCCAGCGGTATGACACAGACCGCCGAGGTGCGCAGCGGCGGCAGCTATCTTTCGCAGAGCGATCTGCGCCTGCACTTTGGACTGGGAGCGGTCACTCGCATCGATCGCGTCGAAATCGATTGGCCCAGCGGCGCCAAGACCGATCGCCGCAACCTCGAAGTGAATCGCATTCACGTTCTGGAAGAGCCATGGGCGCTAAAATAACGCTACTCGCGAAGGTGACCCGGGTGTTGGGCGATGCAGCTTCGTGGGCTTTTTTGGGCGCAACTTCCCCCAACGCGACTTCGCGGGCCTGTTCTGGCGCGAAGGGGATTTCGTGACAGGAATCCCTCGGGCCGACCCCGCCTGGTTTGGACGCCGGTGGGCGAGTAAAATAGAAACAGGCGTATGGCATCTAGAACCGTCCATGTATTTTCTTCTGATGGAGCGTGGGAAGTAAAAAGTGAAGGCGCGAAGGGCCATGTCTATCCCAGTCAGCGGGAAGCAATCGCAGCCGCACTACAGGCCATTCGCAGCAGGTCGATCGGCCAGCTTGTAATCCATGGGAAGAAAGGGCAAATCCGCGAGCGTGACACGTACGGGATGACCCCCATTCAAGACCCACCCAGGAGGAGCCGTGCGGCGAAACGGATCGGCCGGGCTGTCGGCAAGGTTGCGCTGCAGCGCGTGCAGTCCGATTCCTCCCAGTGAGCACTCGGGTCAAGAGCACACACGTTTTCATCAACTGTCCGTTTGACACCGGCTACCAGCCGATCTTCAGTGCTATCGTCTTTGCCGTCTATGACCTCGGCTTCGTGGCCCGCTGCTCCTTAGAAGATGACGATGCCGGCGAAGTTCGTCTCACGAAAATCCAGCGGATCATCGAAGAGTGTCGCTACGGCATAAACGATCTCTCCACGGTGGCGCTGGATACTGTCACCGGGCTGCCCCGCTTCAATATGCCATTGGAGCTTGGCCTCTTCCTCGGCTGCAAACGATTCGGGGCGAAGAACCAGAGCAACAAGCGAACCTTGATCCTGGACAGCGAGCAGTACCGCTACAGGCAGTTCATTTCCGACATCTCCGGCCAGGATATCCGAGCGCACGGAGGAGATCGTGAGCGGGCGATTCGCGCTGTCCGGGACTGGTTACAGGCGACCTCGAAGCGACAAGGCCTTGCGGGGGGTGGCGAGATTATCGAGCACTACCGTCGATTCCAGGTCGACTTGCCGACAATCTGTAGAGAAGCCGAGCTCGAAACTGACCGGCTAACTTTCATAGATCTCTCGACGGTGGTCACGGACTGGTTGCGTGCGAATCGGTAAGCAGGTTCACGTGCAGCCCGCCGATCTCGCCCAACTTCCTGATAAGGGGTACATGGCGACGGGTTCTGCAGGTCCGACGAAACCGGTCAAGTTGCTAGCGATAACAGCCTTTTCCACAACCAATCGGTCACGAGGTCCAGATACGGCAAGTCTGGGGAAGTTGCAATCACGCGAACCCGAGAGCGAATCGCGCGCGGGCCGGATGGTGATTTTGCCAACAGCCTTACTTTAACGCCTAATGTCCTCGAAGAGGCCCCGCCCGTCCAGTGATAGACTTGGCTCAATACCATGAAGCGACGCGACTTCTTCGGCGTCTGTGCCGCCCCTCTCTTCGTGTCGCGCGGACATGCCGCTTCGCCGTTTCCGGTCAAGTTCAGGCAAGAGCCACCCTACGCATCCGTGCTGGCCTTTGCCGAACCCGGGTCTGACGAATTTCCGGGAGAGAAGCCGGCGATGGAGCTGGAAATGCGTCTGGCTTCGGCCCTGTCCACCGGCGATCTGCCGTTCGCGGCGGCCTGCGGCGGCGCGTCCCCGGCGCCAACCGCCTATCGGAAGATCGCCTCCGACGTGGCCGTGGGCGTTTTCGATGGCTCTGGCGCCCCTGCCGCCGGCTGGCACAAATGGCGCGCTTCTCTGGGGACGGTACGCCGGGCAGTCTTTTATTCTTTGCCCGGCGGCCTGGTCCGATTCGATGTCCGTAGCGCCAACACCGGGCGATTGGAGCATCGCGTCGGCATCTGGAAACTCGCCTGGCACGACGGCGCAATCACTCACCTGGAACCAGTGGAGGAAACCGTGACCAGCGGCGCGCGGCCGTGGTTCCGCGACGTTACCGGCGCGGCGTTTGCCGGCGTCGATTCGTTTCAGGAGCAACTCGCCAAGGGCGTCCCATACTGGCGAGCGCGTCTCGATTCGGCCTGCGGCATCGACGTCTATGGCGAGAATGGAATCGCTGTTGGCGACATAGACAACGACGGCCTGGACGAAATTTACGTATGCCAGCCCGGAGGCCTGCCGAATCGCTTATACAAGAACGATGGCAACGGCCATTTCCGCGATGTCTCCCGCGATTTCGGACTCGACATTCTCGACAACACGATCAGCGCGCTCTTCGTCGACCTGCGAAACTCCGGCCATCAGGACCTGGTGCTGGTTCGCCCTTCCCAGCCCACGCTGTTTCTCAACGACGGCAAGGGAAAATTCACTCCCCTGGAAGGCGCATTCCGTTTTCAAACGCGTCCCCAAGGCACATTCACCAGCGTGTCCGCCGCCGATTACGATCGCGACGGCCGCCTCGATCTGTATTTGTGCACCTACATCTACTTTCAGAGCGAGGCCCAGTATAAATATCCAACGCCCTATCACGACGCGCGCAACGGACCGCCGAATTTTCTTTTCCGCAACTGCCTGGATCGCGACCCGCCCTGCTTCGAAGACGTCACCGCGGCTACCGGAATGGACCACAACAACAACCGGTTCAGCTTCGCCGGCGCCTGGTGCGACTACAACGGCGATGGCTGGCCCGACCTTTATATCGCCAACGATTTCGGCCGCAAGAACCTGTACCGCAACACCGGCGGGCATTTCCGCGATGTCGCCGAGCAGGCCGGAGTTGACGATGTCGGCCCCGGCATGAGCGCCGCCTGGCTCGATTACGACGGCGACGGGCGACCCGACCTTCTGGTCTCCAACATGTGGAGCGCCACGGGCCAAAGAATTATCAGCGATCCCGCATTCGGGCCGCCGAAGCAGGACGCTTCCCTGCGCGAGGTTTACAAGCGTCACGTCAAGGGCAATTCGCTTTTTCACAATGAAGGCGACGGCACGTTCCGCTACACCGGCGATACCGAGGGCATCGAAATGGGACACTGGTCGTGGTCGTGCGACGGTTGCGATTTCGATAACGACGCCACGCCCGAGATCTATATCGCCTGCGGCATGCTCACCAACAACAGCCGCACAGACCTGATGAGCTACTTCTATCGTCAGGTAGTGTCCAAGTCGCCCGTGAACGCGACGCGCTCCATCGCCTACGAAAACGGCTGGAACGCCATCAACCAGTTGGTGCGCGGCGACGATAGTTGGGCCGGACCGGAGCCGAATGTGTTTTACGCGCGCCGCGGAAATCGCTTCTACGATTTCTCCGGAATCAGCGGCATCGATCTGGCGGAAGACAGCCGCGCGTTCGCGTTGTTCGATCTGGATGGCGACGGCTGCCTGGATCTGGCGGTCAAAAGCCGCATGGGCCCGCAGTTGCGCGTCTTCCGGAACTCTTGCGGCCAGACCGGGGAACGCATCGTGTTTCGACTGCGCGGCACCCGATCCAACCGAGATGCCGTGGGCGCCAAGGTGGAAGTGGACGGGCAGGTAAAGTGGATCGTCGCCGGGTCCGCGTACCTGTCGCAGCACACCAAACGCCTGCATTTCGGCTTGGGCGACAGGAAGCGCGCCGAAAAGGTGCGGATCGCCTGGCCCTCGGGCCTGGTGCAGGAACTTCCGCCGCTCGACGCCGGATACCTCTATGAAATCGCCGAGGGACTTTCGGAGTTTCGCTCTGAACGTCTCCGGCAGCCGACCGCGTTGCCTGCCGAGGTGCCGATCCGTGCGGACAACCGCTCGCGCCTGTTCACCACCTGGCTGCGGGAACCGGTGCCGCTGCCGGAAAAGCGGCGCGGTCCCGCGCTGCTGGTGCTGCACGCGGGCGAGCCCCTGCCGGCATTCCCCGTCCCCGTGCAAGCGGTCGACCTGCGGAGCACTCCCGCGGATATCGTTGCGGCCTACGCCATCTTTCGCCGTTATCTGTTCGATTACCGCGCAGACCTGGCGACCCCGTTTTGGATGCTCATCGATACCGCGGGCCGCGTTCGCCGAATCTACCAGGACACGCCGGCAGCGTCCGCCGTTCAGGACGACTGGCGCACGCTGGAGGGATCCGTCCCGGATGCGCGCGCGCTGCCGTTCAACGGCGTCTTTCTCGGCATGCCCACGCGCGACTATTTCAAGATTGGAGGCGCCATGCTGATGGCGGGCTACGGCGAGCAAGCTCTCCCGTATCTCGAAGAGGCTCGCCTCCGCTCTCCGAATAACGCCAGGACGCTGCTGGCCATCGGCCGCATCCACCTGCAAGCCAATCGGCTGGCGCCGGCGCGGGAGGCGTTGGAAAGTGCCGCGAAGCTGGACCCCGATCTGGCCGAGGCGTGGAACGATCTCGGGGGTGTCGAGTCCGCGGCCGGCAATCCACGCGAGGCCCTGCGGCTGTATGAACGGGCGCTGGCGGTGGACCCCGACCTGTCTTACGCGCTGGTAAACGCAGGCGCCATGCAGGAAGAGTTGAAAAACGCCGCCGAGGCCGAAAAGCTGTACCGCCATGCCTTGGCCGCCGATCCACAGAGCGGGGACGCTGCCAACAAGCTGGGCCTGTTGCTCGCCAAGGCGGGCCAGACCGATGAGGCGCGGGCTCTGTTCGAGAAGGCGATAGCGCGGCGCCGCGACGATGCTTCGGCCATCAATAACCTGGCAGTACTCTACATGAACACCGGCAAGCCCAATGACGCCATCGCCGCCTTTCAATACGGAATCGAGGTCGCGCCGGACGAAGATATTCTGTATTTGAATCTCTCGCGAACGTGGATTCGCATGGGAAAGCCCGACAAGGCGCGCGAGGTGATGCGGGACTTGTTAGTACGCAAGCCAGGGAACGCAGTTGCCCTCCGGGCTTTGAAGGAGCTGGAAATTCAATAGCGGGTCGTTTTGAGGTCTCGCTGTCTCTGTCCAAAGCATTGCAGCGGCTCTGGCCAGTTTCCGCTATGCCCAACACGTCCATGTGAACGGCGCGTCTCAGACCAAACGGTCGTACTCGTGGTGACTGCCGATCCAATACCACACCACGCGTTCTTTGTTCATCACCGCGAGGGCACGATACTCCAGGCCGATTCGAACCGAGTAGATGTTATCTTCGCCTTCCAACTTTTTGAATTGCAGCCCGGGGTGTGCCGGATTGCTCCGGAAGAGACGGTATGAGCGTTTGGCATCGCGTTGAGCACCAACCGGAAGTTGGGAAAACAGCCGCCAGAACCGCCGCGTGGTGCGCGACTGCATTAAAGCAGGTCGTCCATCGGCAACGTTTCGCCCCGCTCATCTTCCTCAAT
>Ga0182030_10003763_pt1 | contig 32424 bp, 21 predicted proteins | sample 812S3MmetaG_FD_121299 | JGI IMG/M metagenome (GOLD analysis project Ga0182030, IMG submission 121299) | Permafrost microbial communities from Stordalen Mire, Sweden - 812S3M metaG (Illumina Assembly) | ecosystem: Environmental > Terrestrial > Soil > Wetlands > Permafrost | place: Sweden... | reverse complement strand
TCGATTGGACAAGCGCGTAGCGCGTTTTCCCAAGGTAGACTTTCGAGCCCCTGGCCTGACGGTCAGGGGCTTTTTCGTTGCGTTCAAGAAAACTGTCGTCGCCATTGTGCCTTTGGCAGCGACACAAGCAAGTGAGGAGCACTCTCGTGGTACGCATGGAGATTTTCGATAACCAGATTCCAGTGTTCGGCCAGGCCGATGATCGTACGCTGAACCAGATTCGTGTGTGCGCACGCACCGCCGCCAAAGTCGCACTGATGCCCGACAACCATGTCGGCTATGGTGTGCCAATCGGCGGAGTGGTGGCATACAAAAATGCGATCAGCCCTACCGGTGTTGGCTACGACATCGGCTGCGGTAACAAGGCTGTGCGTCTTGATATGCCCGGCGTAGAGCTCCGTGGGCACATTGCCAGGGTCATGGACGACGTGTGGTCGACCATCAGCTTCGGCGTTGGTCAAAGGAACAACGAAAAGGTAGACCACGCTCTGTTCGATGATGTCGCCTGGAAACTGAAGGCGATTTCTTCTCTCAAGGAGATGGCGCGCAACCAGCTCGGCACCGTGGGTAGCGGCAATCACTACGTAGATCTATTCACGGACGAAGAGGATCGCGTGTGGATTGGTGTGCACTTCGGTTCGCGTGGGTTGGGTCACAAGACAGCTACGTACTTCTTGAAGGCCGCCGGCGCTTCCGATGGGATGGACGTGGAGCCTTGCGTTCTTTCAACCGATAGCGATCTTGGAACTGAGTACCTCGAGGCTATGCGTCTGGCGGGTGACTACGCCTATGCAGGTCGTGACTGGGTCTGCGGCCGTGTGGCCCAGATCCTGGGAGCGCCGATTGTCGAAGAGGTGCACAACCATCACTACTACGCCTGGCGCGAAGAGCACGAAGGCGAGCAGTTGTGGGTTGTGCGCAAGGGCGCGACGCCGGCCTTTCCCGGCCAGCGCGGGTTTGTTGGCGGCACGATGGGCGAGCAGTCGGTCATTCTCGAAGGAGTTGAAAACGAGCATGCCCGTTATTCGCTCTATTCCACCGTGCACGGCGCGGGTCGTGCAATGGGCCGTCGCGAGGCGGCCGGCGTAGTTGATCGCAAGACCGGCGAGGTCAAGCGGGCCGGCAAGGTCACTCCCGAGATGATGCGCTCCTGGGTAGATCGCGCCGGGATCGAACTGCGCGGTGCTGGACTGGATGAGTCTCCGGACTGCTACAAGCGTCTCGATGAGGTGCTTGAATCTGTTGGCGACACGGTGCGCATCTTGCACCGTCTCACTCCGGTCGGAGTTGCAATGGCTGGAGCAAACGAGTTCGATCCGTACAAGGACTGAACCATTAATCGAACTGGCGGCGACAGCAAGAAAGACATCGAAGCCGCCAGTTCAACATCAGGCGAACGAATCTGATTTCACCTTAGACGCCTGGAAGGGAGGTACCATGAAACTAGCGGAAGCGCTGGCAGAGCGTAGCGATTGCCAGATCAAAATCGATGAAATCAAGAAGAGGCTGATTCGTTCGGCTCGCGTGCAGGAGGGTGAGCAGCCGGCAGAGGATACGACCGAACTCCTGGCGGAAAGCGAACGTGTGTTCGTTCGGCTTCTGGAACTCGTGAGCGCAATCAACCGCGCTAACTCGAGAACCGCATTCGACACGAAGCTTACGATTTCGGATGCGATCGCCGAACGGGATGTGGTCGGCAAGCGTCGTGACTTCCTGGCCGGAATCGCAGAAGCCGGAAGCACACGGCAGGATCGTTACTCGAAGTCGGAGGTGCGATTTGTTGCGACTGTGTCTGTTGGCAAACTGCAGGCCGAAGTTGACCAGTTCGCAAAGCGGTATCGGGAACTCGATACACGGCTGCAGGAACTGAACTGGAAGACTGAATTGATCTGAGTAGTTGGTAACCCATGTTTGCAGCGAGCACAAGCCTAGCCGGGGGCAAAACCGGCATCTGGGTGATTCCGAAGAGCCGGAATCTGGGGTTCGACTCCCTGTCACAGTGCATGCTCCGTACAGTCACAAATGCACGGCGTATCGTTTATCGTCACTACCGCGTGCTGGGCAATTAAGGGTGAGGGTGGGACAGGGGACACTCAGATCAAATGAAAGCGGGTCCGATCGGGATCTGGCGCTGGCATAAGGGCCGCGGCGGAACCCGATTGTGCCCAAATTGTGCCTGAAGATGTCGGTTGTGGCGATTTGAGCGATTTGGTCGATTTTAGAATCAGTAACTTATGTGTTTCGTATTTCCGGCTAAGGTTCGCCCCCCCTCCCGGCACCACTCCTTAAACTCGTTAAGGCTTTTATCTAAAATAGCTTACTGTAATCGCGAGTCAGTCAATCAGCGAAGTTGCGCCTCCAGAGTGTGATTTTCAGGCACAAGGACAGGTGGAGCGCGCATCCTCCTTACCCCGAGTGATTTAGAAGGAATTGCTGTTTTTCTTCGATAGATCGACTTCGTCTCGTTGCTCTTAATTGCGCTCGATCACGGAGTGACCAGCGGACAACTGGTCCGCCCGAGTCCCGCGGAGAGACGGAGATCTTGTTGGAGAGAACGCGATAGCAATCAGTGATTTCGAAGGCATTTTCCGCGCCGAAAGCGCGTGAAGCGTTCTCGTAGTAGTCGATCTTCCAGGCAGGTTTCCTGGGTGAGGCCGCAATGTCGGGCATGGTATTCCCTGTTTCTCCGGTTATGCTCGACCGGATCGACATCTACCGCAACACGCTACGCGCCCATTCGGGACCCCTAATGAACTTCATCGAATGGCGGCCGACGCCGGAGAGAAACGTCGAGGTCCTTAACGATTCGGCCGACCTGAACCGATATTTCGACTGCACTGCGGCGGCGGAGTTTCTCTACGCCCGCGTTGCACACGCCATAGATAAGGATCTGCTTCAGGAAATCGACCTCCTGCGCCGCAATGACGAAGCGCTGCGCCGCATCATGAACAGGGTGGAGATGCCTGAAAGAATGGCGGATAATCTCGTCAGGTTCATCCGCCTGAACGAAGGCAAGCTAGTCCGCAAGCGACGCTAAGGCGAATTTGAGAAGCTGACCGACGATGAAGTCACCTCCATAGAGGCTATCGTCCGCGAATCCTTTAATTGCTTCGAAAGCTAGCGTAGGCCACCGCAAATATGGTCATTTTCAAAAGTCTCAAAGTTGGTATTGAAATGCACGGGACCTTCGCTCAGGGGCCCCCGCTCATTTGTGGCGATGTGCGGCACGACTGAAGTCGTGCCCTTTCAAAACATAAACGACATTTTCCAGACTCGATTCGGTGATACAATCACTGCAATTTAATTTCACTTAGTTTGAAAAGTCTTACGAGACACCATGAAGCCAGCGATTGATCATTGCGCTCCATGCATGTCTGCGTCTGCCCGTTTGCAAGAAAGTTGTTCGCCATGGTTCGATCTTCCAGTTCCTTTCAGCGCCAAGTCCCTCAATCTGCTCCTTCTCTTCCCCTTTTATCCCGGCAAGGGCGCCGGGTTGGGTCATGCCTTCCTGTATCACTTCTTAAGCACTTCTCACTAACCGGAGCATGGCTGAAGGTTATTCCACTGATAGCCGCACTCCTGCTGCCAGCCGTCGCCCTGAGCGGTTCGGCGCAAGGCACGCCCTCTCCCCAGCTCTTGCAAAATCACGTACCTCAGCTCGTGAGCGGGCAGGTTGCGAAGTACATCGGAGGACTGCCCGAGGAGCAGAAGATCCAACTGAGTATCGTATTGCCCTTGCGGAATCAGGATCAGTTGAAGGCGCTACTGGTGCGTTTGTACGATCCGGCCAGCCCGGACTACCGCAAGTTTTTGAGTGTGGAGGAGTTTACTGCGCAGTTCGGTCCCACGGAAGGCGATTACCAGGAGGTGGTCGATTTTGCGGCCGCCAATGGGCTGGCCGTTACCGGACAGGCAAAGAACAGGCTGGTGGTTCCAGTCGAAGGAACCGTAGCTCAGGTGAATCAAGCGTTCAACGTGCGGCTGAGCGAGTACCAGCATCCTACGGAAGACCGCACCTTCTTTTCGCCGGACCGTGAGCCAACGGCAACTGTCCATGCGCAGATTGCCCATATCGACGGCATGGACAACCTTTTCCTGCCGCGCGCCATGAGTACGATTCCGTTGACGAGCCAGCAAATGGCGGGCGTGAACGGGTCGGGGCCGGGCGGAAGTTACCTGGGCAGCGATATGCGCGCCGCTTACTATGGCGGCAGCACGCTGACCGGCGTCAACCAGACAGTGGCGCTGGTCGAGTTTGGCGGCTATCTCAAGAGCGATGTTGACCTGAACTTCAGTGGCGCCGGTCAAACTTACACCGTCCCTCTGAATGACGTCCTGGTGGGAAGCGCGACCAATACGGTTTTCCAGCCGTACGGCGACGGCGAACAGGTACTGGATATCGTGCAGGCGATTGGCATGGCGCCGGGGCTCAGCGCAGTCGAGGTCTATATTGGCGACCCGCAATCGACATCCACTCCTGTAGCGATTTTGAATCAGATCGCAACCGACAATTCGGCAAAACAGATTGGGTGTTCCTGGGGCTGGATTCCGGGCAACATTTCTTCGCAAGAGGCCATACTTCAGGAGATGGCGGCCCAGGGACAGACTTTCTTCGCCGCGTCGGGAGACGACGGAGCCTTCCAGTATTCGATCAGTCCGTACTTTTATCCGGGAGAGAGCCAGTTTGTAACCGCTGTGGGCGGGACGCACCTGACCACCGACTCGGCCGCCGGCCCCTGGTCGTCTGAGACCGCGTGGAATTCGGGCTCGTATGGAAGCGGCGGCGGTATCAGCCCCGATAATATCCCGATTCCAAGCTGGCAAAGCGGGCTGGCGAATTCCAGCAACGGGGGCTCGACCACTCTTCGTAATGTTCCGGATGTCGCCATGGAAGCGGACTTCGACAATTACATGTGCAATCTGGGGCAGTGCTTTACGACTGGAGCGGGCACCAGTTTTGCGGCTCCGCGCTGGGCGGGCTTCATGGCGTTGATCAACGAGCAGGCGGTTGAGGCCGGGAATGCTCCCTTGGGTGGAATCGGATTTATCGATGCCACGCTTAGCCAGATCGGCACAGGCTCGAACTACTCCGCGGACTTCCACGACATTCAGTCGGGCAACAACGACACCGATAACCAGACGGTTTGGTTCAGCGCGGTCGCGGGTTACGATCTGGTTACGGGATGGGGCTCGCCGGCGGGCCAATCGCTGATCGACGACCTGGCTGGAAAAGCAGTACCGGGTTTCTGGATCTCCTCGTCCGCCGGCACGATCAGCGTTATACAGGGTTCCAACGCGACAAACACAATCTCGGTGATCGATGCGGGAGGCTTCACCGGGAGCGTGAATCTTGCCGTCACCTCGACGTTGCCGAGCGGTGTGACGGCGTCCTTCAGTCCGACTTCGACGACCGGATCAAGCGTGCTTACGCTGACGGCTTCGAATTCCGCGGCGCAAGGCTCCTATCCGGTGACTATCAGCGGAACGTCGGGAACAATCACGGAATCCACGACGGTGAATCTCGCGATCCACGGGCCGAGTTTCACGCTGTCCTCGTCTCAGTACAGCCTCACGGTCAACCAGGGCGCCAGCGCAACGTCCACCATTACTGTGAATGACCTTTACGGCTTTACGGGCAGTGTCAACCTGCAGGCTTCGGGTTTGCCCACTGGCCTGGCCGCCTCTTTCGCAACCAATCCGACTAGCTCGACCAGCGTTCTAACGTTGCAGGCCAGTAGTACGGCGGCATCCTGGAACGGATTTATCACCGTTACCGGTACATCGGGTACGCTGACTGCTTCGACACAGATTTATGTGAACCTCGTTGCACCGAGTTTCACCATTGCAACTCAGAACAGCCTCTCGATCGGGCAGGGAACGACGAACCCTGTCTGGGTCGACATTTTTCCGCAGAATGGCTTTACTGGCAATGTGACTCTATCGGTCAGCGGCTTGCCTAGCGGAGTCACCGCGTTCTTCACGCCCAATCCCATCAGCTCCAACGGACAAATGACGCTCATCGCCAGTTATGCCGCCGCCGTGGGGAGCACAACTCTGACGATTACCGGGACCTCGGGAGAGATCACGGTGACCACCACCATGACGTTGACGATAAACGCACCCGGATTCACGCTATAGGGCGGCGGGAACGTCTCGCTCGGACAGGGATCGACGACGACGAATTGGGTGTATGTCAACGATCAGTATGGCTTTAATGGGAGCGTCGCGCTGTCGGCCTCCGGGCTGCCTGCCGGAGTTACGGCATCCTTTTCCCCAAATTCGACGACGTATAGCAGCCAGATGACTCTCACGGCGAGCAGCACGGCTGCTCCCGGAACGTACACGATTACGGTCACCGGCACATGGGGGTCGATGACTGCAAGCACGACCATTACGCTGACCGTGGGCGTTCCCACGTTTACTATCTCCGCGCCATCCAGCGCGACCGTTTCGCAGAGCGGAAGCATGAGCAGCAATGTCTATGTCAACGGTCAATACGGTTTTAATGGGAACGTGACCTTCAGCGTCAGCGGCTTGCCAACTGGCGTAACTGCGTCTTTCGGCACCAATCCGACGACATATTACAGCCCCATGGCAATCACGGCAACCGCGTCCGCGGCAACCGGAAACTACACGCTTACGATTACGGGCACGTGCGGGTCAATTACCAATTCGGCGACAATGACGCTTACAATCGTCGCGCCCAGCATCCAGATCTCTGGCCAGGGTTCCCTCACGCTGGGCATCGGCACATCCTACTCTTCGTATGTCTCCGTATACGGAAATAATGGTTTCAACGGGAATGTGACTCTATCTGTTAGCGGTTTGCCTTCCGGTATCACCGCGGCATTTTCGACGAACCCCGTTAGTCTCACAGGGTATTCAAACGGGAGCCAACTTACACTCACGGCTTCCGGATCGGTGGCGGCGGGCAGTTATTCGGTTACATTGACAGGAACGAGCGGGACACTGACAGCCTCCACATCGTTGACCATTACCGTAGCCGCCCCCAGCTTTACTCTTTCCTCCATTTACCCACTCACAATCGGCCAGGGTGGGAGCGGGAACACCTGGCTCTACGTGAACGGCGTTAACGGATTTAGCAACCCCGTTACGTTATCCGTGAGCGGACTACCCAGCGGCGTCAGCGCGGCATTTGGTACGAACCCGACGACCTACCAGAGTTCGGTCGTCTTTTCGGCTACCGGCGCGGCGCCAACTGGAACCTACACGGTTACGGTGACGGGAACATCTGGATCGATCACGGCGAGCACGACCATTGCGCTCACCGTTGCCACCCCGTCCTTCACTCTGAGCACCGACCAAAGCGCATACACGCTGAACCAGGGCGCGTCCTCGAATGGATATCTCTACGTATATGGTTCAAACGGTTTTTCCAACGCTGTTACTCTGAGCGCCTCCGGATTGCCCTCCGGCGTGACCTTGAGCTTTGGAACGAATCCGACCACTTACTACTCGTACATGACCTTGGCGGCCAGCAGCTCGGCGACACCAGGAACCTCGACAGTCACAATTACCGGAACCTCCGGCACGACCACCGCATCCACAACAATTACGGTTACGGTGAACACTCCATCGTTCACGGTCGTACCAGCGCCTGGCAGCATCACCGTCCTGCCGGGGGGCTCGGAGAATTCGTCTGTCGCAGTGAGCCCGCTCAACGGATTCAGCGGCAGCGTGAGCTTTTCCATCGCAGGCTTGCCCTCTGGAATCGCCGCCAGCTGGAACCCAACTTCGTCGGCCACCGGAAGCGTCCTGACGCTGACTGCGGCCAGCTCGGCGCAGCCGGGCACGGCGAAGGCTACCATCACCGGAACGTCCGGCGCCCTCGTCGCCAGCACGCAGCTTCCCGTCACAATTCGATCGCCAGGTGGCTCCAGCACAACGGCGCTGTCGATCGCTGCCGGCGGCTCGTCCGTAAGTACAGCATCGTGGGGAACTTTGGTTACTCTGACTGCCTCTGTGACATCGGGCGGCTCGCCGGTCACGTCCGGACTGGTCAACTTCTGCGATAGCACGGCAAGTTATTGCGGCGATATCCATCTACTGGGATCGGCCCAACTGACAAGCGCCGGTACGGCATCGATCAATCTGCTGCCGCTGCCCGGCGGCCACAGTTATGAAGCGGTCTTTGCAGGGACCGCGGCCTACGGCACGTCTTCTTCCGGCGCCGGCAGCCTGCAGGTGACAGGCACTTATCCAATCACGACTTCGCTGACGAGTTCCGGAACGGTTGGTAACTACACGCTGAATGCGACGTTGAGCGGAACCGGGCCGCAGGCTCCCACCGGGAATATCTCATTCGTCGATACCAGCAACGGCAATTCCTCGATCGCATCCGCGAACCTGGTTGCATCGCCTCGGCTTCTCACCGGGTCGTTCCTCCATGCCGCGCCGACGGGTGGATACCCCAACGCGATCGCGACCGGGGACTTCAACGGCGACGGCATAACCGATGCGGCAATCCTCGATAGCGGTTCAAACGCGATTACTATTCAGCTTGGAAACGCCGACGGCACATTCACCGTCAGCAGCCTCAGTCCGCAAACATCCAATTACCCGGTCGCTATAACCGCCGCCGATTTCAACCGCGACGGCATTCCGGACCTCGCCGTGGCGACTTCGACCGGCGTTGTAAATATCTTCCTCGGCAACGGCGATGGAACCTTCAATACCGTCAGCACAAGCACGACCACCGGAGCCAGCGCTTCGCAGATCGTGGCTGGGGATTTCAACGGAGACGGGATCCCCGACCTTGCCATTAACGATGCCTGGAACAGCAGACTTGTGATTCTCCTCGGCAAGGGAGATGGAACCTTTACCGTCTCAACTTCCTATCCCGCCACAGGCTATGAACCTGAGGCCATGGCGGTAGTGGACTTCAACGGCGACGGAAATCTGGACATCGCTGTCGGCAATTACTTGGGCACTGTGACCATGTTGCTTGGCAACGGCGATGGAACCTTCACGGCCGCGCCCAACGCCCTTTCGGTGGGAACCGATCCATCGTCTATTGCGGTGGCGGACTTCAATGGTGACGGCAAACCCGACCTGGCTGTAACGAGTACATATTCCTACTCTCTGGCGATCTTCCTGGGCAATGGCGATGGAACCTTCCAGACAGCAATCAACCAAGCCGTCCCATACTACACAAACCTTGTGGTTCCAATCGACGCAAATCAGGACGGAATCGTCGATCTCATTGTCGCCTCGGCGAATCAGTCATCCGCCAATGAATTGATCGGCAACGGCGACGGTACTTTTGCATCGGAGGGTACTCTGATGCTGCCGGCCGGCGCGACTGGTATCGCGGCCGGCAGGGTGACAGGCAGCGGCTTCCCGGCCGTGATGGTGTTGTTTTCTTCGCTGAGCGAGGTTGTTCCAATCGAGCCGCATGCGTGGTGGGTGGCCACAGCCAGCGCAACCGGAATCAGCATGGGCGCTACCGGATCGAACCTGGTTGCCGCCAGCTATGCCGGAGATGCAACGTACGCCGCCAGCCAATCACAGACGGTGAACCTCAAGGGCACAAAGAACGACTCGATCGTCACCTGGGCCGCGCCGGCTTTGATCGTCTACGGAACGCCGCTGGATTCTACTCAACTGAACGCGACGGCAAATGTGCCGGGCGCCTTTGTCTACTCGCCTGCCGCGGGTACAGTGCTGGGCGTTGGCACGCAGACACTCTCGGTGACCTTCACGCCCACGGATACAACCAACTACACCACCGTTACCGCGGCAGTAAATTTGGTGGTGACTAAGGCCACGCCCGCCATTACCTGGGCGACGCCGGCTTCGATCGTCTATGGCACGGCGTTGGATTCCACGCAACTCAACGCGACGGCCAACACGGCAGGCAACTTTACGTATTCGCCTGCCGCGGGTACTGTGCCCGGCATCGGTGCGCAGACGCTCTCCGTGGCCTTCACGCCGACCGACACAACAGACTATACAACCGCTTCGGCGACGGTGCAGCTTGTCGTGACCCAGGCGACTCCCACGATCACCTGGGCCACTCCCTCGGCGATCCCTTACGGAACGGCGCTAAGCGCCACGCAGCTGAACGCTAGCTCCACCCTATCGGGCAGCTTTAGCTATTCTCCGGCTGTGGGAACCGTGTTGAGCGCAGGTGCGCAGACGCTGACAGCGACGTTTACGCCTACGGACACGACCGACTACAAAACGGCTGTGGCGACGGTTACTCTGACCGTGAATCCAGCCACGCCGGCGATTACCTGGGCGACGCCGGCGGCAATCACCTATGGCACCGCGTTGAGCGGTGCGCAGTTGAACGCCAGTTCCACGGTGGCTGGAAGCTTTGCGTACTCTCCGGCCGCTGGAGCGGTGCTGCCCGCAGGGGTGCAGTCGCTGACCGCGACCTTCACTCCGACAGACACCGGCAACTACTCTGCCGCGACGGCTACGGTGACGCTGACGGTGAACAAGGCGGCTCCGGCGATTGCCTGGGCGACGCCCGCGGCAATCAGCTATGGCACCTCGTTGAGCGGTGCGCAGTTGAACGCCAGTTCCACAGTGACTGGAAGCTTTATCTACTCTCCAGCCGCTGGAGCGGTGTTGCCCTCGGGAGTGCAGACGCTGACCTCGACCTTCACTCCGACAGACAGCAGCAACTACTCAACCGCGACGGACACGGTGACGCTGACGGTGAACAAGGCAGCTCCGGCGATTGCCTGGGCGACGCCCGCGGCAATCAGCTATGGCACCTCGTTGAGCGGTGCGCAGTTGAACGCCAGTTCTACAGTGGCTGGAAGCCTTGCATATTCTCCGGCCGCTGGAGCGGTGTTGCCCGCAGGAGTACAGACGCTGACCGCGACCTTCACTCCGACAGATAGCAGCAACTACTCAACTGCGACGGCGACGGTAACGCTGACGGTGAACAACACGACGCCGGCGATTGCCTGGGCGACGCCCGCGGCAATCAGCTATGGCACGGCGTTGAGCGGTGCGCAGTTGAACGCCAGTTCCACAGTGGCTGGAAGCTTTACCTACTCTGTGTCCGCTGGATCTGTGCTGGTTGCCGGCTCACATCCGATCACGGCGACCTTTACGCCCAGCGATGCCATCGACTACATGACAGCAACGACTACCGTTACGCTGACTGTGAACCAGGCTATGCCGGGGATTGCGCTGGTTTCCTCCGCCAATCCGGCTTACGTCTCCAACCCCGTGACGTTCACGGCCACTGTCACGTCCGGCGCAGGCGCACCGACCGGTACGGTGTCCTTCTACGATGGGACCACGTCGCTAGGTTCAGGATCTTTGGCCTCTGGAGTGGCAACCTACACCGCCTCCTCGCTGACAGCAGGCTCCCACTCGATTACCGCCGCCTATTCCGGTGACAGCAATTTTGCGGCCGTCACCAGCACCGCAGTGTCGGAGATCACCGAGAACTTTACGATCGGCCTCGGCAATGGGGGCAGCACCACAGTGACCGCTACGCCCGGTGGACAGGCGGTCTATACCTTTACCGTTACCCCGCCCGCCGGCAACGCCTTCGCAGGTCCAATCACCTTTACAGTAACCGGCCTTCCAACTGGCGCCACAGCCACCTTTTCACCGGCATCTGTTCCAGCCGGAGCGGGGGCCACAACGGTCACAATGACGGTTAGCGTACCAGCCACCGCGGAGTTGCAACCGCCCCCAAAGCCCTTCGGCGGAGGCCCACTTCCCATAGCGCTAGGCTGGATCCTGCTGCCGTTTGGCGCAAGGCTGCGCAAAGCAAGGCGGCGGCTGAGCAGGATGGCCTGCCTGGTTGTTCTGGTCTTGGCAGGCCTGTTTCTGGCAACGGGATTGACCGCGTGCGGGGGCAGCTCAAATCATTCAGCCCCTCCGCAAACCTATACCCTGACCGTCACTGGGACCTCGGGCTCGCTGGCGAATACGTTCAGCGTGACATTGACCGTTGAGTAGTTTTACACATGGCTGAGATGGGGCCGCTCAACTGACGGAGTGGCCCCCTTTCGATTCGTGTCAGAGGCCCAGTTCCCTTCCAAGACAAGAGGGTGATGGGTCTTGGAGTTTCAGGCCCATATTGAATGTTAGTCTTCGGCAAGAACCGAGCCCGGGGAGGGCGGAGGGTTCTCGCCTGTCGTTACGGCGCATCCATTCGTGTCGGGAGATCGAGTTACTTTCAGCCGCGCTGAGAAGAAACAATGAGGAAGATGGAAAGGCCCGATGGCCGACGGTTTGCCTCTGTGGTCTCCCACCCATCGAGCAAAAAGCACTCGATGGATGGGGCACCCGAAGGTTCATCCCCCCTGTTTCATCTCCACGCGGGTCGGCGAAGCCGGTGGGGGACTTACTGGAACAGGAGAGGAGCAAACACGTAGAGGCTCCTCCTCCAGGTCTGCCATTCGTGGGCTGTGCCGGGAGAGACATAAATGTAACTGTTGGCGATGCCGGCGGCTATGAGCTGTTTCTGGTGTGTCTGCAGGTTTTCGGGACGCTCAACGGAACCGCAACTGAAAAAGAAGACCTTGACCTTCTTGTTGAACTCCGCAGGGTTGGCCATGGCGCCGAAGTAGAGGCTCTTGAGGTCGAGCGGCGGCAGAGCTGCGCCATCGGGAGTCTGGGCCATAGGGGTCTGCTGACCGAACATGGCGGCGCGGTTGCCACTGAACAGGCCGATGTAGGAGAACTTGTCGAGGTGGTTCATGGTGACGGATTCGGTCATCATGCCGCCCATGGAAAGGCCGGCCATGGCGCGGTGATCCTTGTCGGTGAGGGTGCGGAAGTTGCTGTCGACCCAGGGAATCAGATCGTTCAACATCAACTGCGCGTAGGCGTCTCCCATATGAGAAAAGTCGGGCATGGCGCGGCGGGCTGCGCCTGCGGCAGGTCCGGAGCCGACGGGTCCGGCGGGCGCGGGCATGGGCATCGGGGGACCGACCGCGCTGGTCTCCATGACCACGATCATGGGCTTGGCCTTGCCCGCGGCAATCAGGTTATCGAGGATCAAGTTGGTCCGGCCCATTTCAATCCAGACCCGCTCATCTTCGCCACCGCCGTGCTGCAGGTACAGCACCGGGTAGCGGGTCGCGGTGTTGGTCTCATATCCCGGCGGAGTGTAGATGAAGATGTGGCGCCAGGAATTGGCGGTCTTGGCAAAGTAGTTTTTGATGAGTACATTGCCGTGCGGCACGTCTTTCAGGTCATAAAAATCGACGCCCGCGTCGGGGATTTCAAAACCATTGCACATGTGGCCGTAACCGATGTAAGCGTTGGTGGCGGGGTCCAGCACAATCGCGCCATCAACCAGCATCCAGTAGTTGTGGTATCCGGGGGGCTGGGGAGCGCTGGTGTAGGTCCAGACGCCATCGGCGCCCTTGGTCATGTCGAACGCGGTGTTGTTGATGGAAACCTGGACTTTTTGCGCGTCGGGCGCTTTGAACTGGAAGGTGACGCGGGAGTCGGCTTCAATGCGCGGAAACTGAACGCCCGGGAAGTTGTTTGGCGAAGGATGCGCGGGAATGGCGGGTGCGGAGGCGGAACTGAGCGGAGCAGGAACCATCTCCTGCCTGGCTGTCTGAGCGAAACAGGTTCCAACAACCAACATGGCTGTGAACCAGGTGAAGAACAATGCTCGTTTCATAAACTGCAATCTCCCTAGCGGTACAGGTTGCTTTGCATTCAATGTGGGTTTCTCTTCGACACCACTGGCCGGCATGCCGAAGCTCCAGAGATGAGCGACGAAATTGGGATTCTGAGAAAGCCCGGCGCTTCCATGGGATTCATCCTCGGACTCCCGTATCAGGAGACAGAGCTTGCGGTGCATCTTGGCAGAATTGCGGACCCAATCTTAACACCTGGAGCCAGGATGTTTGTAGTGGTTTGGCTTTCTCGGGAGGGCAATCGTGTGGAGGGAATGACGCAAATGGTTTTGAAAGGGCACGGCTCTAAAGGCGTGCCCTTTCAAAACACCGACTCGATCGGAGATTCCTTAGAAGTTAAACGTAAGTTTTGCCGTCAGGGCTCGAGGAGTTACGTAGTGCGTGCCGCTGAAGGTGGAGAGGAAGTTATAGAGCGCATATTTATTGGTGATGTTGATGGCGGTGAGGTCGAGGTCCACTTTGTAGCGCTCCTTGTGGAAGAGATTCTCCTGGCCGACGGAGAGGTCGAAGAGATTGCGGGGTGCGATGCGTGGCGGGTTCTTGTCGTCGTTCTCGGTTCCCGGCTTTGGAATGCTGACCAGGGACGAAGAGTACTGCGAGGGGGCGCAGGACTGGAAGCCGGCGGTGCGCGTTGCTGCCACGCCGCTGCAGGTGAGGCCGGCCTGGGCTTGCTGATCGAAGGTGAGACCGCTTAGGTCGACCGGGGTGGTGGTGTTGATGGCGAACGGCACCTGACCCGCCACCAGGCCGGAGTCGTAACGCCAGTTGCCTCCGGCCCAGGGGCCGCGCTTGCCGATCTGGTATTGGACGTGGGTGGTCTGGTTGAACTTTTCGTCGTGATCGATGCGGAAGGGCTGGCCACCGGTCTGGGGAGCGGCTCCGGCTCCGGCGGACTGCGGCGGGAAGAAGCGCGCGGCCACGGAGGATGCGATGAAGTAGGCGCTGAAGTTGTGGTACAGGGGCATATCGGCGTGCAGCGCATAGCCCGGAATCTTGGAGTTGTGCCAATCGATGGGGAAAGTGATGGGCGTGTTGCCGAGGACGCTGAAGTCGAAGGTGTTGTGGGTGTACTTCCAGATGTATTCGCCGCTGAACATTGCCCACTTGCCGAAGGCTTGCTGGAATCCGGCATGGAACTCGTTGCGGTAGCCGGGGTCGAGCGTGCCGGATACGCCCGCGGCGCAGTTGAGCAGCGGAGACAGGACGGCGTTCGAGCATCCAGTGCTGGAGAGGACGAGGTTCTCGTTGAAGGGCGTCTCGAGGGTGCGCGCGTAGGAGATGCGGAGCACGGTAGCAGAAGGCTTGATGTTGTAGGCAATGCCAACGCGCGGCTGGGTCTGGTTGGCGCTGGTGAGGCCGTTGTAGACGTCCTCGCGCAGTCCCAGATTGAAGTCCCAGTTGCCGGCTTTGATCTCGTCTTCAATGAAGAGAGCCAACTCCTTTACGTCGGTGTGGCCGTTGAAGGTGTAATAGCCGCCGCCGCGTGTGAAGTCGTAGGGCGCGAGGACGGAGAGGTAGCCGGGATTCTGGCCGGCAATGCCGCCGGGACATTGGGACTGATTTGAGTAACCCGGCAAGGAGTTTCCGCTTAGATCCACGCAGGGCGAATTGTAGGTGGCCTCGACGATGCCAAGGCTATCGTTCTCGCGCAGGAAGGTCTGTCCGTACTGTGCGCCTATCTTGAGATTGTGGATTCCCTTTGCGTAGGAGAAGTCGGAGTGGACCGCGGCGTTGGTGAGAGTGCGGTTCTGCTTGATGGAAGCGGTTTGCAGATTGGCAGGTCCAAGGTCGGCCAGGGGATTGCCGCTGGGAAAGTAGTTATAGTCGTCGCGGCGGACGAACGCTCCGAGATTGAAGACCATGTCGGCGCCGATGATGCGCGTGTAGGTGGGCGAGATGTTGAAGGTTCCGATGCGGGAGTGCTGGTCGGTGTTGCCGACGTTGGCAAAGACCGGGCTGGCACTAGCGCCGCCGTTCGCTACGTTCTGCACGTTCAGGTTGTCGTAGGAGTTGGGCGTCTGGAACCAGGAGCGGCTGTAGTTGAGATCGAGATGGAGGGAGTCGGCCGGCGTGAAGGTGTAATCGATGCGGTCGAAGATGTTCTGCTCGTTGCCCTTGTCGTGGAAGACGACGAACTCGGGGGGATCGAGAAAACGGCCGGTGTTGAGGCCGTCGGCCTCGACGAAGTTGCCCCATTTGCCGCGGCCATAGGCGAGATCGACAGCGCCGGTTGCGGACCCGAAGGCGCCATAGGAGGTGCCGATGCTGCCGGTGGGCTTTGTGACGCCCTGGCCGGAGCGCGTGGTGGCGACGATGACAAGGCTGGTCTTGTCGCCGTACTCGGCTGGGGGCGCGCCGGAGATGACCTGAATGGACTGGATCGAGTTGGACGGAAGCTGGTTGGAGAAGACCTTGCTCTGCTGGTCAGTGATGGACTGTCCGTCGACGGAGAACGAGTTGGATGCATGGTCGCCGAGGCCGTGAAAGAGGCCGTTGGAGTCGGCGGCTACGCCGGGGGTGGTCTCCGTAACCAGAGAGCTGAGGGTGGAGGACTGGCTCTCCATGGGGACTTTGGTGAACAGGTCGCGGTCCACGTCGGTGTGGAAGGTGGAGTCGGTTTCAACCAGATCGCCGGTGGACTCGACGGTGACGGTTTGCGAGGCGCCGGCAACTTGAAGGACGAGCTTGAGACTGGTACCGACCACCGATTGAATGCCCACGCTCTGGCCCAACGAAGCAAAGCCGTCCGCGGAGACATTGACGCGGTAGGTGTTGAAGGGGACGTTGGAGAAGGAGAACTGGCCGAGCGAATCGGTGGAAGCGGTGCGGTCGAAACCGCTGACCTGGTTGGTGAGGTGAACCGTGGCGTTGGGAATAACGGCGCCGGAAGGGTCGTTGACGACACCGCGGACGGCGCCGGCGTTGCCGCTCTGGGCAGGGAGGGAAAGCGCCAGGACGAGCACGGCAACCAGGGGAAGAATGCGAAGAATCGCGCCGCGAAGGAACGGCATGGGGAAGTCTCCTGAGAATGGCTGAAATTCATGGAAGGAAGACCGCAGGTTAGTGCGCCGCGGCGTCTTCTGCGCGTGGGAAGCAGTCTTTCCTATCCGTCAGTTCTGCTAATTCGAGATCGCGCCAGCTTCGCCCTTCATTTTCAGGGGCGATGGGCCAGGCGGATCGTTCAAAAAAACAAGGGGAAGGAAAGATGCCCTAGCAGCCAGTGGGAGGAGGGCGAGTAAAGAGCTTGGGATTCCAGTGGCGGACCGCGGCTCGCGCTTCAAGAACGGGCGTTGGGACGCCAACCTGTACCAAAACCACAGCGGCAGCAGCCACCGCGACCGGAGCGGCGGAATGCATCGAGACACAGAGCGGGCAATGGTCGGCAACGGTCTCGCTGGCATGGAAGTGCGCAACCTGCACCACAGCAAACAGCGCCAGCAGGAAAAGGCACAAGATAGACGCCACCGGCAAAGTATTTGACTTTGCGGCGTATTCCCTGCGGAATTGAGGCTGAAATCCTGTCAAACTGCCGTCCCCTGCATCAAGGATACACAAGATTGGACGCACTGGCGGGGTGGATGGTTGCGCGTTGTTCTGGTAATTGGCGACGAGCCGGACGCCAACATCGACTGCGGTGGTTCGTCTAAACTGTGTGCGATGAATCAATTCACCATTTTGCGCTGCGTCAATGTGGGCCGCGTTTTGAGAAGTTCGCTGGCATTGGTCGTCCTAGCGGCCGCTGTCGCGGCTGGGGCGCAGTCGACGTCGAAGGACCAGAGGCAGACTCCGCTCGCAGTGAAGCCGGATGCGCCAGGGCTGGCCAAGAACCATCGGCTCATCCTGAAGGACGGGTCTTACCAGTTGGTTCGGCAGTATACGATCGCGGGCGACCGGGTGCGCTACCTCTCGCTGGAGCGCGGCGATTGGGAGGAGATGCCCACCGACCTGGTGAACTGGGACGCCACGCGCAAGTGGGAACGGGACCACGCCACACCGACCGGCGAAGAGCCTTCGCCGGCGATGAAAGAGGCGGCGGACGTCGACAAGGAAGAGGCCGACGAGCGCACGCTCGAGAAGGCGCGGATGCCGGAGGTGGCCACGGGGCTGGAACTGCCCGACGAAGACGGCGTGTTTGCGCTCGACAATTTTCAGGGAACGCCGGAACTGGTGGAGCTTACGCCGGTGGACCTGAACATGAATGCGAAGGTCCGCCACGGAATAAGCACGCTGAACCCGCTTGCCGCCTCCAAGGCCAGCCTGGAATTGGAGGGCGAGCACGCGAAGGTTCACCTGCACGTGAACGACCCGGCAATCTATCTATCGCTTGGCGTGAACGAGGACAAGGAGCCGGTGCTCTCGCACCCGATGACCGTAAATACGGGCACTGCGAAGGCGGTGAACAACGGCAAGCATGGAGCGCACTCGGAGAAGTCGGGATTCGCGATTGTGCGCGTGGACGAGCGCCGGGCGGTGCGTATTGTCGGCGCCATCAGCGTGAGCGTCGCCGGGACCGTGACGCAGGATGAAAACGTGGTTCCGACCAAAGCCGAAGTGCTGCCGGGCAAGCACTGGCTTCGCATTCAGCCGGAGCAGAAGCTGACCATCGGCGAATATGCGCTGGTGGAGATTATCTCGGCTTCCGACATTAGCCAGTCGGTTTGGGATTTCCGGGTAGATCCGGCAACGCCCGATAATCCTGGGTCGCTGGGGCCGATTTTGAAGAAGGTGGATGCGCGGTAAAAATGAAGCGGGCGGCCCGAGGTCTCGGAACCGAGACCTCGGGGCGCCCGCGTTCCTGCATTTGGTTCCGCTTTAAAACGTGACCTTCAATGCCAGTTGAAGGATACGCGGTTCGAAGGTGGACGTGATCTGGCCGCCGCCGGTGGGGTTGCCGCCTACGATTTGCGAAGGCGACGGCGTGGCGCCGGTGCCCAGGACAGTGCCGGGGGCGATAGTGCCCTGCGAGCCGCTGATGGTGCCGGGCAGATACAGGTTTGTGTGGTTGAAGACGTTGTAGGCCTCGGCGCGAAACTCCAGTTTCAGACTCTCGAAGGGGGTATTGAATTTCTTGTTCAGGTCGAGGTCGGTTTCATTGAATGCGGGGCTGCGGCCAGGATTGCGCGAGGCCGAGCCGAAGGGGCTGAGCACATTTCCCGCGGCGTCCTTCACCGCCGGGATGACGAAGGCCGCGTTGTTGAGGTAGTTGACGTAGCCGGTGTTCGCCGCGCGATTGGACTTGCCCTGCGTAACAGCCACGCCAGGCACCTTATTCGGACGGTACTCGTTGGCGCCGCGATAGGTGGCCGAAATCTGCGGCGAAACTGCCTGCGCAGCGTTGGGCGAGTATGTGATGTTGAACGGCGTACCGGCCTGCGCGGTGTTGATGGCGCTGATCTGCCAACCGCCAAGAATGGTGTCGGTGACGCTGTTCGCTCCTGAGAGGAAGCGCCTGCCGTGGCCGACGGGAACCTCGTAGACCAGACTGGTGACATTCGCAAGAGGAAGGTTGTAGTCCGATTGCGCGTAGTCGGCCTTGATGTTGAAGCCATTTTGCGGTGAAGGCGTGTTGCCTTCGAGAGAGGCCGATGCGTTGTCGAGCGAGTGCTCCCAGGTGAACGAGTTCAGCAGGGTCAGGCCGCCGACGAAACGCTGCTCGTAGCGGACCTGAAGCGCATTGTAGTTGGACCAGAACTCGTTGAGAGCCTCGGTAATATCGCTGGGCCACTTGGGGTAGGGGCGGGTGAAGCCGGTAGCGGGGTTGATCTGGTTAGCGTTGAGGAAGCCCTCCAGATGGACGCCGTGGTTGCCGACATAGGCCACGTCGAGAAGGGTGTTCTTGGACAACTGCTGCTGTACGCTGAGGAAAAAGTTCTCAACGTAGCTGTCGGGCCTGTCTTTAGGAATATAGGTGATGTTGTCGGTCGCCGGGTTGAAGGTGGTGACCAGTCCCGAAGGGAAGCCCTGATCGGCGGTGGCGTAGCAGGATTGGGTCGTGGCGCCAACCGCGATAATCTGCGCAGGCAGTGGTGATGCGCAGTGGTTGGTCGCGGTCGGTTTCAGGTTGTTCTGGTTAACCGCGGCGAACTGCGCCTGGGGCGCGTTGATGCCAAGGATGTCTCCCGAGCCGGCGCGGGTGTAGTGGACGTAACCAGTTCCAAAACCGCCGCGGATGGCCGTCTTCGGCGTGACTGCGAACGCGAATCCGATGCGCGGCGAGAAGTCGCGGAGCGCCGGATTCATGAGGGTCTTGCCGTACACGCCGCTTCCAGTGACCGGCATGACACCGTTGCCTGCCACGGCTCCGGGAGCGAGTGTGTCGACCACCTGGTTGACCGGGTCGAAGTTGGAGATGTAGTTGTTCTGTTCCGAGAACGGCGAGCCGTATTCCCAACGGAGGCCCAGGTTGAGCGTCAGATTGGGAGTGACTTTCCAATCGTCCTGCGCATAAGCGGAGTCGAGAGTCTGACGGAGGTGAACGACGAAGTAGTTCGCCTGCTGATAGCTGCTGGTGAGGCCAAACAGAAAATCGGCCCAGTACGTGTCGGCAACGGCGGAGCCGACCGCGCTGTAGCCGCCGCCATAGGTCCATGAACCGTACAGTGGATTGTTGTCGTTGACAGCCATCCAGATGTGCTCGTACTCATAGCCGAACTTAAGCGAGTGCCTGCCCTTGATCCAGGTGAAGTTCGCCTTGGGATCGAGCAGCGCGGGATCTTGCCATTGCGGGTTGGTGCTTTGACGTCCAAAGGTCGTGAAGTTGGTGATGGATACCTGCGGCAAGCCGCCCGCGATTCCGGCAGGCACGGTTTGAAGGCCGGGGATGGTGAAGGCGTTCTGGCCGATCGAAAGCGTGTATTTGCCAGCCTTGGTGCGGGAGAGGCCGAGGCGCGCGTCGAGCACCTTGTCTGCGCCGAACAGGTGCGTATAGCCGAGGGCAATCTGTTGATCGAGAATGCGGATTTTGCCGTTGGCCGTGCTGTCTAGGGGCAGCGGAATGACGGGAAAGTTTACCCCCGTCTCCTTGCGATCGCTGATGCGGAGGAACCATGAGGAGTTCGCGCTCTGCTGATAGTCGAGACGCAGGTTGCCCTTGTCCGATTTGTCTGTAAAGGGAACTTCTTTGGCGTAGTCGTTGCTGTTGAGACCGGAAGAGGCCAGGCCTGCGACGGGCAGAGTGCCGATGAACGGCTGATAGTAGCTGATGATCTGTGCCGAAAGCGGATTGATTGCGGCGGACGGGATCGCCGTGCCGGCCGGGTAGGTTACACCGGTGATGGGATTCTTGACCGGCACAACGAGAATGCCATTGATTTCATTCTGCGTAGGAAGGGTGTAGACATAGAGCGGTTTCAGAGTCTGGCGGAAGCCCTCATAGTCGAGGAAGAAGAACGCGTTGTTCTTGAGGATGGGACCGCCGAAGTTTCCGCCGAACTGATTGCGGTTGAAGGTGGGCTTTTGGAAGGGGACGGCGTGGCCGGTGCTGCCGACGAGCGTGGGCTTGAAGAAGCCGGCAGCGTTGAAGTCGGTATTGCGAATGAACTCGTAGGCCGTGGCATGGAAGTTGTTGGTGCCACTGGCGGAGGCCACATTGACGGTGGCGCCGGAGGAACGGCCATACTCGGCGCTTTCGTTGTTGGTGACCACGTTGAACTGCGAGACCGAATCCGGCGGAATGGCGATGATTTGATTGTCGAAGCCCTGGTTGCTCTCGCCGTAGGCGTTGTTGTCCATGCCGTCGAGCAGGAAGTTGTTGAACATGCTACGCTGGCCGTTGACGTTGTAGGCGCCCTGGCGCACCAGGCTCGAGATGGAGCTTGTGGTTGCGGCCGTCGGGGCCTGGCGGGAACCGGTGACCAGCGCCAGAAGGTCGGTAAAGTTGCGGCTGACAAGAGGAAGCGCCGCGGTCTGGTATCCGGAGACGGTCTGCTCGCGCTCACTGTTTTCAGTCTCCAGTTGCAGTGCCACATCGGTGACTTCCACCGTGGTCGCACTCTGTCCAACCTGAAGGGTCAGGTCCATATGTTGGCGCTCACCGACAGAAACGGTGATGTTATCGGCAACTGCCGTGGAGAACCCTGGGTGCGAGGCCGAGATCTTGTAGGCGCCGGTTCGCAGCGAAGGCACCTCATACTCTCCCGCGCTGCCGGATACAGCCGTATACGTGGCGCCGGTGCCCTTGTTGGCCACGGTCACGGTGGCTCCAGGCAATACGGCTCCGGTTGTGTCGTGAATCTCGCCGACGACGCTGCCGGTGTCGTATTGAGCTTGAAGTGCAGTCTGGCCAAAGACGAGCAGCAAAACGCCCGCCCAAAGATTGAGCATCAATTTTGTTCTTTGATTGCGCATAAGTCAGCCTAGGTAACCTCTAGTTACAAATTGATCATGTCGACATTAACGTGCAATAAATTCGGGCAGCGGATTTGGGGTGACTCGACGGTCGACGGTAACTGAGCAAGGTTACTCGGCCTTGGGGATGGCGGCTCGTCATAAGGATTCGAAGCAGGTTAGTATCGAATGTGGGGGTTCATGCCATTTCCCCGTTCGGCTACAATGCGACGAATGTGGTGGGGGGTGCCGCAAAGCGATGATCGATTACTATGAATTCCTTCAAATAAGCCCCAACGCCGATAGCGAAACGATCCATCGCGTCTATAGGTTTCTGGCGGCGCGCCTTCACCCGGACAACACCAAAACGGGCGATGCGATGAAATTTCAGGTGATAAAAGCTGCTTACGACGTTCTGTCTGATCCAACTCGGCGCGCCGCATACGATGCGAGGCACAAGCGTGAACCACCCCAACCGCTATCGACAGAAATCGACTTTATGGATCAGCTCGAGGGCGAACTGAACCGGAGAATGGCGGTGCTGGCAGTTCTCTACTATCGCCGCCGCACCAATCCGAACTTCCCGGAGGTCAAACTTGCGGAGATTGAAGAGCGCATGGGGTTCCCCCGCGATTACCTGGACTTTACGATGTGGTATCTGGTGAGAAAGCAATATGTGACGAAAGCGGACAACGCAACCTTTGCGCTCACGGCCGATGGCGTGGACTTTGTTGAGAAGGAGCGGGTTGTATTCCCGGTTTTGAACGGATTGCTTACCAGCAGCGTGGGACCGTCGGCCGTGCACACCGCACAATCGTACGAAGACGCTGCCGCAATTCTTGCGCAGGAAACGCCGCCGATTGATCTGAAGCCGGCTCGCGATTCCACGCCAATCGTTTTACCTTCGACCAAGAAACCTCAGTTGGAAAAGCACGCGGTCAGAGCCGACAGGCGCGAGGGCGCACCCGACCTCCGCATCATCAAAGTGGAAAGGCGCAAGAGTACTAGGGACAGGCGAGCGAAAGAGCGGTAGGCGGCCAATCGATGGCTATTGGCGGGCGGCGATCCATCAAGAATCACTTTCGATGGTGCTGCGAATTCCATAATTCTGCGGGAGATGTTCCCGCGAAAAGGTCCGTGGTGGAGATATGGCGACTGCATCTGCATCTGGAATTCGCGCAGGCTTTGGGCTGCTTCTGCTGCGCGTACTTGTGGGCTGGGTTTTTCTTTCCGAGGGAATTCAGAAGTTTCTCTTTCCTGCCGCCCAGGGCGCGGGGCGGTTCGCGAAGATCGGCATCCCAATGCCGCAGTTTACCGGGCCGTTTGCCGGGGTGGTGGAGATGGTGTGCGGCGCCCTCTTGATGCTCGGCATCGCTACTGTCTATGCGGTGATTCCGCTGTTGATCGACATTGCGGTCGCGATTGCGACGACGAAGGTGCCGATGTTTCACAAGCAGGGATTCTGGGCGGCGATGCACGAGGGACGCACCGACTTTTGCATGTTGCTCGGGCTGATTGCGATTGCTTGCCTGGGGGCAGGGAGCTGGTCATTCGATCGGAAGCGGTGAGCGATCATCCTCGACGCTTCCCCCCTAGCCAAAAAGACCAAAACGTGGCGAGGGTGGGGCACCGCATAGCCAGCAGCTAAAAAGCGGATCTAACCTTCGTCGGGCGGATGTGCGCGAGCGAATCTCTGACGGCGCTTGTCCCACTCGTCGGACGAGAAGAATTGGGGGCCGACTTCGATGAGGCGCGGGATCATCTTGAAAACTGCGATGCGGCTCCAGAGGCGGCCGTCGCGCTGGCGATAGCCCTTCTCGTTCAGGCTGCTGACGATTGCTGAATAGGAGAAGTCCTGCGCGAGCAGTTCCATGATCTCCATAAGGATCTGGTGCTCGGTGGAATCGGCTTCCAGGCGCTTGCAGTCGTCGGAGATGCGAAGGCCGTAGGGAATGTCTTCGTTGAAGACGCCTTCGGCCGGGGCTTCGCCGTCGGGCAGCTCGCGGCGCCATTCGATGGAGACCATCTGCCATCCGGCGGCGCCGCGCTGGCGAATGATGTCGGAGCTGAAGGGCGAGGAAACTTGATCCTTTATGCGCTCGAAATATGCCATGAGGGGCCTCCGTGCGAGGGTCTTCTCGGCAATATGCAAGCAATTCTTTGGCCAGAAACCCACTGCGCTGTGAGCCCGGCAATCCGCTCACCTGCAAGAAGATAGCAAATCGCGCAGCTAAACGATGAGGCCACGGCCTGTCCAATTTCGTAATGAGTTGTTCACTCGCGAACAGCGGGAAGCCGAATCCAAGGTCTCAAAGCCGAGACCCGGAGTATCTGGCTTACTCGCTACTCGCGCACGCTGATGCCGAGCGCCTTCATCTTGCGGTAGAGGTGGCTGCGCTCTAGGCCCAGCAGTTCGGCGGCGTGGCTCACATTGTTGCGGGCTTCTTCGATCTTCTTGAGGATGTATTCGCGCTCATAGGCGTCGCGTGCTTGTTGCAGGCTTGAAAACTCCTCGGTAGAGCGCGTGCCGGCCTTGTGGGTGAGCGGCGGCAGATGCTTGCGCTCGATGCGCAGGACGCGCGGGTTCAGAATCATCACCCGCTCGACGACGTTCTTGAGCTCGCGCACGTTTCCGGGCCAGTGGTAGAGAGCCAGTGTCGCCAGCGCTTCTTCGCCAATCTCCATGCGCGGGCGGCCGTATTGGCGGCCAAACTCGGCGAGGAACTCCCGGGCGAGCGGCGGTATGTCCTGCTTGCGCTCGCGGAGCGGGGGCACAAAGAACGGCACAACATTGAGCCGGTAGAAGAGGTCCTCGCGGAAGTTGCCCTTGGCGATCTCCTCTTCGAGATCCTTGTTGGTGGAGGCGATCAGGCGAACGTCAACCCGGAGAGGCTGCGTGCCGCCTACGGGCGTGAACATCTGGTCGTCGAGCGCGCTGAGAACCTTGGCCTGGGTCTTCAGGCTCATGTCGCCTACTTCGTCGAGAAACAGCGAGCCTCCGTCGGCGCGTTCCAGGGTGCCACGCTGCTCGGGCGGTCCACCGGGTTGGACGCCGTGCCGGTAGCCGAACAGCTCTGCTTCGATGTGATCCTCGGGAATGGCAGCGCAATTCAGCTCGATAAACACGCGATCGCGGCGCAGGCTCTCGGCGTGAATGGAGCGCGCGATGAGCTCCTTGCCGGTGCCGGACTCGCCATAGATAAGCACGCGTCCGTTGGTGGGCGCCATGAGCTTTATCTGCTGGCGGAGCGCCTTGACGGGAACACTTTCGCCGGTGAGCACCGAGCCGACGCTGAACTGACGCTTGAATTCCTGATTCTCGGCGCGCAGCCGCCGCGCTTCCACCGCATTCTTGACGACGATCAGCGTGCGATCGAGGGAGAGAGGCTTCTCGAGAAAGTCGTAGGCTCCCAGCTTGGTGGCCTTCACGGCAGTCTCGATGGTGCCGTGGCCGCTGATGATGACGACTTCGGGCCTGGTCTCGGCGGGCAGTTGGCGAATATCGGCGAGCACATCGAGTCCGTCGCGGTCGGGGAGCCAGATATCGAGCAGAACCACGTCGTAGGGTGCGTCCTGGAGCAGCACCAGCGCCTCGGCCGCGGTGGCCGCGCCCGCAACGCCGTATTCCTCTTCGCGGAGAATCTCCTCAAGCGAGGTGCGGATCTCCGCCTCGTCGTCGACGACCAGAATGTGATTCATGAAGGCAGTCCCTTCACAGCCGCCTCGGTATTGCCCTCAATCACGGCGGGACCCACCGGAGTGCTCGGCTCCATGAGCGGCAAGCGCAGCAGGAAGCGCGCCCCCTTGGGACTGTTGGCCTCGGCGCGAATTGAGCCGCCGTGCTCCTGGACGATCTTGGCCGCGATCGAAAGGCCCAGACCCGTGCCCCGATGCTTGGTGGAGTAGAAAGGCAGGAACAGGCGCTCGCGAATTTCATCGGTCAGGCCATGGCCGGTGTCGGCGACAATAATCTCGACTGCCCCGCCATCTTCGCTGAGAGCCGTGTGAATAGCGAGGATGCGCAACAGGCTGCCCTGCATGGCTTCAGCGGCATTGTCGATGAGGTTGGCCAGCGCGCGCCGCAAGGCCTCAGGATCGGCCAACACCGTGGGCAACCCCGCCTCCAGATCCCGCTGCACGGTGATTCCATCAAGGCGGCCGGCAAACATGGCCAGCGCTTCTTCGACAATCTTGTTCATGTCGCAGGTGCGCGGCTGCGGCGCGGGAAACTGCGCCAGCGCGGAGAACTGGTCGACGAGGGTGCGCAAAGTACCGACGCACGTGAGTATGACTTCGCTGCATTTGCGGATCACGGTCATCGAGTCCGGCTGCCCACGGTCGAGGTGCTTGCCGATGCGCTCGGCCGAAAGGGCGATGGGCGTGAGGGGGTTCTTGATTTCGTGCGCCACGCGCTGGGCCACTTCCTTCCACGCCAATTGCCGCTGGGCGCGGAGGAGTTCGGTGGTGTCCTCGACGACCAGGACGTTGCCGGGCTGCCCGCGCGTAAGTTCAAGCCGCGCGCTTGTAATCGCCAGGTGAATGATGCGGCCCCGCGAGGCAAACTCAATTTCGGTGGAGGCCGCACCCATGCGTTGTCCTCGCCGGATCAGTGTGGCTACATCTTCGGTGAGCTCGGGTGGGAGCAGCGATTCGATCTTCTCGCCTGCCAGGGGGACGTCCCCACGGAGCCCCATCAGCGCGGCAAAGGCGCGATTGGATTGCAGTACGACGCCGGAGCCATTGAGGGTAACCACGCCGCTGGGAATGGTTTCGACGATCGTTTCCAACTCGCGCCGGCGTTCTTCAATGGCCTGGTTTGCTGTGGTGAGTTGCGCCGATGAACTCTCTGCCAACTGACGGCTGGCTTCGAGGTCGGCAGCCATGCGATTAAAGGCCCGAACCAGGTCGCCCATCTCCCCGGTCGCAATCGTTGCAATGCGGTGGTCGTACTTTCCGGCCGCGATCTCGTCCATGGCCATGCCTAGCGCCTCGACCGGGCGGGTTATCTGCTTGGACAGGAACATGGCGAGCCAAAGGCTCGAAAAGAAGATGAACACGGTGATGAGCAACTGCATGAGGAAGAAGATGGTGCGGATGCTGTTGCGGGCGCGGAAGAGCTCCCAGTAAGCGGCCGCTCCGGAGCGGATGCGCGCCGTGGTCTGACTCAGCCCCTGCGGCATGGGCAGAGCGGCGACAACCATCTTGCCCGAGGCGGTGGCCGCCATGCCGACTGCGTATTCCTGACCCGCGGCCTGCATGATCGGCACATCGGTGCGTTGCGCCGCCTGGAGCAGCATCTTCAAGAGCGGACCGTGGATCGCATTGCTTTCGCGGGTGCCTTGATCCTGCCAAGCAACCAGGCTGGCTTCGCTCGGTATCGGCGGGGCCTCGAAGTTCGCCAACTCCTGCCGGCTCCTGTCAAAGATGACGACAAACCCGCCCTGAAGCGTCACGCGATGCGAGGCCAGCACATCCTGGAGCGTCTGCATGTCGAGGTCGGGCGCGCCGGAGGCGGCAATCGACGCTGCTTCTCCGCGCGCGTTGCTGGTTACGTATTGCGCCAGTTCCTGGACTACCCGCGTGGAGTCCTCGCGAAGCTCCGTCGTGGGCTGCGAGAACCAGCGGTCGATCGACCGGTTCATCAACAGGAAGCTGAAGAGAAACATGAAGACCGCGGGCGTGAGCGCGATCAGGGTCGCGCCCAGAACCATCCGCGTACGCAGCCTTGCCCCCAGCGCGCTGCTGCTCTGGTCCGCATAAAGCTTGAGGATATTCCTGAGCAGCAGCATCAGCAGGACCATCAACAGCAGGAACACGACCACCGTAAGCCCGGTAAAGACGAGGGTCTCCCCGGCAGTTATGGGGTTCAGGATGCGGATGTTGAATGCCTGGAGGGTACCAAGCAGCGCAATGAACAAAAAAACCCCGCACCCGAGCAGAACCACGGAACGGCGTCGAGGATCGCTGAGCAACTGCATGCCGAGATTATAGTGCCGACAGGGATCGGCAGGCAGAGTGAGCGGACCCCTGTGGCGGCACGCCGGATATTATTTCCAGACCACGAACTTCAGCCAGCCCTCCCAGACATCGGTTGCCGCATGGGAGACGATGTTGACGCGCAGGTTACCGCGCCAGGCGGCCAACATGCCATAGAGCACTCCAAGGACGCTGATCGTGACCACGTTCTTCCAGCCCTGATAGCTATGAAACAAGCCAAATACCAATCCCTGGCCCAGCACGGCCGCTAGAACGCTGCCGCTCAGCGCACGGATTTGACGTTGCAGATAGCCGCGAAATACGATCTCTTCGCAAAAGCCTGCCGTGATTGATGCGCCAATCCAGATCAGGACTTCGAGCAGGCTCTTCGGCAACAGGCTGTCGACGGTTTTTGCGCCGCTCGGCCCCAACAACCTGGAAACGCCGTAGGCTGCCGCCTCCCACAGCGCCCAAAATGGCACCGCGATTCCAAGATCGACCGCGAGACTCCTCCACGAGGTCCAGCGCCCGCCGGAGAGCATTTCAAGCGTGCCGCCGCGGTGATGGACTCCGCCCCAACAGTAATAGAGCAGCGCCCAATCCATGAAGATGGCAACCAGGTAAACAGGAATCGCCTGGCTATGGCTCGCGAGCTGGCCTGCAGGCTGCGCGCCGGAGGGAGCATGTTGCGCAAGGAAGCCCATGGTCACCACTCCAGCTCCAATCAGGAAGAAGCCGGCGAGGTGTTTCCACGATGCAATCAGCTGCGGTGAGTTGTCTACTTTCGCAATGGTTTCACTTTGTTCCATGTCGTTCCTCCGAGCGGGTCAGTGACCGGCTTCGCCGTTTACCGGCAATCTTGTTTAGCTCCGCCAACGATTCCTGCGTCCAGCGCAGGTGGGCGTCAAGCTCGATCTGCCCGAAGCGCGCCGCCATCTTCCAGTACGGCGTGCCGGGATACTGCCGGCCTTTTTCTAACTCCGCGTGAATTCGTTCGAAGTTGCGCAACTGCGCGCCCTCCCGTTCCGCCATGCGCTCCACAAAGCCCACGAGCGTCTCGATGGAAGCCTGCGCGCCGAAGAACAGCTTCAGCAGCAACTCATTGCGCGGAATCTCCGGCTGCGGCTCAATTGCCAGCCACTCGGCCAGCCGCTTCCGCCCTTTTGGAGCGATGGAGTAGATGCGCCGATCGGGCTTGTCCTTCTGCCTCTCCGCCTTGGAGCCGACGAACCCCTCGGCGGCGAGTTTTTTCAGGTTCGGATAGATTTGGCCGTAACTCTCGTTCCAGAAATGGCCGATTGAATCGCGAATGACCTGGCCCAGGTCGTATCCCGACATGGGTTCGATAGTCAGCAGGCCGAGGAGGACTTCCTTGCTTGAGCTGGAGCGCTTCGCCATATGACTATTAGATATAGCTCTATTAGATAGATATGTCAAGCGGAAAATGACCGTCGGCATCCGGAGTCGGTTCGATCCGCTCTGTTGCGGGCGGGAGAGCGATGCTAGATCTGCGAGCAGGCCAGCGGGCTGAGCATCAGGTTTGAGATGTTGGTGACGAGCTGGTCGAAGGCAAAGCGCGGGCTGGTGGAGAGCTTCTTCCAATCCGGATCGTTGCGGAAGGCATCCCACTTGGCTTCGAGCTCGGCGGTATCCGTGAAGGCGAGCATGTAGGTGAGGCTGGGGAGGCGGGAACCCGAGAGCGCATCGCCGAAAAAGACCGGGTGGAAGCCGGACTTCAAGAAGATATCGAATTCGCCGGAGTGGAACATCTCTACCTTGCGGACGTGGTCGCCGTTGCTGGGGCTCTCGTAGGTGCGGAGTTGAAAGATGCGCTTGCCCTTGGTGGCCGACGACGCGGGCGGCGTGACTTTGGGCCAGCCTTCGAAGGCTGCGAGCAGCGAGATTTCGACGCGCTGAAATGCGGGGGCTGTGGCGGTCGCATTCCAGAAGGGTGCGGCGACCTTGAGAAAAGCATCGTCATTGCCGAGGTGCAAATCCAGTGCTGCAAGCGCACCGACCGAGGGGCCGGGAATGAGGACGTAGTAGGCGGGCGTGTCCTGGCCGATGTCGAGCTTGAAAGCGCCTGCAGGCCCTATGCCCATGCGTCCGAGGGCCGGAATCAACGCGTCGCCGAGATAATCCTCGGTCAGCTTCAACTGCGGGCCGCTTACCAGGTTGTAGCGGCGCAATTGGTAGAACTCGCGGGGAGCGGGCGGCTGGGCGGCGGCGTTGCCGGAGAGAGCGGCGGCAGAGGTGGCGATTGAAGCAGCGAGAAATTGGCGGCGTTCCATGGGGTCCTCCAAGACGAAGGATCATTTTACGGTAACGGATATTGTGTTCGGATGATTGGTCGAGGTGAAGATTGGATGCATCGGTCCATCCGGGCAATGTTTGCCTGGTCTTTGCGCGCGAATGGTTCGTCAAACTGGCATAGGAGAATGCCGTGAAGAAAGTTCTTATTGCTCTTTTGCTGATTGGCCCCTCGCTGGGCTGGGCGGAGAAGCCAAAGCCGAATCCAGCGGACTTCACGATTGCAGTTCATGTGCAGTCGTCGCATTTGGTTGAGTTCTGCGGCGATTCGACAAACGGGAACAGCGTTTGTAGCTGGCAGCAGAAACTGAGCGTCCTCATCGACGGCAAGAAGTACGAGCTTCAATCCGGATCCAAGATAGAGTTGCTTCACGTGGGGGACTACAAGGCGAAGATCGCCAAGGATGAGACTCAGCATTCATACGAGTATTTGCGGACATACGAGTTTTTGTTTCCGGATGGGCAGACGCGCGAGTATTCCGTTGTAGGTGAAACTGAGTGAGCTGAGGGATTGACGACAGCGGGCCGGGCAAGGAACGGTAAGGAAAAAGCAATGGCCGCGGCCAGGAAGAACGACTGACCGCGGCCTGTTGTTCACTGGCCGCTTTGTTGAGTCCGCTTATCCAAGTAAGTCAGCGGCCGCCGTCCAAGGCCGTTTCTGGCTCTCTGCAACGCCGCGATAGGTCAACATTCCAGCCCAGGTGTTCAATCCCTCGGCCAGGCCCGCATCCTGCTTGAGCGCCTCGCGCGCGCCCAGGTTGGCGATGCGCAACACGTAGGGGAAGGTCGAGTTGGTGAGCGCGAGCGTGGAGGTATTCGGCACGGCGCCGGGCATGTTGGTGACGCAGTAGTGGACCACGCCGTCGACCACATAGCTGGGATTGGAATGCGAGGTTGGACGCGCGGTCTCGACACATCCGCCCTGGTCGATGGCTACGTCGACGATGACGGCGCCCTTCTTCATCCTGGAGACCATGGTGCGAGTTACGATTTTGGGCGCGGTGGCGCCGGGAATGAGCACGCCACCAATGACCAGATCCGCTTCCTCTGTGGCATGGGCGACGTTGTAGCTATTCGAGGCCAGCGTGTAGAGGCGGCCGAGGAAGATATCGTCCAGCTCGCGGAGGCGGCTCAGGTTTACATCGACGAGGGTTACCTTGGCGCCGAAGCCGAGGGCGATTTTGGCTGCGTTGGTGCCGACCACGCCGCCGCCGAGAATCGTGACGTGAGCCGGGGGGACTCCGGGAACGCCGCCGAGCAGGATGCCGCGGCCACCGCGTTCTTTTTCGAGGTAGGTCGCGCCGACCTGCACACTCATGCGGCCAGCTACTTCGCTCATGGGGGTCAGCAGCGGCAGGGTGCCCTGGCGGTCGCGCACTGTCTCGTAGGCGATGCCGACGATCTTGGACTCGAGCAGTTTGTCGGTGAGAACAGGCAGCGGAGCGAGGTGGAGATAGGTGAACAGAACCAGCCCTTCGCGGAAGAAGACATACTCGCGCTCGATGGGCTCCTTGACCTTGACCACCATCTCGGATTTGCCCCAGACGTAGCCGGCCTCGCCTACGATTTCGGCGCCGGCGTTCTGATATTCCTCGTCGGGAAAACCGGAGAGCGCGCCCGCCTGGGCCTCGACCAAAACCTTGTGGCCGGTCTCATTGAGGGCCTTTACGCCCGCGGGGGTAATGCCCACACGCGCTTCGTTGTCCTTGATCTCTTTGGGAACGCCGATGATCATGTCTTTCTCCTCTACAGTGCCGGCCCTATGGGCTGGAGGCCGGCGCAGAGCATCGAGCAATGCAGCGCCCGGCGTCAATCTTGCAAGTCGGAGGTCTGCAATGACGCCGGGCGAGCACTGGTCTGCAACTGAGAAGAATCGTACGGCGAAAGGCGCTTCCAATGTGTGCAAACTTCGTGGTAAAACGTCAATATGGGAACGAAACGTGACAAGAATCGTGATTCCGCGCAAAACTCAACCGACGCTGCTGCGAAAGCGGGCACGGAAGCCGCGCCGGGCGGACTCGATGAGCTCGATGTCGCTATCCTTCGCCATCTGGAACACAGCGGCCGCGCCACCAACTTCGAAGTCGGGGAGGCGGTGGGGTTGTCCGCGTCGGCGGCTTCGCGGCGAATCCAGGCTCTTGAGGCTTCGGGAGCGATTCGC
>Ga0182030_10003762_pt1 | contig 32427 bp, 31 predicted proteins | sample 812S3MmetaG_FD_121299 | JGI IMG/M metagenome (GOLD analysis project Ga0182030, IMG submission 121299) | Permafrost microbial communities from Stordalen Mire, Sweden - 812S3M metaG (Illumina Assembly) | ecosystem: Environmental > Terrestrial > Soil > Wetlands > Permafrost | place: Sweden... | reverse complement strand
GACCTTCCTTCGACAACGACCGCCGTGACTGCGTATTTGGCTAGATCCATGGACACCTCCGAGATTGGAAGTGTCCCAGAAACCCTGAGACATGCTGTCCCTGAAACTATGGAACCTCAGACCCCCTCGCCCACAATAAATTGAGCGCACCATTGTGCAAGTTGAACGTTCAACGAACCGCTGCCCGCACCACCCGCAAGACCGCGCACCGACTTTGTTCTTGTGTCAGGATACGTTCGCAAATCAACGAGGAGGAATGTGGCGAATTATTCAGCTGTACAGGCGGGATTCGGTGCGCCGCAACGCCAGAACCGTTGGAAAGTGGCGTTCCGGCTCATTTTGGCGATCCCTCTCCTGGTCTGGTTCTTGCTTCTCTCGATTGCCGCGGGATTCCTTATTGTCATCGGGTGGTTCGCCGCACTGATATTGGGTCGACTGCCAGACAGTTTCGTGCGCCCCCTCTCGGATTTCATCGTCTTTGCGACGCGCACGTACTCCTATCTCTACCTAATGAATGACGCGTATCCTCCGTTCTCTGACAAAAAGGACTTCGGTGTCAACTTGGAGATACCGAGCAGTAGGGTCCCTCGGTTAGCCGTCCTGTTTCGAATCATTTTGGTTATTCCAGCTGCCATCGTCAGCACACTCGTATCAGTCGGCGTCGAGGTTGCTTTAATCTTCATTTGGCTCATCGTGCTGGTCAAGGGTGAGATGCCACTCCCGCTCTTCGGCGCCTTGGCAGCCATATTGAGATATCAGGCGCGTTTCTACGCGTACTACATGATGATCACCAGCAAGTACCCGGGCGAACTCTTCGGAGATACCCCCAGCGCGTCGAGTGATCTGCCAGTACCGCCTGAGGGCGTTCTTCTGCCCACCGCGCCAGCAACTGAATCGCCGGTTGCTGCTGGAATCGACGAGTCCGTGGCCCATGATTCGACTGGCGAGTCCGTGACGTCATCCATCGACGGAGACATCCGGTCGTCAGATCTCACCGTCACACCCGGCGCACCCACCGGCGCACCCACCGTATTCCCCTTGAGTAATGCGTTAGTGAACCCCGAGGAGTCTCCGCGAACCGCTCGACTGGTCCTAAGCCAGGGATCGAAGAGAATCCTGGTGACGCTCCTCATTCTTGGCGCCTTGGGCTTTACGGCCCAGACTGTTCTTCAAAATAGATTGCGCGATAACCAATCGGCGTTGGCCAGATTGACAACCGCCAACAACACGCTCAACAGTGAAGTACTTTTGGCCAAAACGCAAAAGACGAGTTGCACTCTCGCCGCCAACGTCTGCTTGCAGCAGTACTTCTCCACTTCCGCCAACGACTTCCGCGCCTTTGAGGTCACGCTTGACAACACAAACTTTCCTTCGGGCACCCAAGCCGATGCGACTCGGTTCGAAGCGGCGACAAGAAAGTTCGTTGCCCTCTTGGACCAGATGAAGAGTGGAACATCGATTTCCCCGGGCGAGTTAGATAGTCTTCAATCGCTCGGAACCGCCTTCGACACGGATTTTCAGCAAGTCTTTTCCGACTTGTCATCTCCGATCTGAGAGACGCCGTTACCTAATCAGTAACGATGGAGAATGCACGAAGGCGAGGATGATCAGCGCTTGAGCGTTGAAGAAACTGTGCGTCATCATTGAAGTACCGAGGCGTCCCGTTAGGTGGCGCATCGTACCCAGGGCGACACCCGCTCCCGCGATGGCCAAGGCGTACACGAGCGAAATCGAACCGGCCCAGCCGATAAGGTGCGCCGCGCCAAAGAGTACCGACGTCACTCCTATGCCAACGACCGGCCCGAAACGCCCGACGAGCCGCGTCTGAATGAGTCCTCGAAAGAATAATTCCTCGACGATCGGTGCGCCCACACACGTCACCAGCGCGAGCACGATCCATCCCGAGGCGCCATTGGTGAACTGCTGAAACTCCGAGACCTCCGGAATGCGAAAATGAGGATGCAGCAGCACGATGGGCAGCAGCACGATCGACTCCGTTGAGCGGGCAGCGACGGATCCGGCAAGTCCGAGCCCGATATCCAAAGGCCGCCACCGCAATCCGAAGTCAATCGCAAAGGACCGTTCACCGCGTCGTCGTGACACGAACCAGCAGGCTCCAATCATTGGTAACCACAAGGCAACTTCGGTAAGAACCAGCTCGACCGATAGCCCGCCCGGCTTTCCGTTGGCGCGCAGAACGATCAGCACCACAAAGGAGAGCCCCACCGCGATGGCGAAGCCGCAGAGTGCGACGCCCATCGTCGGAAGGCCCGGGCGACGAACGGCGACTGGTTGGGCATCAATCGGGTCCCACTGGACTTCGTCGCCCCGAGCGTACGGAGACCACTTGGTCCCGTCCCACCAGCGAAACGGCAAGCGTCCGTATGGGTCCTCGTACCAGCCTTTAGGGCTGCTTTCCATTTGGACCTCTCTTCAGGCGCGTTGAATCGCGACTGTCATCAGCGTTGGCGCTGACCCCAGGGCGACTCTATTCGCTCACGTTGACCTGATGCAGGAGTCCATTTGATGTCCAGCACTGTGATTTCGCTCTCGCAGCAGTCGTTTGCATGCCGCGTGCGGCGTCCACGACACGCCCTACCCCGAAGCGAGTGCGAATTCCTAGGGAAATGGTCGATGGCTCAATCTGGAATTCAGAGGTCACTCAAGTACTCCTCGCCCTTGACGGCCGACCCCGTGTGCGCCGACAGAGAGCCGCCGAGTTCCGTACGGCACAATTGCCGTCAATTTTTTCGTATCCGCTGGCGACTGTAAGGTCGATCCAGATGGATAGTTCCGACCAATTGACGTTCGAGGTGTCGAACCTGCGTGTCGTACGGAATGGTAACGAAATCTTGAAGTCGATTTCGTTTCACGCAGTTCCCGGCGAGCTGATTGGTCTGCTCGGGCCCAGCGGCAGCGGCAAGAGCACTCTGATGCGTTCACTGCTTGGCGTCCAGGCGATCACTGGCGGTTCCGCGCGGATCATGGAATCCATTGCGGGGTCGCCGTTGCTGCGCGGCCGACTTGGTTACATGGCGCAAAGCTCAGCGGTCTACCTCGACCTGACCGTCGAGGAGAACATCCGCTACTTTGCCGGCGTGTTGACTCAGCCGCTTTCTGAAGTCGCGCGCGTGATAGACGTCGTCGCTCTCACTTCCTTCTCCCACCGACTCGTTTCATCGTTGTCCGGCGGGGAGAGGGCGCGAGTATCGCTGGGCGTCGCCCTACTGGGTTCGCCCCCGGCTCTCATCCTGGACGAACCGACCGTCGGGCTGGACCCGATACTGCGGCGCGACCTCTGGCGCACCTTCGAAAGTCTCGCCAGAACTGGGGCCACCGTCATCGTGTCAAGTCACGTGATGGATGAAGCGGCTCGTTGTGCCAGGTTGCTTCTGCTGCGTGAGGGAACTCTGCTATTCGACGGCACACCCGCATCACTGCTGGCCGCATCCGAAGCGACTGGCTACGATCAAGCGTTCGAGCGCCTTATCGAAGGCCGTCAATGAGCCTACGACGGACCCTGCTCACCACCCGGCGCATTCTCGAACAGTTGCGCCACGATCCACGGACCCTCGCACTGTTGCTGCTCGTGCCGACAGCGTTGGTGGGGCTCCTGGCGTGGTCGCTCACCAACCAGCCGGGTGCCTTCAACTCGGTTGGCCCGAAGCTGCTCGGCGTGTTTCCTCTCATTGTCATGTTCCTCGTCACGTCAGTGATCACTTTGCGCGAGAGGACCGTCGGAACCCTTGAGCGTCTCTTCACGCTGCCCTTGACGAAGGCGGATTTCGTCGCGGGCTACGCAATCGCCTTTGGGGCCCTCGCCCTGGTTCAAAGCCTCCTCGTCTCCGTCCTCTCGTATACCTGGTATGGGCTAGCCCATCAGGGTGTGCCATGGCGCATCAGCGTCGTGGCGCTCTGTGCCGGACTGCTCGGCACCGCGTTCGGATTGGCGCTGAGTGCGGTGGCGCACACGGAGTTCCAGGCCGTTCAGTTCATGCCTGCGTTCATCCTGCCCCAGCTACTTCTGTGCGGACTTGTCATTCCCGTGAGCCAGCTACCCTCCGTGCTGCGCGCCGTCGCCGATGTGTTGCCAATGACGGCCGCCGTGCATGCCATAACGCCGCTGCAGTCGAACGAGTACTACGTTGGCCAGTTCGCCATCATGCTGGCTTACGTATTCGCCGCGCTCGTCGTTGGAGCGGGCACCCTTCGCCGGGTGACCAAATAACGACGACGTTCACCGGTAGAAAAACAGCAATCGCCAATTAACCGGGGGTGATAAAGCCAGATTCGTACGCGATCACGACTAACTGGGCACGGTCCCTCGCGTTCAACTTCATTAAGACGCGGCTCACATGGGTCTTCGCGGTGGGCGTGCTCATGTGAAGCTCATCTGCTATTTCCCGATTTGACCGTCCTTCAGCAACCAACGCGAACACCTCACGCTCGCGCTCGGTCAAGGTATCGGTTACGTCAGTGGAACCTGGAACCTTGACCTCTCTCTTGGAAAACTCCGAGATCAGTCGTCGTGTCACGCTCGGCGCCAACAGCGCATTACCTTCTGCAATGATTCTGATTGCCGCCAATAACTCTTCGGGTGGAGTGTCCTTCAGCATGAAGCCACTCGCCCCGGCGCGCAGGGCCGCGTAGACATACTCGTCAAGGTCAAACGTGGAGAGGATGAGGACACGTGGACCGCCTCCCGGATGCTCACCTGTGATTGAGCGCGTCGCTTCGATCCCGTCCATCACCGGCATGCGTATATCCATGAGCACGACGTCGGGCGAAGTGTTGCGAACCACGGTAATAGCGTCTTCGCCGTTGGACGCCTCACCGAGCACCTCGAGGTCGTCGGCCGAGTCGATAAGAACCCGAAACCCCGCCCGCACGAGGGCCTGATCATCCACCACCACGACCTTGATGGTCATGGCAACACGCCACCCATGGGCAACAGAGCCCTCACTTCAAAGCCACCACCATCGATCGGCGCCGCCGCGAGTGAGCCTCCGAAGACTCGAACCCTCTCTCGCATGCCGATGATCCCATGACCTCCACGAGCGTCCCCGCCATGGATCGGCGAGACGTCGTCACGTGAAGGATCAACACCCCCATCATCAATCACACTCACGACCAGCCCATGTCTGTCGAAGGTGATGTCAACAGTCGCACTCGTCGCGTGGGAGTGCTTTCTGACATTGGTCAGCGCTTCTTGGACAATGCGATAGACCGTGAGGTCAATGCTGGGTGGTACTTCCACGACTTGTCCATGAACTCGGTAGGCAACCCCAAACCCTGTTGCTCGCAACTCGTCGAAGAGCCGATCGAGATCGGCGATACGCAGTGCCGGTGTACGGCTGGGTTCATCGAGGTCGCCACGTCGCAAGACGCCCAACAAACCGCGCACTTCTTCCAGGGCCGAGCGGCTTGTCGCCTCAATGGCGGCGAGCGACTTTCGAGCCTCCTCGGGCTGAGTGTCCAGGACGTGTCCGCCGACTCCCGACTGTACGGCGATAACGCCCAGACTGTGGGCGATGATGTCATGAAGTTCACGAGCGATCTGGAGTCGCTCCTCGATGACTGAGTTCTCTGCCCTGGCAACCTCCTCGCGACGCCGCTCTTCAGCTTGAATCGTTTGTCGCGCGCCGTGGGCCCGTCGGGCGCGAACGCTATCTCCCACTATCCACGTGGCGCCAGCCACCACGACACTGAAGGAAGCACCTGCACCGATCGGCCCCTGGAGAGCCGCGACCCCGAGCGACGCCAGAAGCAGCAGTTCGACGCTTGAGAGCGCAAGCAGCGAGGTCCGTCGATCAAATCGAACCACGACGCTGTACAGCGGAAGGGCCACCATGGGTACACCGATGAACCCCTGGCCCAGCATGGTCGAGGCCGCCAACGCGGCGGTCACTATCAACAGAACCGGCATCGGATAGAGGCGCCGCAGCGCGATAGGACCCGACGCCAGGCAGAGCGTCACAAGTAACCACGCGAAGTGGTGCGGCAGCCCTTTGTGACCTCGATCCACCGTAATGATCGCCAATCCGCCCAGGAAGAACAGCCCGCAGAGCCCGACGTCGATCAACGCCCACTGACGAGAGGTGACTCGCTGCAGCAGCGGAGGTCGCTGAGGTCGCGTCTCGGTGGGTATCGCCATTTCTTGACGTTACTTATCCGACCGTTCGCGCGCATCATCCGCGAGTCGTCACTTCGCTACATCTCTAGATGTACGTACGAACCCCGGCAGGTTGGAAAAAGACGTCGCGGGGATGAAACATTTCAATCCCCTTGGCCGATGACGTGGGCTGCCCGTTTCGACATTCTTGATTATGAGGTCACGTTGGCCTCTGAAGCCAATGTCACGGCACCACTCACCAAGGAGATACCAATGAACTTCACACTCAAGAAAGCGGAACGACTTGCGCCCGGAGCGGTCAGCGCATCTGCGGACCAGCACCTCGCAATCGCCTCGTTGCCGGAGGAATCCCTCGACCGGGCCGGCCGCGTTCGCCGGCGGCTGCTCGCAATCGCCCTGCCCATCGCGGCGCTGACGTACATGAGTGCCGAAGCGCTCAATCCCAAGGGAACGGATCAGATAATGACGTCGACGACCATCGCGCTCAAGGTGTTGCCCATCGCAGCAAAGCACTCCAGCCAGCTGTATCTCTCGGGTTCGCTCACGGAAATCGCACTCGCGGGAATCGTCATTTCGTACTTCGCGATCGCCACGTTGGTGAGACGACGCAGTGCAGCACTCGCCACCGTGGCCGCGATACTGGGAGCGGTGGGCGCCTTCTGCGGCATCGTCGCCAATGTGCTTGGCGGCATCAACCTCGCCACCGCATCCACCGCGCATATGGCGAAACTCCAGGCCGCAAGATTCCTCACCACGTCATTCAATTCAGGTGCCGGCAAAGCATTCTTCGACATCTACGCGTTCAGCGAACTCTTGGCGCCGGTCCTCATGGCCGTTGCTCTGTGGCGCAGCCGACTGGTTCCACGCTGGTTGTCAGTCGTATTTCTGGTGGGCTTTGGTTTGGCCGAACAGACCGCGTCGGTTGGAGCTATCCGTGTTGTTGCTTTGATGGCGCTCTTTGTCGTTGCGATGGTCCTGCTCGCGGTACGGGTCTGGCGATCCGCTGGCTCACCGGCAACCTCGAAGTCCGCTAGGGCTAACTAAATCGTCGACTGCACCTCAGGAGCGATGAACGAACTCATCGCTCCTGAGGTGCCTCGCCAAGCGACTCAATTCGATTGCTTTCGACCTTGAAGTCCGACCTGTCAAAGGAGAAAACACCCGATGCACGGACCGGCCCGGTCATCACATCACAACGACGGAGCGCAGCACCTCTCCGCGCTCCATTCGATGAAAGGCCTCTTCGACGTCAGCCAGGGCAATCGTCTCGCTGACAAATCGATCGAGGTCGAGGCGCCCTTCAAGATAGAGGTCAACCAGCATGGGAAAGTCGCGCGACGGCAGACAGTCCCCGTACCAACTCGGCTTTAGTTGTCCGCCTCGCCCGAAGAAATCGATCATCGCCAAGTCAATGCGCATCTCGGGCGTGGGCACGCCAACTTGAACCAGGATGCCGGCGAGGTCCCTCGCGTAAAAGGCCTGCTCCATCACCTTCGAACTGCCTACCGCCTCGATGCAGACGTTGGCGCCATTGCCGTCAGTTAACCGGCGAACCGCCTCGACGACGTCCTCACTCGAGGCATTAACAACATGGGTGGCCCCGAACTCTCGCGCCTGATCAAGTTTTCGCGGATCCAGATCGATGGCGATGATCGTCGTCGCGCCGGCGAGACGTGCGCCCACAATCGCGGCGCAGCCAACGCCCCCACACCCGAAGACCGCCACCGAGTCACCTGCTCCCACCTCACCGGTGCGCATCGCTGCACCGAGTCCGGCCATCACGCCACAGCCCAGAAGTCCCACCGCCTCGGGCCGAGCCTTCGGGTTCACCTTGGTGCACTGGCCCGCCGCTACCAGCGTCTTCTCCGCGAAGGCCCCGATGCCCAGCGCCGCCGACAGTGGCGTCCCGTCGGTCAATGTCATCTTCTGTGTTGCGTTGAACGTCGAGAAGCAGTACCAGGGCCTTCCTCGTCGACAGGAGCGACACTCCCCACACACGGCGCGCCAATTCAACACGACGAAATCCCCGGGTTGCACCGACGTGACGTCGGGCCCCACACTTTCGACAACCCCGGCTGCCTCGTGCCCGAGCAGGAACGGGAACTCGTCATTGATTCCGCCTTCGCGGTAGTGCAGATCCGTGTGGCAGACACCGCACGCCTGGACGCGCACGAGAGCCTCGCCCGGACCGGGATCGGGCACCACGACGGTCACGAGTGACACCGGCTCGCCTTTGGTCATTGCGACGACCCCGTTTACCTGCGACGCCATCATGTGCTCCTTGTCAGATTCGGCCTCATTGTACAGTGGACTTCTTGAGGTACCTGGGCAGATTCTTGGCTACTCGCGTTCGCTCAGGGCGAATTGTCGCACCAATCGCGTAATGTCTGGTAGCGGTCGGGAACAAATAGGCATGTAGGCCACCGCTTCGAAAGAGGCCAGCAGTCCAGACCGGCCAGACGTCGTCAGGACCAGCAACTGACACGACAGTCACATCGTCAAGAGGGGGAATCAGGTTCATGAGCGCGACCGTTATCTGTCCTATTCCCCACGTTCGCGTGAACCAATGAAGTATGCGGCGATGAGCGAACCAATTCTCGAAGCACACGAACTCGTCAAGCGTTTCGACGACTTCGAAGCGGTCAAGGGTGTCAGTTTCACCGTCAATCGCGGCGAGACGTTCGGCTTCCTCGGCCCCAACGGTGCCGGGAAAACCAGCACGATGCGGATGATCTCGGCCGTTTCCCGGCCCACTTCAGGCACCCTCACCATCCTCGGCCTCGACCCGGGCTCGCACGGTCCCGAGATCCGTGGTCGTCTGGGCGTCGTGCCCCAAGAGGACACGTTGGAACTCGAACTCTCTGTTCGTCAGAACCTAGAGATGTTCGGTCGCTACTTCGACATCTCGCGCGACATCCTGCGTGCACGGGCAACGGAGTTGCTCGACTTCGCCCAACTCTCTGACCGCGCGAACGACAAGGTCGACGATCTATCTGGCGGGATGAAGCGCCGTCTCACCATCGCGAGAGCATTGATCAATCAACCAGAACTCCTGATTCTTGACGAACCAACAACGGGACTCGACCCTCAAGCCCGACACTTACTTTGGGAGCGTCTGTACCGCTTGAAGCGTGACGGTGTCACGCAAATCATCACCACCCACTACATGGACGAGGCCGAGCAGCTCTGCGATCGCCTCGTGGTGATGGATCACGGCACCATCGTGGCCGAAGGTCCGCCGCGCGAACTCATTGCGCTGCACTCCACGCGCGAAGTGGTTGAACTGCGGTTCGACACCGACTCCCCTGAAGAGTTCAACTCCCGACTCCGACAGTTCGCGCAGCGCGTCGAAGTGCTACCGGACCGCATACTGCTCTACGTCGACGCGGGCGACGACACGCTGCGAGAGATTCACGAGGTAGGCATCGTGCCCGCGAGTGCGCTCGTTCGTCGAAGTTCACTTGAGGACGTCTTCTTGCACCTCACAGGCCGGACTCTGGTGGATTAAGCGTGACGAACCCGATTGACGTTTCCCTCGGCTGGCCACGTTGGCGTCGAAGCTGGTGGTACCACGCGACGTACTACGCCCAGACGTGGCGTGGATCCGTTGCGAGTTCCGTGCTCTATCCAATCTTCTTCCTCGCCGCGCTCGGCATCGGAGTGGGAAAACTGGTAACGGCACACACTGGCCTCGTCCAAGGTCAGACGTACATTCACTTCATCGCGCCGAGTCTGCTCGCGACGACAACAATGCAGTTGGGTGAGGGAGAGTCAATGTGGCCGGTGCTCGCCGCCATCAAATGGATTCGCACGTACCATGCAGCGGTTGCGACACCACTCGAACCCGAGGACATCCTGTACGGCAAGCTGGCGTGGGTCGTCACTCGAGCCCTGGCCACTGGCGTTGTCTACACGATCGTCATTGGTTCTTTCGGCGCACTGCAGTCCTGGTGGTGCCTGACGTTGCCACTCATTGGGGCGCTCATCACGTTGGCCTTTTCGGCACCGCTCGTAGCCTTCGCTGCCACCGCACAATCCGACGGCTCCTTCACCGCGATCTACCGCTTCGCCTTCGTACCGATGTTCCTCTTTTCCGCGACGTTCTTTCCGGTCTCGTCCTACCCCGGGTACCTGCGTCCAATCGTCCAATTCATGCCGCTCTATCACGGCGTTGCGCTGGCGCGCGCCGCCGCTTTTGGCGACGGATCCTTCGGTGCAATTATTTTCCACATCGTGTTCCTCGTGGTGATGGCCGTTGCCGGCATTTTTTGGGGCCGCCACACGATGCGTCGCCGGTTGGTCGACTGATGTTGACGCGCACCCTGCCCCAGTTCGGCTCGCGTCGATCGCGCCACATTTTCGAGCGTAACTTCATGGTCTACCGCTCCCAGTGGCTCATGCTGGTCTCAGGTTTCTTCGAGCCCCTTTTCTACCTACTGAGCATCGGGATTGGTCTCAACCACCTCGTCGGCAACCTCACGGTGAACGGTCGAGTTATCAGTTACGCCACGTTCGTCGCGCCCGGGATGCTCGCGACGTCGTCGATGAACGGCGCGGTTATCGATACGATTTTCAACACTTTCTTCCGGCTCAAGATCTCGCACGCCTACGACGCCATACTCTCCACGCCGCTCGACGTCACCGACGTCGCCCTCGGCGAGGTCTGGTGGGCCCTGGCGCGCGCCACGGTCTACGCGGCTTCCTTCATTATCTGCATGACGTTGCTGGGCGACGCGGGCAGCGTATGGGTGGTGCTGTGCTGGCCCGCGGCGATCCTCACGAGTCTCACGTTCAGCTCACTCGGGCTCGCCGGTTGCACGTACATTCGGTCGTGGCAGGATTTTGACCTGGTCGCCTTAATTCAGTTGCCGCTGTTCTTGTTCTCGGCGACTTTCTTTCCGATCTCGCTCTACCCGCACTGGCTCGGAGCCCTCGTGTCATTCTCCCCGCTTTACCAGTCCGCAGCCTTGATGCGTGGCCTCGCCCTCGGTCAGTTCGACTTCATGATGATTTTCCGCTCGGGCTACCTCCTGGCGTTAGCCGGCATCGGACTCACGATTGCCGCTCGACGGTTCCGCCGGATTCTCGTTCCCTAAATAGCGACCGAATGTAACTAGCGTTGCACCGCGATCAGTTACATCGTCGGTGTGAGGCCGCCGTCAACAACGAACTCCGCACCCGTCACGGCCGACGCTCGCGGCGAGCACACGAAGCAGATGCAATTCGCAATCTCTTCGGGATCAATGATCCGTTTCATCGGCGTACTGGCGGCGGTCTCGTCGACAATCTCGCTCGCAGCCGTGCCCTTTATCGCCGACACTTGACTCGCGATCCCGTCGTCACCGAGCCACATCGGCGTCGCGGTCATACCGGGTGACACCGTCACCACGCGAATTCCCTGCGCCGCGTACTCCCCGGCGACGGCTTTGCCGACGCTGAGCAGCGCCGCTTTCGACGCGCTATACGCGGGGCCATCTTGCGCGGGAAGTCGTGCGTTCACCGACGCGACATTGACAATGACACCGCCGTTTTGCGTCATGTGCGGAATCGCGGCGTGCATCGCTCGAACCGCTGCCATGAGGTTTAGTTCAAGGGTCCTCGACCATTGATCAAGATCCTGGGCGAGGAATCCTTCGACGACGAGGGCCACCGCCGCATTGTTCACCAGGATGTCGAGTCGGCCGTGCACGTCTATGGCGTGCGCAATCATCCGCTGCGGTGTCTCAGGCAACGAGAGGTCCGCCGCAAAATGCGTGACGCCCTTCACCTCGCCGTCGGGCTCACGGCGCGATACCCCGACGACCTGTACGCCCTCGGCGGCCAGAGCAATCGCCGTTGCTCGACCAATGCCCGTACTCGCTCCCGTTACGACTGCGACCTGTCCGGTCAAACGAAGATCCACGCAGGACAACTTAGTTATAAACGCTGAGGCGCGACGTTTGAACGTGGAGCGATGGTGCACACGGGGAGACGTCGAGGGCGGACGGTACGCTCGGAGCGTGCCCGCCACATCGCCTGAGTCAAGCCCCCGCGACACGTTGTCAGCCAAGGAAGCAACTCGGATTGCCCTCTTCGCGCAAGGGATGCGTGGACCCCGTGTGCGCGGTGGGCCCGCCGCTCTCGTGCACCACTTGCGTGGCGTCCAGCTCGACACGATCTCCGTATTGGCCCGCTCCCACGAACTCGTGAACTACGCGAGGTTGGGCGCACTGCCGAGAAAGAGGATCGACGACGCCTACTGGGGGCCACGAAGTGAAACCTTTGAGTACTGGTCACACGCGGCGTGCGTGCTGCCGTTGGAACTCTGGCCGGCGTACGCCGCGAAGCGACGGGCGCGCGCAGCGCGCGGATATCGCTGGCACCAATTACAAGACCAACAGCTAAGTTGCGCCGACGTGGTGGCGCGCCTGAGCGACGATGGACCGCTCACCGCACGCGAACTCGGTGGAGCAAAGAAGGGAGGAACCTGGTGGGACTGGTCAGAGATCAAGATCGCCGCGGAGTGGATGCTCGATGTGGGCACGGTGGTGTGTCGCGAGCGACGGGGCTTCGAGCGCGTGTACGACTTGGCCGATCGGGCCATTCCCGAAGAGCATCGTGGACTTGAGCTTGACGACGAAACGTGTGCCCGCGAGCTCGTCGAATCAGCCGGCCGCGCCATGGGCGTCGCGACGGTTCCCGACCTCGCGGCGTATCACGGACTGGCAAACAGCGTGGTGCGTTCCGTTCTCGCCGCCACGTCACTGCGACCAGTACGTGTCGAAGGATGGCGTGATCGGGCCTACCTCGCCGAGAACGCTGAGGCGGGACTGGCTTCAGGGCTTCGAGGTCGAACGGTCTTGTTGTCACCTTTTGATTCGCTGCTGTGGGACCGCGCGCGACTAGAGAGGCTGTTCCACATCACGTACCGTCTTGAGGCGTACGTGCCGGCACCAAAACGCGTAGTCGGATACTTCGCGATGCCGATACTCGCCGGGGACCGAATCGCGGGTCTCGTCGATCCCAAACGTGCGGGTGACACGTTGCACGCTCGCCACGTGGTCATTCACGACGTCCGAGCGATTGATCAGATTGCCGCCGCACTCCGAGAGGCGGCGACGTGGGTTGGCTGCTCGCACATCGTCGTCGATCGGGTCACGCCCACTGAGCAGTTCGCAGCGCTACGCGCCGCCGTGCTCTAGAAATTCCCCTACGTGTGCCATCGCCAGTGGCTTTACAGCTGGTGCGACGCGAAGAATGACCACATCAACGAGTTGGCGTTGATCGCATTGGATTGGGGGCCGAGCAGGTCGGTGATGCTTGAGGGCATCGTTGGTCCGCCGGGCCACTCGTGGCCCTCACCGAGTACTTCGTAGAGTTCCACCGCCGCGCCCTTCGCGCATTTCGAGTACGAACTGAATACCACGTCGGTGGACTTAGACACTGTGGGCGATTTTGAACAGTGGTCCTGCTTGGCCCAGTCCTTCGCTGCGGTTTGCACGGAGTAGGTCCAGTAGGCTTCCCCCTTGCCCGCGAAGGGATCAACGTGGTCGTCTGATCCGTGAAAGGCAATCACCGGTACCGCTCGCGTCGCCGGACAGGGCGTGGGGTAACGCAACCCACTGACTGGAGCAACCGCCGCAAAGATCTTTGAGTCGTCGCACGCAAGTTGGCTCACTTCCCGAGCCCCCCCGGAAAATCCGGTGGCGTACACGGCCATCGGATTCACGCAGTACATGTGTTCTAAGACGCCCACCAGGTTGGTGAGGAATTTCACGTCATTGGGCGAGCCCGCGGGCACAGCGCGACCGCCGACCAGGGGCACGCCCGGCACGTTCCAGTCATATCCCGTGCCGTCAGGGATGAGGGCTTGGGGAAAGGCCACGATGAAATCATCCTCGTCCGCGGTTTCATCCATACCGCTGAACACGTCTTGTGCCGCCGCCGTGCTACCACTGCCGTGCAGGTTGAGCACGAGAGGAAGTTTGCTCTTGTTGGTGTACGACGTGGGCACATGCACGATCACCGTTCGGTTGATGCCGTCAATTTTCAGCGAAAGGATCGCCGTCTTGGGCGTGCCAACCCCGCATCCTGCTGACGGAGTTTTCGCGCCCGAGGCCGGGGCCGAGGTGGCCACGCCGAGACCCGCGAGTGGCAGCAGTATCAAGGAAATGACCGCGACAGGGGTGAAGAAGCGGCGAGGGCGTGGGTGCATGGGCATAACCACATCATTAAACACTGCCGCTCTCATCTTCGCCCCTTCCAGTAATAGGCAATAGTGTTGCATGATTTGACCAATTACGCAACCTTGTTGCATAATTGCTACGATTATCTTGTGACCGAGAGTCAAAACCCACCAAAACTCTTTGGCGACTTGTTGGCATTGGCCCGGCGTAGCTGGGTCCTCGAAATGTCTCGGCGGCTTGGCGAGCTCGGATATCCGGACTACCGACGCAGTGACGCCATTCTTCTTCGGTGGCTGCGTCACGGTCCGCTGCCCTTCAGCGAACTTGCGGCCACCCTCGGCGTGTCGCGTCAGGCGGCTCGAAAGTTCATCGAAGGCCTGACGATGCGACACTTCGTCGTGGTTGAGCGCGACCAGGACGATGCTCGACGACTCAACGTGGCGCTCACCGAAGAGGGCGAGGACTACGCCCGCCACGTGCTCGACGTAGTGACGGCGCTCAATGCGCAACTCGATGAGCACGTTGATCCCTACGATTTAGCGGTCGTTAAGTCCGTGTTGCGTACGGTGTCTACGCTCTATGCCAGTGAATGAAAGACTCGCCCCTGCCTGACGACGCCAGCGTCGATGACCGCCGCCTGGCCCGGGTCGAGCGCGTCCTTCGAACGTTGGGAAAATCAGATCTCGATGAGGTCGACGTCGACCCGGGCCAGAACGTCGGCAGAGTCAGCATCGTGCACGGATCAAGCGCGCAGGTCATTTGGTGCGACAACGACGGACGCGAACACGTGTCAACCTGCCAATACGCGACCAATCTCAACCTTCGACCGGTTGCCGGCGACTGGGTGGCGCTTCGCGACGAATATGTCGTGTCAGTGCTGACACGACGCAACGCGCTTCGCCGACCGGATCCCAACCTGCGTGACGTGCAGATCCTCGCCGCCAACTTGGACCTCGTGCTGCTCGTCGTACCAATCGACCGAGGCCTGAACGTGCGAATGCTCGAGCGATTCGCCGTCATGGCCTTTGACAGCGGGGCCCGTCCCCTGGTCGTGCTGACCAAGGCCGACGGCACGAGCGACGCCACGGCTCTGGAAATACAAACTGAATTAGCCGTGCCGGGCGTCGATATTCTGACCACGAGTTCGATGAGCGGCGAAGGCATCGAGCAGTTGCGTCAACTGCTCCACGAAGGCGTGACGGCGGTCATGCTGGGCGCGTCGGGCGCGGGCAAGACGTCACTACTCAACGCGCTCGAAGGTAGTGACGAGGCAACGTTGAGCGTTGGCTCCAGCGGCGAGGGGCGTCACGCCACCACCACTCGCAAGCTCTACCGTCTTTCCTCTGGCGGCGTACTGCTCGACATACCCGGAATCCGATTGGTCGACCTCATGAGTGGTCAGGAGGGAATCGATGAAACGTTCGCCGACATCACACGGATCGCTGAGCGGTGCCGATTCCGAGACTGCGCGCACAACGGTGACGAGGGTTGCGCCGTCGAAGCCGCCGTTATCTCGGGAGAACTGCCGGCGAGTCGTCTTAAGAGCTGGCGGCTCATTCAGTCCCAGATCACCAGCCAATCGCGGCGTCGGGACCCCAGCGCGGCCGCGACTAAGCGAGCGCGGCGAAGAAGGAGCGGCGACTAGCGACGCTCTATCAGATCCATGTAGTCGTCGCGCCAAAGGTCGAAATACTCCTCGGGCAGCAACACTGCGTGGGTTGGATTAAGCGCCTCCACGAATGGCCGTTCGTGACTCACCGCCACAATCGTCCCCTTCCACTGGTGCATCATCACCCCGAGCGCTTCGACACTCGCGGGGTCCAAGTTGTTCGTGGGTTCGTCCAACAACAGCAAATTGGCGTCGGAGGCGGCCAGGATCGCGATCGCAAGTTTCGCCCGCTCGCCACCGGACAACGTGGCGGGCATCTGGTGAGCCGCGGAGCCCTTCAACCCGAAAGCGCCCAGCAATGCCCGGCGTTGCACTTCGGTTACTACCGTGGCATTTTCTAAGTGATCGAGCACGCTCTTCGAAAAGTCGAGCTGCTCGTGCTCCTGGGCGAAGTAGCCAACTGTCACGTTGGCGCCAAACTTCACCACGCCGGTCTGCGCCTTCTGGGTACCCGCAAGGCATCGCAGCAGCGAGGATTTCCCGGCGCCGTTCTTGCCGACGATCAAAATCCGGTCACCGCGGCGGGTGATGAAATTCACGTCACGCAATACTTCGACCGAACCGTAGCGAACGGCGACGTGCTCGACGGTCATGGGTACGTCACCGCTGCGCGGCGGGTGCGGGAGCTTAAAGACAACCTTGCGTTCCTTCTTGGTCACCTCGACGTGGCTGTCTTGTAGTTTCTCGACCTTGCGATCGAGCACCTTGGCCAAACGCGCGCGCTTCTCGGTTTGGCCACGCATGCTGTCGGCGAGGGTCTTCATGCGTGCGATCTGCTCATCCTGGTGTGCGCCAAGCTTCTCTTCGCCCAATCGACGTGTTTCTTCTTGCTGAAGGAACTTGGTGTAGTTGCCTTTGTACTCGCGCATCTGACCATCGCGCAAGGCCAGAACGCGATCAATTGATTTGTCCAGCAGGGGCAAGTCGTGACTGATGACGAGCACCGTGCCGCGAAACTGTTCGAGCTCGTCGAAGAGCCAACCTTTGGCCGCCCTGTCGAGGTGGTTCGTCGGTTCGTCGAGCACCATTGTTTCGGGCTGTTCGTACAGCACGCGCATCAGGTCCACTCGTCGGCGCTGTCCACCCGATAGCGAACTCAGGTCTTCTAAGAGCAGTTGCTCGGCGAGGCCAAGCCCGTCGGCCAGTCGCGCGACTTCAGACTCGGCTTCGTATCCGCCGCGTTCACGGAATGTCTCTTCGAGACTCGTGAAGCGTTCGATCGTCTCATCGGTGGGATCAGCCGCCAACGCGTGACGCGCGTGTTGCATATCGGCGTCGATTTGGTCGAGCCCACGCGCGGAGAGCACGTGCGATAGACCAATGGGCTCCACGCCGAGCCCACCTTCAACCGGCTCCTGCGGCAAGTGGCTCAGTGTGCCTTGGTGCTGCACGGTGCCGGTAATGCGCAGGTGCTCGGGGGTGTTGCCGAGCAGCACGCTCAGCAGCGTTGACTTGCCCGCACCGTTGCGACCGACGAGTCCAACTTTCTCCCCGTTGCCGACTGTGAACGACACGGGGCTGAGAATGCGGCGTGCGCCAATCTCTATACCCAAATCCCGGACTATTAACATTTAGAGTCTCAGTGACTCAGTGGCAACAGTCAGCTCTTCTTGACGAAGCGGTGGTGTGGGCAACGCAGTGAGTTGCGACCATCCGCTCACGCGCAGCGCGTCTCGACGCGAGACGTGATCGTACGCGCGTTGGCGTGGCGATATCGCGTGCGCGAACATAGTCATGCATACATGATAGGTCTCGTCACCCGAACGGCTATCGCGGCGACTCACGCGGCATTTCTAGTGGCAAATTGTGACACGATAACTGCATGACGAAAACCTTCTTCGTGGACGTGTGGAGCGACGTAGTCTGTCCGTTCTGTTATCTCGGTGCTCGCCAACTGACCAACGCGCTCGACGGATTTGAACATCGCGACGACGTGACGCTGCGTCACCGCGCGTTTGAACTCGATCCCCACGCGCCGCGAGACTCCGGACAAACCCTTGATGAACGGCTCGCCATGAAGTACGCCATGCCAATCGAGCGGGCTCGCTCGCTCAATGAGAAATTAGAGAGTGACGCGGCGGCCATGGGAATGACGTGGTCGATGAAGCTCGCCCGACCAACGAACACTTTTGACGCGCACCGCCTCATTGCCCTGGCGAGCACGCAGGGTCTCGGTGGCGCCATGAGCGAGCGTCTCTTTCGTGCGTACTTCAGCGAGGGCCAATTGCTCGGCGACACCGACACGTTGAACGCGCTCGCTACTGACGTGGGCGTTGGCGACGCCGACAAACTGTGGCAGAGCGACGACCTCGCCGATGACGTGCGCGCTGACGAGGATCAAGCGAACGAGCTTGGCATCACGGGAGTGCCGACCATGTTGTTCGACGACAAGTTCATGGTGGTGGGTGCGCAAGGCTCCGAACGGATCCTCGACGTCCTCACGCGGGCCTGGACTCGCCGCTAGAGCTACTCTTCGGACTCGGCCGGCACGACCGCCGCGGTGGCAACCGTATGACCCTCATCGAGGTTCATCACTCGCACACCCGTCGCGTCACGGCCCTGCGATGAGACCTCGCGCACCGGCGTTCGAATCAGCACGCCACCGCTCGACGCGAGCAGGAGCTCGTCACCGAGTTCGGCCATGAACGCGGCGACGACAAATCCCCGCGCGGCCGTGAGTTTGATGGCCCGCACGCCGAGGCCTCCACGGCCCTGACGGTTGAAACGCTCGGTCTTGACTCGCTTGCCAAATCCAGTGTCGGTAACGAGAAAGAGATCGGCGCCCTCGCGCACGACGTCGAGGGCGATCGCCTTGTCGTCCGCCTTGAGCTTGATGCCGCGCACGCCGGTTGAATCGCGACCGACCTCGCGGACTTCTTCTTCGTTAAACCGAATCGACATGCCGCGAAACGTCACGACCATGAGGTCATCGGTGCCGCTCGTCGCGACCACCCGCACCACTTCATCGCCCTCACGCAATTTGATCGCGATCCAACCCTCACGACGAGACTTGTCGTACTCGCTGAATGCCGTCTTCTTCACCGTGCCGTCGGCCGTCGCGAACACCAGGAACTTGTCATCAGGAAAGTCGACCGTGGTGACGATTGCCTGAATCGACTCGCCGGGCTGCAGGTTCAGCAGGTTCACGACTGCCGTGCCCTTGGCGGTGCGTTCCTTCATTGGAATCTCGTGTCCCCGCAGACGAAACACTCGTCCTCGATTAGAGAACATCAGGACGTACGCGTGCGTCGTTGTGTGAATGATCTGCTGGACGAAGTCCTCGTCACGAAGCTTGGCGCCCTGGACCCCGCGCCCACCGCGCCCCTGGACCCGAAAGGAATCTGCGGCCACCGACTTCACGTAACCGGCTTGGGTCATTGTGATCACGATGTCCTCATCCTTGATGAGGTCCTCGACGCCGAGCTCACCGGGATCGTTCACGATCTCCGTCACGCGGTCGTTGGCGTACTTGTTGCGAATCACGGTGATCTCATCGGCGATGACCTGGCGCAGCTTGGCGTCGTTGGCCAGGATGGACTGCAGCTCGGCAATCGTCTCGCGCAACTTGTTCATCTCGTCGTCGAGTTCGCTGCGACCGAGTCGTGTCAGTCGACCAAGCGTCATGTCCAAGATGTGATTGGCCTGCTCCTCGGAGAATTCAAACGGCGCGGCCATCAACGCGGTGCGTGCGGCCGGGCGGTCATCTGATCCACGGATCGTCGCGATGACCTGGTCGAGCATGTCAATCGCCTTGAGCAGACCTTCAACGATGTGAGCCCGGGCCTCGGCCTTACGCAAACGGAATTCGGTGCGACGGGTAACAACCTCAACTTGGTGAGAAATGTAATGAGTCAGCGCCTGGACCAGTGACAACGTGCGCGGCACACCGTCGACCAACGCCAGCATGTTGACGGCGAACGTGGTCTGCAACGACGTGTTCTTGTAGAGCTTGTTGAGCACGACGTTCGCGTTGGCGTCGCGCTTGAGGCGAATCACCAAGCGGGCCTGGCGTCCGGCGGAGTCGTTCTGAACTGCGGAGATACCGTCGAGGTCACCGTTCTTCACCAGGTCGTAGATCTTCTCTTCGATGGCTTCGACCGACACCTCGTACGGGAACTCGGTCACCACGATGCGCACGTCGTTGCGGTTCTCCTCTATCTCCGCGACGGCGCGCATCTTTATGGAACCGCGTCCCGTGCGGTACGCGTCGAGGATTCCCTGACGACCCAGGATCTGCGCTCCGGTGGGAAAGTCCGGACCGCGAACGAAATTCATGAGATCGTCCGAGGACGCGTCGGGGTGCGCGAGCAGGTGCAGCGTGGCGTCGATCACTTCGCCCAAGTTGTGCGGTGGAATCTTGGTGGCCATGCCCACGGCAATGCCCTGGGAACCGTTGACCAGCAGATTGGGATAACGCGACGGCAACACGGTGGGCTGCTGAGTGGTGTTGTCGTAGTTCGGCTCAAAGTCGACCGTCTCTTCGTCAATCGAGTCGAGCATTTCAAGTGCGAGCGGCGCGAGGCGACACTCGGTGTAACGCATCGCGGCCGCGCCCTCGTCGGGACCCGTGCCACCGAAATTGCCGTGCCCGCTGATGAGGGGATGACGCATTGCGAAGTCCTGGACCATGCGCACCAGCGCGTCGTAGATGGCGCTGTCGCCGTGCGGGTGATAGGTACCCATCACCGAACCCACAACGCTGGCGCACTTGGAGTACGGCCGGTCCGGACGCAGACCCTGGTCGAACATCGAATACAAGATTCGCCGGTGCACGGGCTTTAATCCGTCGCGGGCGTCGGGCAGCGCGCGCGAGACAATCACCGACATGGAGTACTCGAGGAACGAACGCTCCATCTCCAGGTTGATTTCGATGGGTTCGATGTAGCCAATGACCTCGTCGCCCGGTGGTGGCGCGGCGGTGCCGCCGCCTCCGGAGCCTGTTCTACGTGCCATGTTCTCGCGCTCCCTAGATATCTAGGAAGCGAACGTCTTTCGCGTTGGTCTGGATGAAGTGACGTCGTTGGGGCACGTCGTCACCCATGAGGATCGAACAAACTTCGTCAGCGAGAGCCGCTTGCTCGACGGTGATCTGAAGAAGGGCCCGCTTGGTGGGATCCATGGTGGTATCGCGCAGCTCGTCGTAGTCCATCTCGCCCAAACCCTTCAGACGCTGGAAGTCGTTCTTGTGAGTGGGGTTATCCAGCAGGAACTTGGTCTTCTGCGTGTCGTCACCGAGGTAGACCTTTTCTTTTCCCACGAGGGTCGAGTAGAGCGGCGGCTGTGCCACGTAAATGTGACCGTTGTTCACGAGCTCGGTCATCTGACGGAAGAAGAACGTCAGCAACAGCGTGCGGATGTGGCTGCCGTCAACGTCGGCATCGGCCATCAAGATGATCTTGTCGTAACGAACCTTCGTCACGTCAAAGTCCGCCTCGACGCCAGCACCAATGGCCGAGATCAATGCCTGGATCTCGGTGTTCTTGAGAATTTTGTCCGATCGGGCCTTCTCGACGTTCAGGATCTTCCCCCTGATCGGCAGGATCGCTTGGTTGCGAGGATTGCGGGCGTCCTTCGCCGAACCGCCCGCGGAGTTGCCCTCGACGATGAACAGTTCGCACTCGCGAGGGTCGTTCGACGAGCAGTCAACGAGCTTTCCGGGAAGGCCGGCACCGTCTAACGCGCTCTTTCGTCGAGTGAGGTCGCGGGCTTGGCGCGCGGCCATGCGCGCGCGCGAGGCCTGAATGGCCTTAGCGACGACTTGGCCACCCTCCTTGGGATTCTCTTCCAGCCAGTCTGCGAGCTTTTCATTCGTCGCGCGCTCGACCAGTGACCGGATCGAAACGTTGCCGAGCTTGCCCTTGGTCTGGCCCTCGAATTGCGGTTCGGTCAGTCGCACGGAAATGATCGCCGTCAGTCCTTCGCGGATGTCCTCGCCCAACAGGTTTTCGTCTTTCTCTTTCAGGAGGTTGCGCTTGCGGGCGTAGCGATTGACCACGTTGGTGATGGCCTTGCGGAATCCCTCTTCGTGCATGCCGCCCTCGATGGTCGAGATGCCGTTCGCGAAGGAGTGAATGCTCTCGTAGTAGCCGGAGTTCCACTGGAGCGCGACTTCGACTTCTTGGCTTTCTTCGGCCTGCTCGTAAAAGCCAACCTTTCGAAAGAGCGACTCCTTGGCGTTGTTGAGGTGACGGACATAATCAACGATGCCGCCGTTGTACTTGAACGTCTCTTTTGCCTCGCGTCCTTTACGCTCATCAACAAATCGGATCTCGAGACCGCGGTTAAGGAACGCCATGATCTGGAGGCGCTCAGTAACTGTCTGCGCACGAAAATCAACGTCGTCAAAAATCTTGGGATCGGGGGTAAATGTCACCGTCGTGCCGGTGCGTCCCTTCGGCGACGGGCCTACGATTTTGAGCTTGCCCTGGGGCTTGCCCCCGTTTTTGAAGAAGAGCTGATAGTGGTGGTCGTTTCGATAAATTTCGAGGTTGAGTTCTGTCGAGAGTGCATTCACCACTGAGGCGCCGACACCGTGCAACCCGCCCGAAACCTTGTACCCGGCGTCGCCAAATTTCCCCCCCGCGTGCAGGGTGGTGTACACCACTTCGGCGGCACTTTTCCCGGGATAATTCGGGTGATCGTCGACCGGGATGCCACGACCATCGTCAATGACCCGCGCGCTGCCGTTGGCCATCAGGGTGACGTCAATACGCGTGCAATAACCGGCCATGGCTTCGTCGATAGCGTTGTCGATTATCTCAACCAACAGGTGGTGAAGCCCGGAAGGTCCGGTCGATCCGATATACATTCCGGGACGAATGCGCACCGGTTCTAATCCTTCGAGAACAGTGATGTCGCTAGCTTCGTAGCTCGGTGATCCCTTGGACATCTGGGCCACGAAGGATTCCTTTCAGTTAAAGATTTCGGCGTTGTCACGCAGTCGGCGTGCAACTTTTCGATGTATATATCCTACCCGGTTTGGCACAACATTCGAGCCCCAACGGTCGTATTGGCGAGGTACTTGGACCTCAATTACGAGTCTGATAACACCGTTCGAACTGAGGTCGGCGCACGCTCTCCAAGCGTCGAAAAACCGGCGAGAATCGTCGGTGTTTGAGAGGTCACTCGCTGCGCGAATGCGCCCGAAGGAACGCTCACTAGCAGCACCCCGTTTTTCACAAATTCGGGTCGACAGTGCTCGGCAATGACGGGCTCGACGATTCGCGGCCACATCTCACGTATCTCATCAATAAGGCGAAGGTCGACCTTGCGGAGTCGTCCGGCCATGGTGTCAAGGAGTTCGGCCAATCCCGTCGGTTGATCGTCCGATCGCTTCATGACTCTTGGCTCGAAAGGTCAATCACGGCGGCCGGGCTCATCGCCGACGGCAGCGGAGATGCGGTAGTAACCAATGTTTGACCGGCGGGAAGTAGACGCAAAAGACGGTCGCTCCGCAGTGGATCGAGCTCGCTAAAGACGTCGTCCAATAGCAAAAGGGGGTCTACACCCCTCGTTTGTTGCACCAATTCGTGGCCGCCCAGGCGCAGTGCTAGCGCCAAAGACCGTTGCTCGCCCTGGGACGCCTGTCGCCGAGCGTCGCGTTCATCGAGGGTCAGCAAGATGTCGTCTCGTTGCGGGCCAATCGTGGTGTGACCACGAAACCGGTCATCATCCAAGGCGCCCTGGAGTGCGTCGAACAAGTCACCGTTCCAGGACTGTTCGTACTCAATGCCCACTCGCAAATTATCGTGAGCCAACTCTTGGTAGTACCTCGTCACCAGTGGCACAAGATCACTTAGGACTCTTCGACGAACAGCCACGAGCTCATCGCTCACGAGGCAAAAATCTCTTGACCATACGTCGAGCTCCTCGCGTTGGGACGATGATGGTGGCTCGCCGTGCAGTCCGCGGAGCAGCGCATTGCGTTGGCTCAACACGCGCGCAAATCGCTCGATGATGTCGCCCGTGCTTAAGTCCACGTCACTCAAGAGATGGGTAAGAAACGTACGTCGGTTTTCGGGACCTTGGCGGACAATGTCGACGCCTTCAGGAGTGAAGATCGTAAGGGGTAGCACGCCGGCGACGTCAGCGCGCGATTGAGGTCGTAGTCCGTTCACCAGCATTCGCTTGGTGGTGTTTCGAATGCCTCGCGTGAGCGTGAGATCCACCTGCACGCGCCGCTCTCGCTGGAAGAGCACGCCGTGAACTTCGGCGATCTGTTCGCCGCTGCGAATCATGTCGCTGGCGGCACTACTGCGGAACGATGACGCGGTCGCGAGCGCGTACACCGCCTCAAGGACCGAGGTCTTTCCCGTGCCATTGGGCGAAACCAGCACCGTAACCGCGTCACGGTCCGGCGCAAACCGGAGTTCCTTGAAGAGTCGAAAATTGCGAAGTTCTAGTTCGTGGAGACCCACGACAATCAGTCCGTACTACTGAACGCGAACGGGCATCAAGAGGTAGCGAAATCGCGTGTCGTCGACGCCGTGCACCATGGCTGGGCGCACCGAGTCCGACATTTCGAGTATCACTTCGTCACCCGGCACGGCCTCGATCCCGTCGATCAAGAAACTGGGGTTGAACGCGATGGTGATCTCTTCGCCGCTGTAGTCCGCATCAACGTTGTCTTCTACGTCGCCGGCATCGTGGCTCTGTGTCCTAATCTCGATGCTCTTGTCCTTGGTGGTAAGTCGGACCGATGATGTTGAGTCTTTCGCCAGAAGTTTTGCTCGCTTGAGTGAGGTGAGCAGCGTGTCCTTTGCGACGCGAAGTTGGTTGGGATAACTCGCGGGAATCAATTGCAGTACTGATGGGTAATTTCCATCAATCAGGCGTGAGGCAATGCTGGTGGTGCCGACAACGAAGCAGATTTCGGCATCAGTGAGCGTCACGCCAATCTGCGCGTCTACTGCTAATGAGGCGGCGGCGCGTTGTAGCTCTTGGAGTGCTCGTGCTGGCACCAGAAGGTCCTGCGTTCCGCCGACACCCTCGACCCCAGGAACATCACGAACCGCGAGTCGGTACGAGTCGGTTGCGATCAGGCGAAGTGAACCATTGTCCGTGGTAAAGAGCACCCCGGTGAGCAGTGGGCGCGCGTCGTCATTCGCGGCGGCCCGTACGACCTGATTAAGGCCCTGGATAAGGTCGAGCGCCGCGATAGACGTGAGGGTCCCCGATACCGGCGGAAGTTTGGGATAATCCAACACCGAGAACGTGCGAAGTGAGAATTTTGCCCGACCGAGCGACACTTCAACATTCTCATCGTTACCCGAAATTGTGACGGCGCCAGCTTCCAGTGAACGCACGGCGTCAACAATCAAACGAGCAGGGACGACAGTTGAGCCATCCTCGAGTCCGATGACATCAACCGTCGTGCGCACGGTGATATCAAGATCCGTACCGGTAACCGTGAGTTGGTTGCCAACCAGTGTTAAGAGAATTCCCGACGACGCCCCAATGATGCGTGTTGCAACCACACGACTCGCCGCACTTAATGCCTCGACAAGAATGTCGCGTTCTGATTTGAACTTCACTGAACTACCTTTCCTCAACTACTGAGATTATGGTGTGTTTTTCTATATAAGGAAGTCTTAGTAGTAGTAGGTCTGTGGGTTTGTGGATTAGTCAACAAAACACCTGATGGGAGCCTACTTATCTAAACAACTATTTACACACCTCTGTGACTAACTCCTTCAACCTTCAAAACTCAACTATGAAGTGATGTGCACTACTGGCTAATTGTTAATGCGCAATCAACAAGTCAGCCCGGAAGTTGCGCACAATTTACTCTCTGTTTTCACCTTGCAAACGACGTTTCAATTGATTGATCTGTGACAGCGTTTCCGCGTTCAGCGCAATCTGCTCGCGAATCTTTTCAACACCACTTATCACTGTCGTGTGGTTGCGCCCATCAAAGATTCTCGCGATCATTGGATAGGAGTAATTAGTGAGCAGGTCACGAATCAAATACATCGCAACGTGTCGGGCGTGCACAAGTGGCCGCAGACGCTTTGCCCCGCGAACGTCCTCCACAGAGAGCCCGTAAAACTCAGAAACGACCGCCAAAATTGTTTCCGGCTTGAGAATTATCTGTTCCTGGCCCAGATTGGTGAGGTGGGTCTTGGCGAGCTCGAGCGAAATTGGCTCTTGGCGCAAATTGGCGAACGCGCGCAGCATCGTGATCGATCCCTCGAGTTCGCGAATGTTGTCGCGTACCCGTTGGGCAATCCACTCGGCAACATCACTCGGCAGGTCAATACCCTCGCGCTCGGCCTTAGAGCGCAGGATGGCAATCCGCGTCTCTAAGTCCGGCTGGTCTATCTCAGTAACGAGACCCTGCAAGAGGCGGCTACGGAATCGATCTTGCAGTCCCGCGAGGTCACGGGGTGAACGGTCCGACGTCAATACAATCTGCTTGCCGTCGCCATGCAGTGCGTTGTACGTGTGGAATATTTCTTCGTGAAACGTTTCTCCACGTGTTTCCATGAACTGAATGTCGTCGATGAGTAGAACATCGTTCTCGCGATAACGCTCGTGCAGTGCTAACTGCGTTCTGGTTTGAATCGCACGGATGAAGTCGTTGAGGAACGTTTCCGTTGACACGTAGAGGACCTTGCGACCGGGATAGTTTTCTTGCACGTAGTTACCGATCGCGTGCAGGAGGTGAGTCTTACCCAGTCCAGAGTTTCCGTAAATCATCAGTGGATTGTAGGCACGACCAGGAGTTTCAGCAACAGACTGTGCGGCCGCGAAAGCCAAACGATTCGACGATCCCGGCACGAAGGAGTCAAAGGTCATTCGGGGATCGAGTCTCGCGGGGCGGGCAACGCTGGGAACAAAGGAGGTCGCGTCAGACTCCGTCACTGGCTCGTCGGCGACGTGATTTGAGGGCGTCACCGTTTCGTCACTCAGCGTTAACGAAACTTGTACCTGCGCACCCATCAACTTTTTCGCCTGTTCGGTGATGAAGGGGAGGTAACGCTGCTGTACTCGCTGCAGTTGAATTTGATTCGGTGCCCCAATGATCAGTTGATCATCGTGGTAATCCACAAGACGCAGTGTGCTTAGCCCCGCAGACCAAACGGACTCAGAAGCGTTGCCGCGTAAGGAATCTCGCAAAGCCGACCAGACCTCCTCACTGCTCTGCATTAGTTCCTCCACAGGTCGACACTGACTTTATCCACAAGCAGAGTCGCTTTTCAATTGATTCTGGTGTCCTTGGGGACTGTTACCCTACTCCCAATTCGCGTGCCGTGCCAAGAGGACGGTCCGGTGGGATAAGATTGTTCCCAGTTGTGCGCCAGCGACCCCCAGGGGGTACCGCGAAGCGCACCCAAATAGTTTGAGAAGAGGTTTTGTGAAGCGAACGTATCAACCTAATAAGAGGAAAAGGGCCAAAACGCACGGTTTTCGTGCTCGTATGCGAACCCGTGCCGGCCGAGCCATCCTAAAGGCCCGCCGTGACAAGGGTCGCCACGAGCTGACGGTCTGAGCCAAAGTGCCTGGTCGGGTTAGAACCCGACGACAGTTCGCACTTTTCGCCACGCCGACGGGTCGGGGTCAAAGTGGTCCGCTGCGAATAAGTTTCGTCGCCGAGACCAATGAGAACCCAACTGTCAATGTGGCCTACGCGATCGGTCGAAAGGTCGGAAATGCCGTGGTTCGGAACCAAATTCGACGGCGTTTACGGGCACTAACGGATAACTTTATTCCTCAACCACATCCAGGAAATTACCTGATCAGGTGTGGCTTAGAGACAGGAAATCTCTCCTATGACGAACTTCAACACCACCTACACCGGGCCATGGAACGTGCCGGCGCATTCGACTAAGCCCTCCCTCGGTGCGAAGACACTCCTGGGAGTGATTGGCATCTATCAACGCCTGCGCGTGGGACGAATTGCTCCGTGTCGCTTTTTCCCTTCGTGTTCTCAGTACGCCGCCGAGGCCGTTGAGGTTCACGGGGCCTGGCGCGGTACCGGTTTGGCGTTGCGGCGTTTAAGTCGCTGTCGCCCGCTCGGTCCACACGGTATTGATCTGGTACCAGAAGCGAAAGACGTTAGGAGCACTCAGTCATGAAGTCCTTCGAACACGCCGTTGGCAGTGTGTTTCAGCCCATCTTCCACGTGGTTGGGTGGCTGCTGGCTCTCTGCTACGACCTGGTGCCGAACTACGCAATCGCCATAACGATGCTCACGATCATCATCATGGCCGTGCTTACGCCCTTCACGATCAAGAGCACCAAGTCCATGATGGCGATGCAGAAGCTCCAGCCCGAGATAAAGAAGCTTCAACAGAAGTACAAGGGACCGGAAAATCGCCAGATGTTGAACGAAGAGATGATGAAGCTCTACCGCGAGGAAGGCGCCAATCCCATCGGCGGCTGCCTGCCGATGCTGTTGCAGATGCCCTTCCTCTTCATTCTTTACAGTGTTATTAAGGGTTTGGCCAACAAGGTGCTCCAGCACGGTGTCTTGGTCTCGGTGCCGCGTTACATCCCGACAAGCTCAAAGATGTACACGAGCCTTGTTGCTTCGCACGGTCAGATCAAGGCTTTTGGTATGGACCTCAACCTCAAGGCCTTTAGTGTTCACAGTTCGTTCGCGGCGCAAATCCCCTTCTTTGTATTCGTCGCCATCGCGGTAGCGCTTCAATATTTCCAGATGGCCCAGATGTCCAATCGGAGCAAGAAGAACGGCATTGCTATTCCGAGCCAGCAACTTATGATGCAGCGGTTCTTTCCGATTATTTTTGCATACTTTTATCTTGTGATTCCAGCGGCTGTAGTGCTTTATATGATTGTTTCAACAATCATCCGTATAATTACTCAAGACCTGATGTTTCGAGCGGGCATCTCAAATCCCAATAAGGGCAAAGACCCGGCGTTGGCGCCAGGTGAACCGAGAGAAATACCGGCCATTGAAGCAAAACCTTCAACCCCGAAGCCGGCCGCGGCAAAACCTGGTGGCGCACGATCGCCGAGCAATCGCCCATCGGTCGCAAAGCCTCAACCAAACTCACGCTCCAAAGCGAAGCGGAAGCGAAAGGAGCGATAGCCCATGGATTGGGTAGAAACTACTGGAAAATCAATTGACGAGGCCACCGATCGAGCTCTCGCTCACCTCGGAGTCCATCGTGACGATGCGGAAGTTGAAGTAATCGAGGAGCCCAAAGCCGGGCTCTTTGGACGGATGCGGGGGGAAGCCCGAGTTCGAGCTCGAGTGCGACCAGCGGGACCACGCCCTAAGCGGTCACGGCGATCGGGTGGTCGAGAAGAACGTCCGCGTAGCTCTAGTCCACGCGTTGAGAAGACGCGTGTCGCGGCAACATCTGGCGCGGGGACACCACGCAGAGAAAAGGAATCATCGAATGGCGCTCGGCGTGCCCAGCAGGCACCCAAGAGCAGCCCAGCACAATCTGAAAAGAGTCCATCGAAGGAGGACACTATGGCCGAAGGAATTTCGTTAGCTGAACAGGGATCTATTGCCAAGGATTTCTTAGAAGGACTTCTCGCTTCGATGAATATCACTGCCGAGGTCTCGGTGAAAGAGTTGGACGAGGAGACGATTGAGCTCTCGGTAAATGCCGATCCCCCTACGGAACTCGGAGTTCTTGTCGGGCCGCGCGGCACCACACTGCAGGCACTGCAAGAAGTGACCAGAACCGTGGTTCAGTCGAAGAGTCCAAGCCGTACCGACCGGATTTTGGTGGACGTTGCGCAGTACCGCGAGCGTCGTGTGGTCGCGCTGGGGCGCTTCGCTCAGCAGGTGGCTCAAGAGGTGAGTGACACTGGTGAGGAGCGGGCGCTAGAACCAATGTCCGCAGCTGATCGTAAGGCCGTTCACGATGCCCTGACCGAGAATCCACTGGTAACCACGAGGTCCGAAGGTGAAGAGCCGCGTCGTTTCGTGGTGGTTGTTCCGGCATAATTGACCCATGGTGAATAAATGGCTGTTCCGCGCCCTTGAGAAATCAAGGGCGCGGGGCTATTTAGGGCCAGCTGATATCGAGCAGCAAATCGCACATGCCGAAGGTTTTGCGCAGTGTTGGGAGGGTCTCTATCCTTCTCCCCCCGTTGAATTTCTAGATCTAGGTAGCGGTGGAGGGCTACCAGGGCTTGTATTGCTGGCGCGTTGGGGCTGTCGGGCAGTTTTGGTTGATTCGATGATCAAACGCATGAGATTTCTCACCGAGGTGCTGGCAGAGGCAGACGCTCCCACGAATGCGGAAGTAATTATTGGTCGGGCAGAACAAGTAGCTAGAGAACCTGTACTTTCAGGCGTTTTTGACCTAGTTACCGCGCGATCGTTCGGTCCCCCGGCGGTGACAGCGGAATGCGGGGTCAGATTTCTCAAGCTTGGGGGAGTGCTGATCGTCTCTGAACCGCCTGATGACAATGAAACCGGCCGTTGGAACGAGGGAATCCTGGCGGAATTGGGCCTCGAAGCGAAGGGGAGGGTTCGTCACGGTGCAGCGTTCCAAATACTGCTAAAGACGTCGCCAACACCCGAAAAATATCCTCGAGGCATTGGAATACCCGGAAAGTCACCACTCTTTTAGTGTTTCACGTGAAACAATCCTGAACCGGTCCGGGAGTTCAACCATCACTTGGACAAAGTCCTAGTCTGTTACCAGAATCCCAGCCTTGTTTCACGTGAAACAATTCATTCTGAGACTCTAGTGCCGTATCCGGGTCACGAAAGAAGTGGGATTGAAAATGCTCACGTCGCCAGTGTTTCACGTGAAACATTCCTTTACGGGGGTTTCGTGCCGTATTCGGGTCATGATGAAATCGGGATTGAAAATGCTCACGTCGCCAGTGTTTCACGTGAAACATCTGGTCTCGGGTGAGTTCTTCTCGGCGATCGAACAACACGAATCCTGAAGCAGAAAGGCCTTTGAGGTAGTGTAAGGTTTCACGGGAAACATTGGAAAGTTGGAAATTGAATGTTTCACGTGAAACATCGGTACTTGACGACTCAATCAAAACCGAGTTGAATGGCAGGGTATTCGACGCAGTGTCGGGATGCTCGTAAGCCGGAAAGAGGCTCATGGCGGACGCCAGCAAGATGACGATTTTTGCTGTAGCCAACCAAAAAGGTGGCGTTGGCAAGACCACAACCACAATTTCCTTAGGGGCAGCGCTAGCCAGTAAGGGTAAGCGGGTCTTGGTGGTTGATCTCGACCCACAGGGTAATGCCACTACGGGTCTGGGCGTTGATGGCCGTCAATTCGAACGGTCGGTTTACGACGTACTCTTGAATGACATTCCGATGGTCGATGTTGTAGAGCCCACTGGATTCAATAACCTCTTTGTCGCTCCGGCCACCCTGGATCTTGCCGGTGTTGAGCAGGAGTTGGCCTCCGTCATCTCGAGAGAACTTCGCTTAAAGAGGGCTCTCACTTCGGTGGAGGGTGATTTTGACTACATCTTCATTGACTGTCCCCCGTCTCTGGGCCTTATTACGATTAACGCATTTGCTGCGGCGACGGATATTTTGGTTCCAGTCCAAACCGAGTTCTATGCCCTTGAGGGTTTGACGCAGCTTCAGCGGATTGTTGACTTGGTTCAGAAGAACCTCAACCCGATGTTGCGAATCACCAAGGTTGTTTTGACGATGTATGACTCGAGAAACACGCTTTCGATTGACGTGGCTGCTGAAGTTCGCCGGCATTTCCCCGATGAGTTATGTAAAGCTGTTATTCCGAGAACGGTGCGCCTCGCCGAAGCACCGTCGTTCGGCCAACCAATCACCGTCTTCGATCCTTCTTCAAAAGGTGCAAAGGCGTATTTCGCGCTAGCAGAGGAGATAATCAATGGCTAGGAAACCAGGTTTAGGCAAAGGGCTCGGAGCCCTAATTCCCGAGGGCACTCCCGAGGAGCAATCAACTTCAACACCTGAGTCCTCGGGACCGCTTCGAATGGTGCTGGTGACTTCGATCAGACCGAACCCATTTCAACCCCGAAAGTCCTTCACGGATGAGAGTCTGCAAACCCTGGCGTCATCTGTCCGCGAGCTAGGTGTTCTGCAGCCAATCATTGTTCGACCAGTTGAAGGCGAGGCGAACCTCTTTGAGCTGATCGCGGGAGAACGACGATGGAGAGCGGCCGGTCTCGCTGGACTTGAGGTGGTCCCGGTACTGGTCCAGGATGATGTTAACGACCGACTCTCTCTGGAACAGGCCGTCGTTGAAAACCTTCATCGAGTTGACCTTCATCCCTTGGAAGAGGCCGCGGCGTATCAACAGTTGATCGACGAGTTTGACTTGACGCACGAGCAAGTCGCCCAAAGAGTTGGTAAGAGCCGGGCGAATGTTACGAACACGTTACGACTCCTTCAATTGGGTGAAGTTGCCCAGGCGGCACTTGGCGGTTCACAAATCACCGCCGGTCATGCCCGTTCGTTACTGGCGATTACTGATGCGAATGCCCAAGCCGCGATGGTGGCGCGCGTTATCAAG
>Ga0182030_10003761_pt1 | contig 32439 bp, 27 predicted proteins | sample 812S3MmetaG_FD_121299 | JGI IMG/M metagenome (GOLD analysis project Ga0182030, IMG submission 121299) | Permafrost microbial communities from Stordalen Mire, Sweden - 812S3M metaG (Illumina Assembly) | ecosystem: Environmental > Terrestrial > Soil > Wetlands > Permafrost | place: Sweden... | reverse complement strand
GCGAATCCGACGCTCATCAGCCGGCCGGAGATCTGGGTATGGATCGTCACCGTCGCGTAGGGAGACACCGTACCCAGCGCGTCGATGGTGATCGGCATCTGGCCGAGTTCGGCCGCGGCGGCGCGAATCGTCTGCGGCGGCGGCCCGGATTTCTCGGCCGGCGCCTTCGATTCGAGGGTGCCCGGCGCGAGCTGCTCCCAGCGCTCCCAGGCGAGAATCGCCAACCCCGCCAGCACGACAGCGACGAGCCAGCGCAGCCAGCGACGGCGCTTGCGGGGCGGCGGCGGCGCGACGGCGGGATTTGGCATGCGCGTCGGCCGGACCTCGCGCATGACAGCGGGGTCGACAGTCTCGTTCATCCGATCAGCCTCGCGCGAATAGGGAACCTTGGCCCGGGACGTTTCCTCCCGCCTCTCTATTCTACGGTACGGTTTACGCCATAGGCGTGGCGAAGAGGAGTTGCATTTTGTTTCCGGCTGGGCGATAAGCCGGCCGTCGGCGCTGCCGATGGCTGGCGTTAAGTGACGTCAGCGGGATGCGGGTGTAGCTCAGTGGTAGAGCACAACCTTGCCAAGGTTGGGGTCGAGGGTTCGAATCCCTTCGCCCGCTCCAAAATTTACTAATATATCGGGCCAAGACTAAATCGAGTCAGGCCCGATTTCGTCAAGGCCGACCGAGTGAGTAATCGCGTCGTAAGTCTTCGTCTAGTCGACGCAGCGCGCAACAATACTCGACGCGAACGCCTTGGTGAGATAGGCTTAGACGTATTTTCAAAGTCCCAAACGTAGACTCATATTTCGAACGCGCTTTGACCGTCTTACGTTCGCCCCTGAGCGCGGCGATTGCGGCAACAATCTCCTCCATCGTTATTCGAATAGCAAGGTGGAGACTTTCGACATACGCAGGCGACGTCGCTACGAACGAGACCGAAACCAGAGTCGATGTAGGTCTTGAAGGTGTTGAGAAACGTGTCGATGACGCCGACATTGTTCATCGCGCGACTCCGGGCGTGGAGATGGCGGCATTTGACGTGGCGGGAGTGGCGGCGCTCGCGGACTTCGTCGGCGGCAGCGGCCGAGCCGGCGCCCCGAAGAATCGCCGACGGCCCTCCTCACACACCGCCGCACAGCGGGAATCGACGGCGTCCTGCGGTCCGAGCGCGCGGCAACGGCGAAACTCGGCCGAGAGGTCGTCGGGTGCGGGATTGGAAGGTATCGGGCCAACCTCGACCACGCGCGTCGTGAAACGCGGGCCGCTCTGGGTGAACGCGAACGCGATCACCGCGACCAGGATGACGACTGCGGCGCTGCGCAAGAATTCCGGCGGGCCCCACATCGCGGTTCGCCTCAATTGCCGCTGAACATGGTGACGGCGCCCGGCGTGTGGCCGGTCCCGGTCGAAAAGTTCTTGTAGTTCAGTTGACCCTGCGCCTCGGCGGCGCTGACGCGCGCCTGCTCCAGCGCATCGGCGCGGGCTTTGGCCGAAAGCACCGCGACCACGTCGGAGAGCTGCTGCGATTGCAGCGCCAGAAGCTGATTGCCAGCCTGCGCCGCCTGGAGCGCGCCCGTGGCGCTCTGGCTCGCGGAGACCAGAGACGTCATCGCGCTCGTGCTGGTCGGGATGTTGCCGACCACGCCCGCCTGCACTTTCAGGCTGTCCTCGAACGCCGCGACCGAGTTCTGCCAGCGGGTTTGCGCATTGGCGACCACCGATCCGGGAAGGCGAGCCGGTTCAGATCGTCGAGGATGCCGGGATGGGTCGCGGTCGGAAAGCCGACCACGGCGAGCGTGTGCAGATGATGCGCGCCGAGCCGCGGCTCGTCGCAGCAAGCGACCGACGATGGGGACCATTGGAAGGGGCAGAAAATGCGGCGATTCAACAAGGGTTTTGTCGACGGAGCCGCGCAGCGCAGGGGTGCGAAAAAATACTTGCTGAGGGCGAAAGTGGCAAGTGTCGATGCTCGGGACATTTTTCGCGTCACCGGCTTTTTATTAGGCGCCAAGTGCAACGGGGTAATCTCACCGCAACCGAGTCGCGATTGAATATCCTCGTCTGCTGACCGGGGTTAACCGGACCTACGGCTCCGTCCAGCAATGCAACGTCTCCGCCCGTTAGGCACATTACGGTCAGCATCACTGCATACTATTTGCGCCCACGCGGGCGCTAAATGCCGCGTCCCAAGGGCGACAGGATTGGACCCACGTATTTGGAGCCGCCGTGAGTTTGCACACCCTGCGCACCCATTGCTACGGCCGAGTTGGCGCAATCGAGTCGATCTTTGGAACCAATCTCCAATCGAACGCGGCGCAATGGGCGATCAAATTACGCCCTTGCGGAAGAAGAGGCGGCCATAGGGTCCAGGATCCGAAGTCCGCACGATCGCATACGCGCGTTTGGCGGCGGCGTAGAACTCGAAACGCTCCAATGCCGCCAGCGGAACCTCACGACCTTCAGCTTTACTGGCCGCGGCGACAATTCGCCCAAATATCGGCAGAACCTTCTCGGGATCGTCGACCACCATCATCCGCATCACCGGCGACTCGACGAATGTGTCGAGAGGCATCAGCGACAAGATCGCTTCGCTTGCCCGCACGAGATCGCATCCCGATAGATGTACGACCTTTCCGTAGGTCGTATCCCTCGCGATTGTGGCGGCGGGATGATTGACGTCGCACAGCACGATATCGTCGCCGTGGCCCATCGACATCAGGACGTTGAGCAATTCCGCCGAAAGCGCGCGATCGATTCCCTTCAACATGGCGTTTCCTCTTCGATGCCAGCCCAAGCGGCGACAATCTCAACTCAATTCGTCGGGCTTGCTCTCCAACGGAAACGATTTTGCTCCGGATGGAAACCTGTCGCCGAGCACAAGCCTCAGTTGGCTGAGAACATCGTTTGTGCCCAGCGCATCAAGTCCACCGACGAGAGTGAGAATGCCGCCCCAGATCGCCAATGTGAGAAACTGGCTCAAGCCGAGGACGACGCAGGCCGTCGATATGATCTGCAAGACGACTAGCGACAGTACGAGCCCACTCACTCTGCCGAAACCGCCGGCCGGATTGACGCCGCCAAGCACGCAAACCAGAATCGTGACCAGAAGGTAACTCTCGCCGTAGGCTGCGTTGGCCGTGTCGAAGCGAGCCATCATGACGAGACCGGCGAAGAACGCGAGCACAGCCGACAGGAGATATGTCCGCAAAGCGACGCCGCGAGCGTCAATCCCGGAAAATCGCACGGCGCGTTCATTGGAGCCAAACATCGCGATGCGAACCCCGAGCGGGGAACGCGTCAGCACGACGCTGACCGGTGCGGCGATGGCGAGGAATATGAGGAGAGGCGCCGGCAGGCCGTAAACCGAGCCGTTGCCAAGAAACACGATTGCCTTGGGAAACCCTGAGAGGACAGAGCCATGTGTCAGGCCGATGGCGAGGCCCTTGACCAGGGTCATGGTTCCCAGCGTCGCCAGGATCGGCGAGACCCTGAGATAGCCGACGATGAACCCATTCATAACGCCAACCGCCGCCGCGGTCGCCAAACCCGCCGCTATCGCAGCGACTTCCCACGCGGCCAGCGCAGCCCCCGCCCCGGGACCCGTCGAAAGTGCATAGGTCACGGCGAGCGCCGAAAGGTTTGCGGTCGCGATCACCGACAAATCGATGCCGCCGGACAGCATCGAGACCATCATGGCCAACGACAGCAATCCCAGTTCCGGCAACTGGAACGCCATCGACCTGAGGCCGAGTTCGCCAAAGAGCCGGTCGCCGATTAGGCTGCCAAACAACGCGACGAGCATCACGATCAGCAGGACGAGTCGCAGGTCGTTCGAGGCCGCCATTCCGCGAATGAGACTACGTCCGCGTCGAGATTGACCTCGATGCGCTCCATCGCCGATTTCGCCGTCGCGCGAATCTTGGCCCAACTCACCGATCGGACGCCGCCGCGATGCAATCCTATCGCGATGTTCTCCGCAACGGTCAGATTGGGGAAGAGGGAAAGGTCCTGAAAGATCACCTGCACGCCAAGCCGGCTGCTCTCAACCGCCGACAGATGCGAATAGGCGTGACCTTCGATGACGATGCGACCGCCTGGGTCGGGATTGATCACGCCCGAGATGATCTTGATCATCGTCGACTTGCCGGAACCGTTGCCGCCAACGAGGCTGTGAACCTCCCCTTGTTCAAGCTCGACGCCTATCGTCTCGGCGCCTTCACTCATCCCGATCCGAAGACTCGTCGCGCCGCCATCGATCTGACCAAGCGCGGCCTCGACTCGCTCGCCTCCGTCGGCGGCAAGCTGATGACGCTGTGGATGGGCCAGGACGGCTTCGACTACTCGTTTCAGGCCGACTACCGGCGCCTCTGGGATCGGACGATCGAAGCGATGCGCGAGGTCGCCGATCACAATCCCCAGATCGACATCGGCATCGAGTACAAGCCGAACGAACCGCGCTCATTCAGCCTGATGCCGGACGTCGCCACGACGCTGCTTGCGATCCGCGACATTGGCCGGCCCAACCTCGGCGTGACGCTCGACTTCGCGCATGTGCTATTCGCCGACGAGATGCCGGCTTACGCGGCTGCGCTGGTGTCGAAATTCTCGCGCCTGCTCGGCGTTCACCTCAACGACGGTTACGGCAAGCGCGACGACGGCCTGATGGTCGGCGCCGTGCATCCGATCCAGACGCTCGAACTCCTCTACGCCCTGTCCGACGCCGGCTACGAGGGCGCAATCTATTTCGACACCTTCCCCGATACGGCCGGCATGGACCCGATCGCTGAATGCGCCTGCAGTATCGCGACCGTCGCCGTGCTGCGCCAAGCCGCGGCGAAACTGAAGAACGACGCTGCGCTGCGTCGCGCCATCGAGGCGCAGGACGCGGTGACGGCGCAAGGAATCGTGCGGGCGGCGCTTTACGGATCATAAGATCCGGCCGTCGGACGATAACAACCAAGCTGAAAAGGGGAACGCACTATGAAAACGGGGTTCGTGAAGTCGATTCTGTTGGGGACGTCGCTCGCCGCCGTTCTCGCCGTCAGCGCGCGCGCGGAGACGCTGGCGCCGCTCAACTCGGACTCCGAGCCGAACCGCATGGATTGGTCGCAGCTCGACGTGAAGTTCGGGCCGCTGCCGAAGGCTGAGGCTGGCTTGAAGGTCGGCGCGGTCGCCAAGGCGCTCAGCGACGAATATTGGAGCAGCCTCGGCGAGGGATACGCCAAGGAAGGCAAGGCGACCGGCGTTACGGTCGACCTTCAGGCGGGCCAGGGCGAGCAGGATCAACTCGGGCAGCTCGCCATCGCCGAGAACATGCTGACCAAGGGCTACAAGATCCTGCTCGTCTCGCCGCAGACCGACGCCAATCTTCAGCCCGCGGTCGAAGGGGCGGAGAAGGACGGCGTGCCCGTCATCAACGTCAACGACGCGGTCATTCCTGGCGCAAAGAACTACATCGGCAACGTCCAGAAGGACAATGGCGTGCGCGCGGCGCGCTGGTTCGTCAAGAACCGTCCCGAGGGCGGCAAGGTCGCCGTGATCGAAGGCATGGCCGGCGTTTACGCGGCAGTCCAGCGCACGGCGGGCTTCAAGGAGACCATCGCCAAGGACGGCGCGAAGTTCACCGTCGTCGCCAGCGTGCCGGGCAACTGGGATCGGCAAATCTCCTATGACGCGGCGACCAACATCATCCAGAAGGACCCCGACATCGTCGGCTTTGACTGCAACAACGACGGCATGGCGCTCGGCGTGGTCGAGGCGGTGAAGGCGGCCGGCAAGCTCAAACAGATCGCTGTCATCGGCGCCGATGGCGTCAGCGACGCCTATCGACGTCGCGCAGAACATGTTCCTCGGCGATCCGCTGACGCATTTCGGAGCCTTTACCGACCGCAGGCGCATGCGCGCGCGGGCTCGCGAGGTCCTCGCGTCCCTCGATCCCACGATCGACTTCGCGGCTCGTCTGGGCACGCTGCGTGTGGCGCAGCGGCAGATTATCGAAATCGCCAAGGCGCTCCTGGCGAAGGCCAGCGTCATCGCGATGGACGAGCCGACGTCGAGTCTGACGCCGCGCGAGTTCGACCGCCTGGCTGAAGTCATTGAGTCGCTGCGCGCGCAAGGCGTCGCGATCATCTATGTCTCGCACAAATTGGAGGAGGTCTACCGCGTCGCCTCGCGCGCCACGATCCTGCGCGACGGCCGGTTGATCGGCGCCGTCGATCTCGCTGAGGTGAAGGAGCCGCAACTCGTCTCGATGATGGTCGGGCGCGAATTGGAGAGCCATCCGCAGCGCAGCTTCTCCCGAGCCGATATCGTGCTCGAAGCGCGCGGCTTGAGCCGCGGCGAAGTCGTCAGAGACGTGAACTTCTCGCTGAGGCGCGGCGAGGTTTTGGGCGTCGCCGGGCTCGTCGGGGCCGGGCGCACGGAGTTGGTGCGGCTGCTCGCCGGCGTCGATGCGCCGACATCGGGCGAAATGCTCGTCCAAGGCAAGCTTCGCTCCTTCCGCTCGCCGCGCGACGCCATCGGCGCCGGAATCGCGCTGCTCCCCGAGGAGCGCAAGAAGGACGGCATTTTGCCGCAGCGCTCGATCCTTTCAAACGTCACGCTGCCGCGACTGCCGCTGTTGACGCATTTTGGCTTGCTGAGGCGGCGGCAGATGCGCGAGCAAGTCGAGACGCTGGCGCGCAGCGTCCACCTGCGCCCGCCTGACATCGATCGCGCCATCCGGCTGTTCAGCGGCGGCAACCAGCAGAAGGCGATCATCTGCCGCTGGCTGATGGCGGAGGCGGACGTGCTCATCTTCGACGAGCCGACGCGAGGCATCGACGTCGGCGCCAAGTCGGAAATTTATAGGCTGATCGAGGGGCTCGCCGAGCAAGGACGTTCGATCATCGTCGTCTCTTCCGAACTGCCGGAAATCCTGCGCGTCTCGGATCGGGTGCTCGTCATGCGCCGCGGCGTCGCGGAGGGCGTGCTCGATCGCGCCGAAGCCACCGAACAAACCATCATGCGTTTGGCCATCACAGGCGCCGACAAGCCGAGCCAAGCCGCATGAACAACGCAAGCCTCTCCTCCGACGCCGCCGCGGCGCCGACGTTTCTGCGCCGGTTGGGCGTACGCCTTACCGTCCGCGACCTCGGCACGCTGATCGGGCTCGTCGTCATCTGCGCCGTGTTCGGCTTGCTCTCGGACGTGTTTTTCACCGAGCGCAATCTCATAAACATCCTGCAACAGTCGAGCATTAATTCCTGTGTCGCCATTGGCATGACGATGGTCATCATCTCCGGTGGCGTCGACCTTTCCGTCGGGCCCGTCGCGGCCTGTTCGGCGGTGCTCGCCGCGACCGTGCTCGTCGGTGGCTATTCCGTCTTCATTGCGATCCCCGCGGGGCTGCTTGTCGGGCTTCTTTGCGGAACCTTCAACGGCATGCTCATCGCCTACGGCGGCTTGCAGCCGTTCATCGTCACGCTCGGCACACTGAGCCTGTTCCGGGCGTTGGCGCTGATCTACACCGGCGGTAATCCAATCTTAGGCGTTCCCAGCACGTTCCGCCGCCTGTTCGCCTCGGAGATCGGCGTCTTCCCAGTTCCGGTGGTGGTGTTCGCGGTGCTCGTCGTCATCGGCTCGGTGCTGCTCGCCCGCACCCCGCTCGGCGAATACATCTTCGCCGTCGGCGGCAACGAGGAGGCCGCCCGAATCAGCGGCGTGCCGATCGCGCGCACGAAGATCGCCGCCTACGCGAATTCCGGCTTTCTCGCCGCGCTCGCCGCCATCATCCTCATCGCCCGGCTCGGCGCGGCGGAGCCGACGCTCGGAAACCTCTGGGAATTTGAGCCGATCGCCGCTTCGGCGATCGGCGGGGCGTCGCTGATGGGCGGCAAGGGATCGATCCTGGGCACGATCCTGGGCGCCATCGTGTGGGCGCCATGCGCAACGGGCTGACGCTCTTGAATGTCCAGGCGTTCTACCAATTGCTCGCGACGCGCATAATCATCATACTGGCGATGCTGGTGGATCGATTGACGCGTGGCAGGGAATGAACACGAACTTTGACCCGAGAACGGTGGGGCCGCGGATCCGGATGCTTATGCCGGAACTGACGGCGACGGAGACGCGCATCACGGAGATCCTTCTGCGCGGCGACGGCGACCCCGCGCTGCCGTTGAAGGAGGTCGCGCGCGAGGCGGAGGTTTCCGAGGCGATGGTCGTCAAGACCGCCAAGCGGCTCGGCTTCAACGGATACAAGGATCTGCGCGCGGCCTTGCAGGCCTACCGCGGCCAGCCGAACGTCGATTTGCACCAGGACGTCACGCCAGAGGACACGCCCGAGACCATCGTCCAAAAAGTCTTTCGCACCTCGATCCAGGCGCTTGAAGAGACCACGCACATGATGGCGATGTCGGCTTCGCTGCTCCGCGCGGGCGACGTCGTCGTCGCGTTCTCCCACTCCGGCCGGACGACCGGCGTCGTGGATTCGGTCCAGATCGCGCGCGCCAATCGCGCCAGCATCATCGCGGTGACCAACTATGCGTCCTCGCCGCTAGCGGACATCAGCGACGTGGTGCTGTGCTCGACCGCGCGAGGGTCGTATCTCACCAGCGAGAACGCCACGGCGCGCATCGCCCAGCTCAACATCATGGACGCGATCTTCATCGCCGTCGCGCAACAAAATCTCAAAGCTTCCGAAGCGATCCTCGCCAAGACCATGACGGCGGTGAGCGCAAAGCGCAAAACCTGAGTGTTCCCCATGCCGGCTTTTGATGTGATCGTCTGCGGCTCGTTGCACCTCGATATCATGCTCTATGCGCCGGCGCTGCCGCGGCCCGACGAAACCGTCGCCGGCCGCCGCTGGGAGCGCAAATGCGGCGGCAAGGGCGGCAAGCAGGCGGTCATGGCGGCGCGCGCCGGCGCGCGCACGGCGATGATCGGGCGCATCGGCGCCGGCGATTTCGGCGCGGAGTTGCGCGCCCATCTCGATGCGACGGGCGTGGATCACAGCGCGGTTACGGTCGACGGCGAGACAGGATCGGGCATGTCTGCGGCGATCGTGCAGGACGACGGCGACTACGGCGCCGTCATCGTTTCGGGTTCGAACCTGCGCATCGATCCGCGAGAGGCCGCTTTGGCGTGGGCAAAGCTCGGGGGCGCAAGTGTGCTGATCCTTCAGAACGAAGCGCCGGAGACGCTGAGCATCGCCGTCGCGACCGTTGCGAAGGCGGACGGAGCGACGGTAGCGCTCAACGCAGCGCCGGCCCGGCCCATGTCAGCCGAGTTGCTGCGTCTAGTTGATATTCTCATCGTCAATTGCATAGAGGCGGCGATGCTCTCGGGAGGCGAGGTTGCGGACCGTGACGGCGCCTTTACGGCGGCGCCTCGGCTTGCCGCACCCGGCCGATCTGTCATCGTGACGCCCGGCGGCGGCGGCCTCGTCGTTCACCCCGACAGGGAGCCGGCGTTCTGGATCGCGCCTAAGCCGGTCAAGGTCGTGTCAACCCACGGCGCCGGCGATTACTTTGTCGGAGCGCTGGCGGCCCAACTCGCGCACGGCGACGACCTGCGCGCGGCGGCGGAATTCGCCAACGCGGCCGCGGTCGCGCACGTCTCGCGATAGATATTTACATATCGCATTCGTTGCATTCCTGAGCGCCACCCCAAATAGAACAGATCATCAGGCACTCCCGCGTTTAATCGCAGCGCCGGTAGGCATGGCGTTGCATGCCTAACCTCAAGACCGTTTTGTCCGCCCCGCAAACCGAGACCCCGAAATCGCGAATGTTCGCTCCAGGCGCTGCCGCGCACGCCGTTGTGGGATCGGCTCAGCCAGGAAAATCGGCTCGCCGTCGACGACGCCCGCGAGTCCAATGTCGTCTTCAAACGGCCCTACGAGGAGGTGACCGCCGACTTCTACAAATGCCTCGCCTACGCCTATGAGCCGTCGCGCCTTTTCGCACGCTATGACCGCCATTCCCGCGTAACGCTGCCTAACCGTCGGTTGCGCGTCTATTCGGAAGTTACAGGCAAGCAGATTTGGCGCGGACTGCGCATGCTCGCGGCCATTCTCTGGAAGCTTGGCGTATTCGCCGACTACCGGCGCGACTTCTCGACCTTTGCGTGGCCTCGCCCAAAGGCCGGCAAGATCGAGAAGGTCATCACCGCTGGCATGATGGAGAAGCACTTGATTGCTTATGCGCGCAAGGCCTGTGTAGGCGAAATGAACTCTTCGCATTATTCGCTTAGAGTTCGCGAACCGCGCGTCGCCGGGCTTTCGCTTTCCAGCAGCTGCTCGTCGAGCCGCGAGATCGCGCCCGGCGAGAAAACTTCGCGCAACCCGTGGACGCTCTCCGCGAACTCATGACGGCCGACGCCGCGTAGGCGCGCGGCGCCCTCGGGGCGAAGGCAGACCATGACGCCCCCACGGCGCCGTTGGCGCTGGATGCGCGCGACGACGCACGCGAGCCAAGCCTTCGCAGTCGAGAGCGAAACGGCTTCTCTTCGGCGCCGAAGCGACTTAACGTGCGTCGTCGAGGTCTCGATGGATATTAGACGGGCTTCGCCGCATCCCCGCCTCCGGGCCGTCGTGCGCTCGTTCGAGGAGAGACGCCTGGAGCCCGGCGCGGCGACGCTGACCTGGCCGGTCGCCGCGCGTCCGCACCTGATCCTGAACATCCACCTGGCCGATGCCTACCGGGTCCGTATCGACGGCGGTTCGCTCGGCAGGACCCCGGAAACCGGCATCGTCGGGCCGCAGACCTATCGTCGCGCCCACGTCCACATGACCGGCTCGATCCACGTCTTCAACATCCTGTTCCAACCGACGGGCCTGCACCGGTTGGTCGGGATCGACATGAGGACGCTGGTCGACCAGGACCCCGCGGCGAGGGACGTCCTGGGCGCGTCCGCCGTCGCCCTGAGTGACGCCGTGCGGGCGGCGGCGGATTTCGTCGGACGCGTGGCCGCCGTCGAAACGTGGCTCGAAAGGATGATGGAGGCCCGCGAGCCGGACGCGGCGATCGACCGCGCGTCGAGCCTGCTGATCGCCGAGCGCGGCCACCCGCGCGTGGACGCGCTGGTCAAGCAATCCGGCCGCAGCGCCAGCCGGCTCCAACGCCGGTTCGCGCTGCGGGTCGGCATGACGCCGAAGCTGTTCGCGCGCACGGTTCGGTTCGACGCGGCGCTTGTCGCGCGTCGCAACGATCCGGGCCGGACCTGGACCGACATCGTGCATGACCTGGGTTACTTCGACCAGGCCCACTTTGTCCGCGAATGCCGCGCCTTCGCCGGGCTGCCGCCGACCGGCCTCGTCGGCGAGTGGGACAACGTGTTTTTCCCAGCGGGCGACCAAAAAATACAAGCGTAATCGCCGGTCGGCGCGCGAAAAACCCGCGCGAACGGAGCGACCACGATGGCGACGAAATTCACGCGACGCGAGTTCGGCACGATGGCCGCCGGCGCGGCGCTAGTCGTCGCGGGCCCGGGCCACGCGGAGGCGCCGATGACCACGAACCTGGAACGCTTTAAGGCAATTGTCGAGCGAGGCTTTTCGCGCGGCGACTTGACAGTCGCGGACGAAGTCTGCGCCGACGGGTTGATCGAGCACCAGTACCTGGCCAGGACCGACCTGCCCGGCCCGCAAATCCTGAAGGCGCAGATCGAGGACGCGAGGCGCGGCATCGAGGGACTGACGTTCACCGTGGAAGCCGCCGTCGAAGCCGGCGACACGGTGTGGGCGCGCGGCAAGGTTACGGGCGCCGATCCGCACTCGGGCAAGCCGGTCGCCATCGACGTAATCGACGTCTGTCGTTTCGCCGACGGCAAGCTCGTCGAGCATTGGGGCGTGCCGGATCGCTTCGCGCTGCTGCATCAGATCGGGGCGCTGCCGCCCCCGCCCAAGTGAAGCAGAATGCGGGTTCGAACGCGGAAGAGACGATGGCGCCGCCAAGAGTGATCGACCCGAGCGAAGGTCGCCTCGCAATCCTGGGAGGGACCGGCGCCCGCTTCCTGATCGACGGTGAAAACTGCGGCAAACGTTTCGCGCTCGTCGAGCATCCCATGCAGCCGCGCGCTTTGGCGGCGCCCATGCACCGGCGCCACCGTGAGGACGAATACAGCTTCGTCCTCGAAGGAAGCATCGGGGCGCTGCTCGGAGATTCCGTGGCGATCGGCAATCCGGGGGACCTGATTTTCAAACCCCGCGAGCAGTGGCACACGTTCTGGAATGCGGGCGACGCGCCGGCCCGGATATTGGAGATCATATAGGCCGCCGGTTTCGAGAACTATTTCCGCGAGCTGGGAGCGGAGCTGGCCGGCGGCCCTCCCGATCCGCAGCGGCTCGCGGCGCTCTGGGCGCGCTACGAACTCGACACGGACATGGGCAGCGTCCCCGGCCTCATCCAGCGGTTCGGAGTCCGCTTTCCGGGAGCGCCGCTATCCCACTCTGGCGACGCGGAGCCGGGCTGAGGATGCGAATCGACGTGGGGTCCCGATGCCGATCGGCGCGAGACCCGATTGACTTCACTGCGACCAGTGGGGTCAACGTCTCGCGCCGACCGACATTATTACAGGCCCAGGTCGCCAAGCCCGGCATGGTCGTCGGGACGACGGCCGAACGGCCAATGAAATTTGCGCTCGGCTGTGGCGATCGGCGCGTCGTTGATGCTGGCGATGCGGCGTCGCATCAAGCCGTGCGCGTCAAATTCCCAGTTCTCATTCCCATAGGAGCGGAACCAATTTCCGCTGTCGTCGCGCCATTCATAGGCGAAGCGCACGGCGATGCGGTTGTCGCGAAAGGCCCAAAGCTCCTTGATAAGCCGGTATTCGAGTTCACGGCTCCATTTGCGCGCCAGGAAGGCCTCGATCTCGGCGCGGCCGGTGAGGAACTCGGCGCGGTTGCGCCATTGGCTGTCCGGCGTATAGGCGAGCGCCACGCGGGCGGGATCGCGGCTGTTCCATGCGTCTTCAGCCAGTCGCACCTTGCGGGCGGCGTCCTCCGTCGTCGTGAACGGCGGGACGGGCGGGCGTTCAGCTTCCATCGTCGTTCTCCAGTGCGGCAAGTTGAGCGCGAAGGGCCGCGTTTTCGACCTCAAGCTCCGTCAGCCGGGCGCGCACCGGCGCGACGGCTTGCCCGATCTCGGCTTCGGTCAAACGGGGCGTGATGTGCTGGGAGCAGTTCCAATCGAACGCCTCCAGATGGAAAAGCATGCCTCGCTCGACCTTGGCCTTGTAGCCGGGAACGACGAGCCTGGCGACCAAGTCAGGATCGGACGTCAGGACCTTGACCTCGACGCGGGCGAAAATCTTCAGGCGGGCGCGCCGGGCATAGTCCATCAGGAACAGGCACGCGCGGTTGTCTGCGTTGAGATTGCCGAGGCTGATATACTGCCGGTTGCCCCGGAAGTCGGCGAAGCCCAGCGTCTTATCGTCCAGCACCTTGAGGAAGCCTTTCGGACCGCCTCGATGCTGCACGTAAGGCCATCCCGTCTCCGACGCGGTCGCCATATAGAAGCTGTCGCGGCTCGCAATGAACGCGGCTTCGTCGCCGGTGAAGCGATCGAAGGCGCGGTCTTCCCGGGGCCTCGACCAGACGTCGAGGCTGCCGTTGTCCGCCTGCGCTGCCTTCACGCTCGGCGTCGCGGCGATGTTGAGGAACCCGTAGGCCATGACCAATCCTTTCCCCGAAGTGTTCGCACCGACAGCGGAGGCCATCGGCGCGGACCCGCTCAGGCGGCGGTTTTCAAGTCGTCAGCCGTCACGACGGGAAAGTCGATGTCAGTCTGCGCGACGTTGTTGATGAGGTTGGTCAGCACGTTCTGGGCGACGACGCTGACGATCTCGACTACCTGCGCATCGCTGAAGCCAGCCTTGCGTACGTCGGCGAGGTCCGCGTCGCTGACCTGGCCGCGCGCCTCGGCCACCCTGGCGGCGAAATGGACAGCGGCGGCGATCTTCGCGTCGCTGGACTGGCCCTGCCGGTTCAGCCGCGCCTCCTCCGGGCTGATCCTGGCGAGGTTCAGGCCGATGTAGCTGTGCGCCGACAGGCAGTAGCCGCAGCGGTTCACCTGGGCCACCGCCAGAGCGATGCCCGTCCGGGTCTTGAGGTTGAGGGTTTTGGCGTTCGCCGCGTCGAGGTTCGTCAGACCCGTGAGAGCCGCGGGGCTGGTCGCGAACAGGCAGAACATGTTGGGAACCGCGCCGAGCTGCTTGTTCACGGCGTCGAGGATCGGCTTGGAAGCTTCGGGGACATCGTCGCGGGCCGGGATGGAAAGACGTGACATGCAAAACTCCTTGGCTGCTGGCCGGAGGCGGCTGCGGAAGAGAGCTAATCTCTTTCGTGTGGACGCATAATCCGCTAATCTTGAAAGACATTATCTTCACGAATGAGATAGTATGGACCGGCTGGAGGCGATGACGATCCTTGTCGCGGTCGTCGAAACGGGCAGCTTCACCGCGGCCGGGCGGCGCCTGGGCGTTCCCCTGCCAAGCGTGAGCCGGAAGCTGGCGGAGCTGGAAGCCTACCTCGGCGGGACGCGCCTCCTGGCGCGATCGACGCGGCGGCTGTCGCTGACCGATGCGGGCGCGGACTACGTCGCCGCCTGCAAGCGCATTCTGGAAGACATCGCCGTCGCCGACCGCAAGGCGTCAGGCGAATATGTCGCGCCGAAGGGCGAACTCGTCATGACCGCGCCCATCGTCTTTGGACGGCTGCATGTCGTGCCGGTGGTCAGCGCATTTCTGGCGACCTATCCCGATATCGATGTGAGGCTGCTGCTCAACGACCGGAACGCGCAGCTCCTCGACGATCACATCGACCTCGCCGTGCGAATCGGGGTTTTGCCCGATAGCGCTGCAATCGCCGTGCAGGTCGGGTCCGTGCGCTGGGTCGTCTGCGCCAGCCCCGGCTATCTGGCTGCGCATGGCGAACCGAAGGCGCCTGCCGATCTGGCGAAGCTGGATTGTGTGACCTTCGATGTCGCGGGCGCCGCCACGCCCTGGGTGTTTGCCGGGAAAGCAGGCGAGCGAAACGTGTCCGTCCGTTCGCGGCTGTCGGTCAACACCGCAGAGGCCGCGCTGGACGCCGCGGAGCAGGGCGTCGGCCTGACCCGCGTTCTCTCCTATCAGGCCGCGCCACGGATCGCGCAGGGCAAGCTGGTGACGGTGCTCGAAGCGTTCGAGCCTGAACCGAAGCCGGTCAGTCTCATTCACTTGCCGCAGCAGGCGTTGCCGTTGAAAACCCGCAGCTTCATCGACTTCGCGGCGCCCCGGCTCAAGGCGCGGCTTGCGCCGACCTGACGGCGCGCAAAATCCGGCGCAAAAGGTCCCCTTCACCGTCCGATGCGGGGCCCAACCTCAGAGCGTCATCACGTCGAAATCGAACCAACCGCTGGAAACTTCATGGCGCCCGTCGTCGCGGCGCTTCACAGGCTCGGCGATTTGCGTCGGCCCCGGCGCGTCGGCGCGCGTAGCCTCTGACCGTCTGCGACCGGTGGCGAATCTCGACCTCCGAGGCATTCTCGCTCTCGTCGCCGCGCAACTGGCGCGCGCCGACGGGCTACACGATCGTTTTCATGTAAAGCTGAACTGCGAGGCCGAAAGGCTCGCACGCGCGACATTCGTCAGCTCGATGGCGTCATGCGCGTCGAGCGTGATCGTCGTATTTGCGCCCGTTTGCGTCGCGTGGCCGAGCAAATCTTGGAAACTAGCGAAATCGGAGGCGCTGATATTCATCACGTCCGAAGCTGCGAAACCGTTCAGCGTCTCCTCGCCGAACAGTTGGCGCATGCTGAGAGCTTCGTTCGAGCCCTGCAACGTCACGTCGTTGCCGACACCGACGTCGATCCTGTCATGGCTGCCGGCAACCGTTACGTTCGAACCCGAATGGGTTGTGATCGTCTGGCCCGTACCCTCAACGACGTCCGCCGCGCCTGCGAAGCCATTGCCTCCGATCGCCAGCCACTCGGTCCCGGTTTCGGCGACCGTGAAGCCGCTGCCGGTTACGTCGGCGTTGGCGTCGAACAAGTTGATCGCGCCGTTCGCGCCGCCCACCTCGACATCGGCCGGGGTATCAGCGAGGTCGAGGGCGCCTCCCGCGCCCGTGAAAGTCACGGGCACTCCGAGCAAGACGTTCGCCGCCACGTCGACCGTGCCGCCGTCCACGAGAATTCGACCGTTCAGATTGTTGGCGAATTTCGCGCCGTCGAAGATCGTCGCGTCGACGTCGACCACGCCGCCGCTCGCCGCTTCGATCGTGCTTTGCGGCGGCGGCGAAACGCCGCCGGGATTGAATTGTCCGGTCTGCATGCCGGAATCGATGGTCAACTGCGCGCCCAACTCCGCTTCAATCAGGCCGCCCCTGTCGACGATGTTGTCGGCGCCGGTGTTCAGCGTCAACGCGGCGCTTGAACCCTCTGCGACGATCGAACCAGTGTTGACCAATGTGAGATCGTTGGCGGGCATCAGCCCTGCGTCGCCAATTTGCGCCGAGGCGGAAGCGACGATGGCCTCGGCGTTGGTGAACGTGGTCGCTCCGAAGTCGTCGCTGACAAGGGCGCCGCCGGCGCCGCTGAGTTCGATCGATCCGGACACGGCGGCGGTCGGACTGCCGGCGACAGCGACGTCGACGGCGACTGGCGGGGGAAGCGTCGCCGGGAGGGCCGCCGTCAGATTGCCGGCGATCGAGAGGTGGGCGCCGGCGGCGATGTCAATTTGGCCGCTGTTGGCGAGCGCGACGGACGCGCCATCCTCACCGAGCGTCAAGGTCGATGCAGAGTTGGCGAACAATTCGCCTTCGTTGGCAATCTCAGCGGATCGAATTTGCAGCGCATTGCTCGCAATCGACGCGCCGGCGCTGGCTCTGGCTTGGTTGTCGAAGCTTGCGGCGGAAATGATTCCGGCGCCGCTCATCGTATTGTCGACATTGACCAGTGCGCTTTGGCTGGAGATGTCGCCTGTGGTTACGTCGGTGACGATATGCCCCCCGCCGCCGCCGCCTCCTCCGCCGGCGGCGGCGATGTCGGCAACGACGCCGACCGCGATTTCGCCTAAATCGATCGCGCCGCCGCCAAAGAATGTGGTCGCGCCTCTGAGGCTCAAAACGCCCGCCCCGCTTGCATTCGTGACTTGCGCGCCGAGTGCGAGGGTTCCAAGATTCTCCACGGCGCCGGAGAGCGTTATTGACGCGCTGACGCCGACCTCGATCGTTCCGTCGTTGCCGGAATAGATGATGTCGGCGTCCGCCGCATTGGCCGTCGTGCCGTTGGTCGCAATGAGCGAGCCGCCGTTTTCGACAATCAGTGTGCTCGACGCGCCGAGGCTGATGCTGTTGACGGTCACCGTGTCGCTCAGCGTCGCTGCGGCGCCGTTGCCGAGGGCGGCGTCCTCAGCCGAGATCGGGTTGTAGCCGTCGATCCAATTCGAAGGGTTCTCCCAATCTCCCGAACTCGCTGTAAAGACTTGCTGCTTCAGACTGAGCGTCCAGCCGAGCGCGCTCATCACGTTGAGTTCGGTCGGGAGCAGCGTCGCCGTCGAACCGGCGATGGCGGGATTGCCGAACACAGTGTCGCCTTGCCGCCAGTCGTCGGGATCGGCGTTGGCGTCGCTTTCGTTGGTCGGGCTGTCAAATTGATTGGTGAAGGCTAGATTGGCGCCGGCCGACGTTTGCACGCCGCCGTCAGAGGAAAAGAAGTCGGCGGTGTTGGGCGCGATGCCGGCGGCAGGATCGCCGCGGCCGTCTGTAGGGTCGTAGACGCCCGAGGCCGTGTAACGGAACAGGTCCAACGGAGTCCAGATGCCGTTATTGGCGACGCCCAAACCGCTGACCCGACCCATGCCGATCTCGGATATGGCGTGCGTCACGGCGTCAACGACGTCCTGTCCAAAATTCCAGGCGAATTTGCTGCCAAAGGTGACGATCCCATCGAGCGTCGGTGCGGCAGTCGAAAGCCCGAGCATGTGCGCGTAGGCTGGGGGAATCGTGAAGCCTTTGCCGCCTGACGGATCGGTCGCGGGAAAGATGTCGTTCGGCGCCAGCTTGAGCAGCGCGGCCTTCAGCGTCGCGTAACTGTAGGTCGGAGGCGTGACGTTCGAAGGAAGCGCGCTTCCATCGGGATCGTTGGCCGTATTGCTCTCGGTGAATTCGAGACTTATCGTCACATTGTTGGTGAACAGACCCTCCAGTTGCTTCTCGGCCGTCACGACCGCGCTCTCAAATGGCGCCGAGTCGACCTTGGTGAAGGTGTCGAGGAATACGAGCCCGCTGCCCGCTGTTGCAACTTTCAATGGCGGTTCGCCGCCCTGTCCTGGGATGAGGCCCGCGCTCACGGTCGCGGCATTTGCGAACGCGACGGGTTCGATCGGATTGGCGAGAGCCGAGGAAACCACAGGCGTCAGCACATCGTCGTCTGATGCGGTCGTATCGGACTGAGTAAGCGCGGGGTTCACAATCGAAGCGGCGTCTGCTTCCGAGCCCGCATTTTGCGTTATATTTTGAACGCGACCGGTCAGAGACGTGGCAGGCGCGTGAGCGAACGACGTAGTCATTGTCATTACCCTTTCCGCCGAATTTCGGGCGACGGAAGGAGAGTAAAGTGCTGTGAACGACGGCGCTGTGCCTTAGGGAACAGGAGGCGAGCAGCGTTTCGCGCCCACTCTATGCGAAGAAAATGCCACACTGCTTGGTTCTGGCGCGTTCATTCACGGATTAAGCGGGCCACCTTCCGTCCTTCGACGGTGCGCCTGGTAATCGAGTTCGCGGAACGCGCGGACGAGGGCTGCGAGAAAGGCCTCGCTGTGGCGCAGTTTGTCCTCCGCCTGTTTGCGCTCGGTAATGTCGCGCAGGTAGCCCGTAAACGAGGGGGGGGCGTCGAAGGGGATGCGTGAGATCGCCAACTCGACCGGGAATTCGCTGCCGTCGGCGCGCATCGCGGCGAGTTCGACCCGCCGTCCGATCACCCGCGTCTCGCCCGTAGCCATATAGCGGTCGAAACCCCGCCGATGCGCCTCGCACAGCGACGGGGGTACGATCAGATCGCCCAGCCGCTCGCCCAGGACCCGGTCGCGACGATGGCCAAATGTGCGCTCGGCGGCCGGATTGAAGTCGGTTATGCGGCCTTCGTGACCGATTGTCACTATGCAATCAAGCGCAGAGTCCAGGATAGCGGCCTTCCGCGCCTCGCGTTGTTTCAGCGCGTCGTCGGCCTTCGCCTGCTCGACGGCGTTGCTGGCGATGTGGGTGAACCGATCGATAAGGCTTCGATGTAGCGCCGTCGTCGTTCCTGGCTTGTCGAAATGGACGGCGAATGCGCCCAGGATCCGACCGGCCGCGGACGAGATCGGCGTCGCCCAGCACGCCCTCAGGCCGAGCGCCAATGCCATTGAACGCCAACCTGCGCCCCATCGCGTCTCCGAGGCGAGGTCGACCGAGATGACCTGTTCGTCGAGGCGCACAGCCATCGCACAGGGGCCGGAGCCGATCGCTACCGGCCGACCAATCGTCGATTCGATAAATCTCAGGGGAAGCCTCGGCGCAGCCCCATGTTCCAGACGAGCGCCGCTCGCGTCGACGACGACGACGCTGCAGTAGCAGCCGCTGGCGGCGCCCTCGACCAGCCGGCACAGCGCCTCAAGGATCTGCCTCATCGACCCGCCGCCCGCCATCATTTCAAGCAACTATTTCTCGCCCGACCCGCGAATGGGGTTGGCAGCTCGGTTCCGCAACGCTTCAGACCACCGACGACGCCTATCTGCAGGCCGATTTGACGCCGCTCGCGGCCAGAGCGCCCGGATATGTCCGCCGTCTCCCGGTGCAGGACTTCGCCAGGGCTCGCAGCGGGGAGCTGCTGGTCGAGATCGTCGATGACGATTACCGCGCTCAACTGCAGCAGGCGCGAGGCAATGTCGCGGCCGCTCGCGCGGCGATACAGAGCCTCGACCAGCAGAAGCTCTTGCAGGCGACGATTGTGGCGCAGGCGGAAGCCGATATCAGCGCCAGCGAAGCGGACGTGACGCGCTATCGCCTGGAGACTGTTCGCCAACAGACTCTGTTGGGCGCCGGGATCGCCGGAACGCACAAGCTCGTCGAACAGGCCGTCGACAACGAGAAGCGCACCGACGCGACGCTCAGCTCGAACCGCGCAAAACTCGATCAACAAAGACAGCAACTCGTCGTGTTGGACACCCAAAGGGCACAGGCGGTTGCGACGCTCGAGGCCCAGCAAGCCCTGCGCGATCTGGCGCGGATCAACCTCGACTGTACCCGGATCACAGCCCCCGCGAGCGGAATGGTGGGCGCTCGGCAAGTCCAACAGGGCCAATATGTCAGCGTTGGAACCCAGGTGGTCTCCCTGGCGCCATTGCCGAACGTCTGGGTGGTCGCCAATTTCAAGGAAACACAGATGACTAATATCCGAATAGGTCAATCGGCCCCCGTCAGCGTGGACGCCTTTCCCGCGGCAGCCCTATACGGACGCGTCGAAAGTTGGTCGCCGGCCTCTGGCGCGGAATTCGCACTACCTCCTCCCGACAACGCGACAGGCAACTTTACAAAGGTCGTACAGCGTATTCCGGTCAAAATCGTACTCGATCCGGACCCGGGTCTGGCCGACCTGCTTCGCCCCGGAATGTCGGCGGTCGCTTCGGCCTCGCGGATGTTCGCGGCGCCGTCCACGCCGGATTCGACGAAGGCGCTACTATGGAGAGCTTGCCGGGGACGTCGGCGGTATGCCGCTTCCCGACAAGGTGACGCTCAAGCAACCCGAAAATTTCAGGATTATCGGGACCTCCGTCAAGCGCCTGGATGCGCCTGCGAAGGTGGACGGCTCGGCCATTTATGGAATCGATGTCCGTCCGCCGGGGGTCAAGATCGCGGCCCTTGCGCAGTCGCCGGTCTTCGGAGGCTATATCAAGAGCGGAGGATCGGGGCGCAACAGGACACGGCGTCGCTGCCGACCGATATCAATACGGCGGCGGCGCTTTCTCGCGCTGGGCGCGCGCCGCCGCCGTCCACCAGGCGAGGTCGGCGGCGAAGCGCGGAAAGGCGCGTTCCAGCGCCGCGCCGCCCTCGCCGGTCGGTCGGGCCTCGGCGTCGAGCGCATGTCCGATGGCGCCGACCGCGAGCGAACTCGAGATCACGACCATGCCCATCTCGGACAGCGTTCCATGCCACGCCAGTCCGGCGCGGGCGCCGCCGAAACGCCCTGCCGAGTAGCTCGCGATCGCCGCCGGCCGCCAGAACCATTCCTCCAGAAAATGGTCGGTGAGATTTTTCAGCCCAGGTTGAACGCCCCAATTGTATTCACCGGTCACGAACACGAAGGCGTCCGCCGCGCGGATCTTCTGCGCCAGTTGTTCGAGCGACGCTGGCGCCTCGCCCTTCGCGTATTCCTTGTACATGCGATCGAGCAGGGGAAGGCCGACCTGTTTGGCGTCGACCAATTCGGCCTCTGCGCCGCGCTGGCGGAATGCGCGGACCAGATAGTCCGCGAGCCTGATTCCCTGCCGATCGGACCTGTACGACCCGTAGAAGATCAGAATTCGGTCGCCCATCGCGCATTCCCTTGTCGCAAGCGGATGCCGGCGCGGCGACCATCGGATCGCCAGGCCGTCGGATCAATCCTGGATGAACGCCAGCAGATCGGCGTTGATCGCATCGGCGTGAGTCGTAGGCATGCCCTGCGGATAGCCGGGATAGGACTTCAGTTGCGCGCCCCTGACGAGCTTCGCCGACAGCTTGCCGGTGGTGGCTTGGCGCGCGCGACATAGCCCGCCACCTCGCCGCCCCCGGTGGAATGGCCGACGTGAATCGCGCCCTGGAGATCGAGCGCGTCGGTCAAAGCGGCGACGTCGGCGACATAGCTGTCCATGTCGTGCCCCGTTGCGTTTTGGGTCGAGCGCCCGTGGCCGCGGCGGTCGTGCGCGACGACCCGATAGCCCCGTGCGACAAAGAACAGGATCTGCGCGTCCCCGTCGTCCGAACTCAGCGGCCAACCGTGGTGGAACACGATGATCTTCCCGTCGCGCGGGCCCCAGTCCTTGAAAAAAATCTCGGTCCCGTCCTGAGTCTTGATCGTCGGCATGGTCTTGTCTCCATCGCTTTCAAGCCGCGTCGACGAGGACGATTTCGGCGTCCTCGATCGCCGTAACGCGCAAGACGGCCTCATCGGCTATCGCGGCGCCCTCCCGGGCGTCGATGCAAATGTCGTTGATCTCGACCGAACCCTTGGCGGGCACGAGATAGGCGCGATGGCCTTTGCCGAGCGCATATTCGGTCGTCTCGCCCGCTTTCAGGGTCGCGCCGAGCACGCGGGCGTCGGCGCGGATCGGCAGGGCTTCGGCGTCACCGGCGAAGCCGCTCGCCAGGGTGACAAAGCGGCCCGAGCGGTCCCCCTTGGGGAAGGGCTTGGCGCCCCAGGACGGCGAGCCGCCGCGGCCCCTCGGCTCGATCCAGATCTGGAAGATGCGCGTCTCGACCGGCTCGCGATTGTATTCGGAGTGGCGCACGCCCGAGCCCGCGCTCATCACCTGCACGTCGCCGGCCTCGGTGCGGCCGGCGTTGCCGAGGCTGTCCTGATGGGTGATCGCGCCGTCGCGGACATAGGTGATGATCTCCATGTCGGCGTGCGGGTGCGGCGGGAAGCCGGCGCCGGGCGTGATCGTGTCGTCGTTCCAGACCCGGATCGGCCCCCAGCCCATGCGCGCGGGGTCGTAGTAGCTGGCGAACGAGAAGTGATGCCGGGCGTCGAGCCAGCCGTGGTTGGCCGCGCCGAGGCTGGCGAAGGGGCGACGTTCGATCATGGTTTCATCTCCGGGTGGCGGCGGGTCTCCGACAGATGGGACGCCGCACGGCTTGACGAAATAGAAATGACGGCATTTCATCGTTGCCGAAAATGACACGTCGTCTCCCCGATCTCGAAGCCTGGGCGATTTTCGCCAAGGTCGCCGAACTCGGCTCCCTCGCCGGCGCGGCGAAGGAGCTCGGCCTCTCCAATCCAACGGTGTCGAAGGCGCTGGCGCGGCTGGAGACGCGGCTCGGCGTGACGTTGCTCCAGCGCAACTCGCGGCGCAATTCGCTGACGGAGGGCGGCCGGGCGGCGCTCGCGCGCGCGACGCGGATCCTGCGCGAAGGCGAGGCGGTGGAGGACGAGGCGGTCGAGCAATCGAGCATCCCGCGCGGCCGCGTGCGGATCAGCGCGCCGCTCTCGTTCGGCGTCGGTTACCTCGCGCCGACGCTGCCGGATTTCATGCGGACCTATCCCGGGATCACGCTCGATTTTTCGCTGAGCGACCGGCGCGTCGATCTGGTCGCTGAGGGTTTCGACCTCGCGCTGCGCATTGCCCGGCTAGAGGATTCCACGCTGATCGCTCGGCGGCTCTGCACGGTCCGGCTGCTGCTGCTGGCCGCGCCCGCCTATCTGCAAGCGCATGGCCGCCCGACGCATCCGGCCGAGCTTGGCCGCCACGAGGCGCTCGCCTATTCCGGCGGCGTCGCGCCGGGGGTCTGGCGCTTTGCCCACGCGCAATTCGGCGAGGAGGTCGTCGAGCCTAGGGTGCGCCTGTGGAGCGACAACGCCGACTTGCTGACTCCAGCGCTGCTGGCCGCGCAAGGCCTTGCGATACAGCCGGAGTTCCTGGTTTGGCGCGAGCTGCGCAGCGGCGCGCTGGAGATCGTCATGCCCGATTGGACCCCGCCGCCGCTGGCGCTCCACCTCGTCATGCCGCCGTCGCCGCTGCGACCGCTGCGCGTCCAGGCGGTCGTCGATCACCTCAGCCGCGCGCTGGCGCACGCGCCCTGGGCTGGGGCGTAGGGGCGGATGTCGGCCATCTGGATTGTCCTCAGAGGAGGATGAGCGATCGGTTCAACCGGACACTCGAATTTGCAAATTGTTTCACAGGGCGACACCATTCAGACCGGCGCCGAGGGTCGGCCGGACGTGCGTCACATTGAGCCGCCCCACCGGGGGCGCGAGCAAAGAATGCTCGCGTTCGAGAAACGACCGAGTTCGATCTATCGGAGCTCACAGGCGCAATCCGGTCGGAACCCACCGAGCGGGAATATCCGAAATTGGCGCAAGGCCCGGGTTCGTTGAAGGTCCGCATTATTCGAAACCGGCCATTCGCCTCGCGGTTCGGGTTCGCCGTGCGCTAGGACTTGGCAGAATTGCTGAGCCTTGAGCCTGTCGATGCCGGCCGCGGTCCTGCGAGGGAGCGGAGATTCAGGTCAGCGCGTTGGATCGGCCTGTTGCGCGCCAACCAGCCGACGAGGGCAACATTCGACAACGGGTCGTCATGGCCGAACTCGTCACAATTCTGCTGAAACCGTTGGCATCCCGACGACAGCTCATCGGCGCGGGCGAGACCTCGGTTCTGGCGATGCGTGCTTTCCGCCCGTTCCGGCCATTGCCGCCGTGCATAGGCAAACCAAGGCGATCCTTAGTGTGCGTAAAATCCGTGCGCCGATTTGTCCGGCGTGAAGAGTCCGCACTCGCGAGTGACGGCGATCGACCAAAACCGCCCACGGCGCACCATCTGCGCCGACCTACCGCAATACGTCCGCTCGCGCGCCACATCGCTGTGTTTTTCCGGCAACAGTAAGCATTATTTTCTACCGAGTTGCGTCCAATCTTGCGAGCTTCGAAGAAAAATGCTAGCAAGTAGGAAGCAAGACAAACTCAACACTAAGTAACGTAACGTTATATGAATACAACGAGCAATTGGATAAGCAGAAGCGATGCGGCTTGGTGGGCGCATCTGTGCCGTGTCGTGCAAGCTTTTGCTCGAACTCGTCGCGCTGAAACCCGTCCAATTCGCAAAGCGCCTCGCTCGACGCGTTACATTTATGGCGCCCGTCTTGCTGCGTCCGCGCTCTCCGCCATTTTGTGCGCAAGCGCCGCGCACGCACAGACCGCGTCGCAGATTACGCAGCGCAGTTACGCCCCACCGGCGAAGCTCGCGGGCGGAATCGGAATCGTCATTGAAGGCCAAAGCGGGCTCGACGTGCCGCCAGGCGCGGAAAAGTTGACCGTGACGTTGTCGCGCGTCGAGGTGGACGGCGGGTTCCCCGATCTGGCCGAAGCAGAGGCGGCGATTCGCGCCGGCTTGGCGGGACGGCGGGTCACCGGGGCGGAGATATTCGTTGCCGCGCGGCGGCTTGAGGCTGCTTACGCGAAGGCGGGCTATGCGCTCGCCCGCGTCGGCCTGCCACCGCAGCGGCTTGTCGACGGCTCGCCGCTGAAACTCATTGTGGTCGACGGCGCCATCGAGCGAGTCGAGATCAAGGACGGGCCGACGCCGATTCGCGCGCGCATCCAGCAGTTGCTGGCGCCGCTCGTCGGCAAGACGCACTTGATGCTGGCCGAAATGGAGCGCCGCATCCTGTTCGCGGGCGACCTGCCGGGCGTACTGATCCGCTCGACGCTTGCGCCGGGCACGAAGCTTGGGGCGACGGTGCTCGTCATCGAGGTCAAGCATCAGCTCGTCGACGAAGTGCTTTCTTACGACAATTCGTTGCCGGCAAGCCTGGGCCGGTCGCAGATCGGCGTCGGCGCCGACGTCAACGGCGCGCTTGGCTTCGGCGAGTTGCTCTATTTGCGCGCCAACGGCGACCCCGTGTTCGGCGACCGCGGCCTGCTCGCGGAGTTCGCGCGCAACCGGATACTCGCGGCCGGCTTCGTGGCGCCGATCGGCGTCGACGGCCTCAGCTTTAACGGCGAAGTCACTCAGGCGCGCACGACTCCGCTGCCCTCGGGCGGTCTGGCGACGACCGATCTGTTCGACCGGCTAAGCCTGCGACTGCGCTACGCGCTGATCCGCTCGCGCCAGTTCGACCTCAGCGGACAGGTCGCGCTCGACGTGGAGAACGAGACGCAGAACCTGCTTCCCGACGCGCTCGGGTCCGCCATCGCCGACGACCGGCTGCGCGTGCTGCGGTTGAGCGGCGACGCCGATTTTCCGACTCCCTGGGGCGCGACGATGAGCGCCGAACAGGTCGCCTCCTTTGGGCTCGACGCGCTCGGCGCGCGCACCGCCGCCGAGGCCGCCGCTTCGAACGTGCCGCTCTCGCGCCAGGGCGCCGACGCGCGCTTCGCCAAGTGGGAGGCGACGGTCACTTACGCGCAGAATTTGGCGGAGCATCTGAGCGTGAATTTCAACGCGCACGGACAGACCTCGTTCGGCGCGGCGCTCGCGCGGGCCGAGCAGATCGGCGTCGCGGGACCCGGCGCGCTCTCGGCCTTCGACGTCGGCGCCTTGCAGGGCGACAGCGGCTACGTCCTGCGCGGCGAGATCGGCGCGCCATTCGCGCTGCCGCAGATCTGGAGCGGCGTCGGCGCGCTGGCGACGCCTTATGTGTTCGCGGCCGGCGGCGAAATCTTCCTCGCGCGACCGACCGCGCTCGAACGGTCGCGCGTCGACGCGGGATCGTTCGGCGGCGGCCTCAAGCTGGCGGGCGGACAGGCGGGATCGTTGCGCAACGTCACGCTGACCTTTGAAGTCGGACGACAACTGCGCAACGACAATGTTCCGGCCGAGAACCGCTTCACGCTGGTCGCCGGCGCCAAGTTCTAGCCCATCCGCAAAAGATCGCGACGCTCCATGACCTCCGGCCGTCTTTCCTTAGTTCGCCTGCTGCTGACGACAACTGCGCTTGTCGGCGTCGCCGCCGCCGCTTGCGCGCAGAGTCTGCCGAGCGGGGGCGCCGTCGCTTCAGGAAAGGCGACGATCTCGCAGAGCGGCCCGACGCTCACGATCCATCAGACGACGCCGAACGCCATCGTCAACTGGAACAGCTTTTCCATCGGACAGGGCGCGACCGTCGACATCAACCAACCCTCGGCGAGCGCGGCGATCCTCAATCGCGTGTCCGGGCAGACGCCCTCGACCATCGCCGGCTCGCTCAACGCCAACGGACAGGTCTATCTCATCAATCCGAACGGCATCGCCATCACGCCGACGGGCGTCGTCAATGTCGGCGGCGGGCTGGTGGCGTCGACGCTCTCGATGAGTGACGCCGAATTCAACGGCGCGCGCAAGAAATTCACCGGCTCCGGCGCTTCGGCCGCCGTCTCCAACGCCGGCGCCGTGACCATCGGCCCCGGCGGCTATGCTGCGTTGATTGGCGGCGCCGTCGACAATTCGGGCTCGATCGTCGTGCCGATGGGCAAGGTCGCGCTCGGCGCCGGCGAGGCGGTGACGCTCGACCTCTCCGGCGACGGCTTCCTCCAGGTAGCGACGCCGAGCCAATCCTCCAGCGCAACCGCGCTCATCTCCCAGAGCGGCAAGATCAAGGCGGACGGCGGCGCCGTCGTCATCAAGGCGGCGACCGCGCGCACGACCGCGCGCGCCGCCGTCACCATGTCGGGCGAGGTCGACGCGCATTCGATTTCGGGTCATTCCGGGCTCATCGTCATCGGCGGCGGACCCGGCGGCTCGATCTCGGTCTCCGGCAAGCTCAGCGTCTCCGGGCACAAGCACGCCAACGGCGGAAGGATCGCAATCCACGGCGCCGCCGTCGCATTGCAGGGGGCGACGATTCGCGCCGGCGGCGGCGAAGGCGGCGGCGTCGCCATCGGCGGCAAGTCCTCGACCTCCGTCACTGTCGATCAGGCGAGCACGGTGAGCGCCGACGCGAGCGACGGCGCCGGCGGGACGATAGCGCTGACCGGCAATTACGTCGGACTGGCCGGATCGCTTTCCGCCAACGGCGCCGGCGGCGGCGTGGTGACGGCGCAGGGCCTGTCGATCACCCAATCCGGCGCGATCTCCGCCAAAGGTTCGAGCGGCGCCGGCGGCCTCGTCACCTTGTCGGCGCAGGACAGCCTGTTGCAAACGCAAGCCGGCGCGGTCTCGGTCGACAGCGCGTCCGGGGCTGGCGGCTCCGTGACCTTCAACGGCGGCGTCGACCTGTTCAGTTCTGCGACCGTCACCGCGACGGGCGCAACGGGCGGCGCGATAACGGCCAAGGCGACCAACATCACGCTGGCCGCGGCGAATTTCAACGCGGATGGCGCAACCCAGGGCGGCTCGGCCCTCGTCGGCGGCGGCTTGCATGGCGCCGGAGCGAGCGCGGACAGCGTGTTCGTCAACGCCACGACCAAACTCAGCGCCGACGCGACCGGCTCCGGACCGGGCGGGCTGGCGGTGGTGTGGTCGAACAAGACCACCACGTTCGAGGGCCTCGTCAGCGCACGCGGCGGCGCGCAGGGCGGAGACGGCGGGACCATCGAGGCGTCCAGCGGCGGCCAGCTTAACTTCGGCGGCGCGGGCGACGCGGGCGCGCCGGCCGGAGCGCCGGGTCATCTGCTGCTCGATCCGCAAAACATCACGATCACAAACTCCGCGAACAGCCCGCCGACGTTCAACCTGATCGATCCAGACGCCGGGCTCGGCTCCGGGTTCGGCACGCTGGTGCAGCAATTATCAGGCGGAAACATCATCGTCACCAAACCCGGCGACACCGTCGGGGGGCAGGCTAACGCCGGATCGGTGTTCTTCTTCAATTTCGCGACCGGCGCCTTGGTTTCGACGTTCCAGGGCTCGCACGCGGGCGATCAGGTCGGCAGCGGCGGACTGCTGTTCCTCAACTACGTCAACTATGCGGCGGCCTACGCCAATGCAACGACGATGGCCATCGACAACACGGCGCCCTATCTGATCCTGAGTCCGAACTGGAACAGCGGCGCCGGCGCCATCACCTGGGTCGCGGCGAATGCAACGATCTCGGGCGCGCTGAGCGCGTCCAACAGCCTCGTCGGCTCGACTGCCGGCGACGCAATCGGCAGCCCCGTAACCAACTCCGGCAACGGCGTCTATATTCTGGGCAACAACAATTTCGTCAGCGTCGCGTCCAACTGGGGCGGCGGCAAAGGCGCAGTGACCTGGGGAAGCGCGACCTCGGGCGTGACCGGAGTTGTCTCCTCGGCCAATAGCCTCGTCGGCACGGTCGCCGACAATACAAGCAAGCCGCTCTACAGCAGCGGCAATTTGCAGGGCGACGAGGTCGGCGGCGGCGGCCTCGCGGTTTTGTCGAACGGCAATTTCGTGGTTTCGAGCCCGTGGTGGAACGGCGCCGCCGGCGCTGCGACTTTCGTCAACGAGGCGACCGGACTGACCGGGACGCTGAGCAGCAGCAACAGCTTGGTCGGCGCCAGCTCCGGCGTCGTCACGCAGACCTCGACCTATTACCAATGGCTCGGCGGCGACGAGGTCGGTCAGACCGTCGCGCCCTCGACGCTCGGCTATTACGCCGTCGCCTCTCCGGACTGGGGCCTCACGAAAGGCGCGGTGACGATCGGCTCCGCGACGACCGGCGTGGTCGGAACGGTGTCGGCCGCCAACAGCCTCGTCGGCTCGACGGCGGGCACGGTCTACACCTCAAGCTACGGCTACAAGGGCTATTACGGCGGCGACCTGATTGGCTCGATCGTCGTGGCGCTGCCGGTCAACGGCAATTTTGCGCTGACCAGCGCGTCCTGGAGCCACAACAAGGGCGAGATTACCCTCGACGCGGCGGCCTCGCCGACAATCGGCGCGGTGTCGTCGTCAAACAGCTACGTCGGCTCGACCTCGGGAACGTCCTACACCTACGGCGACGGCTCAAAGGCCTATATAAACGGCGATGAGATCAGCAGCGGCTGCTGCTCGCTAACGACGCTGCCGAACGGCAATTTCATCGTCAACAGCCCCTACTGGAACAGCTTCAAGGGCGCGGTGACCTTCGTCTCGGGCACGGCCGGCGGCGCGGGCGTTATTTCCTCGTCCAACAGCCTCGTAGGCTCAACGACGGGATCTTATGTCTACGGCGGGGGCGACGATATCGGAATTGGCGCGCCGGTCGTGCTGTCGGCCGCCGACAACTACAACTACGTTCTGGTCTCCAACTACTGGAGCAGCACGCGTGGCGCGGTCACGCTCGGCAGCGGAACGGCGGGCGTCGTCGGCGCCGTTTCGTCGTCGAACAGCATCGTCGGCACGGCCGCCTATTCCGTGGGCAATGGATCGCAGTACGCGGGCGGCGACCAACTCGGCTCAGGCGGGATCAAGCTGCTGCCCAACAACGAATGGGTCGTCCTGAGCCCGCAATGGGGCAACGGCAGGGGCGCTGTCACCGTGATAGGCGCTGCGCAGGCGACGTCCGGCAACATCACCGCGTCCAATAGCCTCGTCGGCTCGACCGCGGGCACAGACTATACGGGTTATTTCGGGCCGTCGAATTATGGCGGCGACTATGTCGGCGGCGGCGGAATTACGATCCTGTCGAACAGCGGCGGCAGCAATTTTGTCGTCATGAGCCCGTCGTGGAGCCACGACGAAGGCGCGGTCACCTACATCAGCGTCAGTTCACCGCTGACCGGCGCGGTCAGCTCTTCCAACAGTCTTGTCGGCTCCACCGCAGGCACGCTCGCGAACAACACCGCTTATTACAACCCGACCTACTATTATTACGGCGGCGATCAGGTGGGCGGGGGCGGCGTCGCTGTGCTCGCCAACAACGATTATGTCGTGTTGAGCCCCAGTTGGTCGCACAATCGCGGCGCGGTCACTTTCGGCGGCGCGGCCGGCGTGACGGGCGTTGTCAGCGCTTCCAACAGCCTCGTCGGCTCGACGGCCGGCACGGTGACGAGCAGCAGCGGCTACAGCAGCTACACCGGCGGCGATCAGGTCGGCTCGAACGGAATCCTGCCGCTCAGCGACGCCGACAATTTTCTCATCCTCAGCCCGTTCTGGAGCAACGGCAAGGGTGCGGTGACCTGGGAGAGCGGCGCGTCTTCGTTCTCGGGAACGGTATCGGCCTCCAACAGCCTCGTCGGCGCTTCGGCCGACGATTTCGTCGGCGCCACTGCCGACGATTCCTATCCGTCGCCGACCGTCTACGCGCTGGCGAACGGCGGCTATGCCGTCGTGTCCTCCGGTTGGGGCGACGGCAAGGGGGCCGTCACCGTCGGCGCGCCGGGAACGGCCGTAACGGGCGCGGTCTCGGCGAGCAACAGCCTCGTCGGCTCGACCGCGAACGCCGGCAATCAATCGACGGCCTCGGGCGGCACAGGCGGCGACGCGGTCGGCGGGGGCGGCATTACGGTGTTGCCGGACGGCGATTTCGTCGTGGCGAGCCCGGCCTGGAACGGCGGCAATGGCGCGGCGACCTATTACACCGGCTCCGGCGCCTTCACGGGCGCGGTCGCCGCGGGCAACAGCATCACGGGATCGTCGGCGGGGAACAACCTGACGGTCACGGCGCTCACGGATCCCCGCATGTTCGAAGTCTCGCTGCCGACCGACAGCGGCAGCGGCGTCGTCGACATCGGCGTAACCGATCCCAATATCTTCACCTATGCGTTCCGTCCCTCGACAGATTTCTCGATCCTGCCGTCGTTCATCACCAAGACGCTGAACGCCGGAACCAACGTGACGTTGCAGGCCGATAACGACATTACCGTCAACGCCGCGATCACGGCGGACGCGGGCGCCACGGGCGCGCTGGCGCTCGAAGCCGGACGCAGTCTCGTCGTCAACGCCGCGATCAATACTGGCGACGGCAATCTTACGCTCATCGCCAACGACACGGCGGCTGACGGCGTGGTCAACGCCAGCCGCAGCTCCGGCGCGGCGACCCTCACCCTGGCGACGGCCGCGGCGATCTCCGCCGGGTCAGGCGCGGTGAACCTCACGCTAGGCTCCGGCGCCGGAAACACCAATTCAACCGCCGGCGACATCGACATCTCCAGCGCGATCGCGGCGGGCTCGGTGACGGTCGCCAATCTCGGCGCGCAAAACGGCTCGGTCACGATCAACGCGGGCGGATCGATAACAGCCACGGCGGCGAACACGGCAATCACGGTCGAAACCGGCGGCGGGTTCATCAACAATCAGGGTTCGACCGCGCTGACGGCCAGCGGTGGGCGCTGGCTAGTCTACTCGGCCAACCCGACGTCGGATACGTTCGGCAGCCTCAACAGCGCGAATACGGCGGTCTGGGGCACGACGAACGGCGGAAGCGTCACCGCAACGGGCAATCGCTACGCCTTCGCCTATCAGCCGCAACTCACGGTGACGACCGTCAACGATTCCAAGACCTACGGGACCGACGCGACGGCGCAGATCCAGGCGGATTTCACGGTGGCGGGCGCGGCCGGCGTGACGGGCGCCTATCTCGGCGACACCGGTCCGTTTTACACTGGCGCGCCTTCGATCAGCTCCCTTGGCGCGGGCGCCGCGGCGACTGTCGCCGGCGGCCCGTACGCGATAACGGCTTCAGTCGGGACGCTGGCGGCGGCCGGCTATTCCGCAACGCCGATTTTCGTCAACACGGGGCTACTGACGGTCACTTCGCAGACGATCAGCGTGACCTATTCGGTTGCCGGGGCGGCCTCGACTTATGGGACGCTGGCGACGCTCGGGGCGGCGACGCTGACGGGCGTGACGGCGCAGGACGCGGCCGACGTCTCGGCGACGGTCGGCGCCTTCTCCGGC
>Ga0182030_10003760_pt1 | contig 32444 bp, 33 predicted proteins | sample 812S3MmetaG_FD_121299 | JGI IMG/M metagenome (GOLD analysis project Ga0182030, IMG submission 121299) | Permafrost microbial communities from Stordalen Mire, Sweden - 812S3M metaG (Illumina Assembly) | ecosystem: Environmental > Terrestrial > Soil > Wetlands > Permafrost | place: Sweden... | reverse complement strand
TCACCGAGATTGACGATGCTGCGATAGGTGGCGGTGCTGCCGCGCAGGTCGTCCACCCAGCGATAGCCGAAATCGAAACTGCCGGTGAACCACTGCTCGCTGGAGGGCGCGGGCGTTGCGGCGGCGGTTTGCGCCGGGGCGGCATCGGCCGGCTTCGCCTGGTCGTCGACCTTGGCGGGAGCGGCGGCCTGCTCTTCGGCCTTGGCTTCCGGCGTGGCCGGCGGCTTGGCTGGGGGCTGGGCCGGCGGCGCCGCCTGTTGCGCAAACGCGGCAACGGTTATGAGGAATGCCAGTAGGATTCTCATTTGGTGAATGCCCGATTCGCATAGGAACCATGCACCTTCTGGTGGCAGAGGGTACAGTTTTGGAACCGCGGGCTGCGCAAATCGTGGATGGCAGGCCCCACCGTCCCCAAAGTCGAGTTGGCCGGGGGATTGGGCACCGGCAGGTTGGAGTGGCACTCCATGCAGACGAAGCGCACCTCATGCCGGGTCAGCATCCGGGGATTGGCGGACCCATGCGGCTGGTGGCAGGCGCCGCATCCTTCGAGGCGCACGGGAGGGTGCTCGAAGGGAAAAGGTCCCATCTTATCGCCGTGGCATTTGGCGCACCCGGGTTCGTTGGCTTGCGCAGTCTGCATCTGGCGGGGCAAGGAGCTGCCGTGGGGATTGTGGCAATCCACGCAGGACATGGCGCCTTCGGGCAGGCGGTGTTTGTAAGGTTTCTGGAAACTGGCCCAGACATCGGTGTGGCAGCGGGCGCAGAGGGTGTTGATGTCGACCGGTTTGCGCGCCACCAGGCCGTGGGGTCCATTCTTGTGGATGGAGTGGCAGGAGGTGCAACTCACCTGATTTCTGGCATGACTGCTGGTGAGACGACCGCTGTGGGTCGACTGATTGCGGTGGCAGGCGAGGCAGATGCGATCGGCTTCGCCGGGGGTCAACCTGGCGGGTTGTCTGATATCGGCGGCGGAGGCCGATTCGGCGTGCTTGCTGCCCGGCCCGTGGCAGCTCTCGCAGGCCTTGGTATCCCAGCCGCGTTTCTTATCGGTTTCGACCACCTGGTGAGGGTTTTTCTGAAAGGCGTTGAAAATGTCCTCATGACACATCTGGCAGGTAGTGGAACCGACGAATTCCGCCGGCTTGTTCTCCGGGGGCGGAGAGGCGGGAGCGGCGGGTTTATCCTGAGCGCTCCCTAAGACAGCGAACAACAGCATGGCCGCGCCCACAAAGCCCACCCGCAAACCGGAGACAGAGAGCGAATTTCCGGCAGAGTGGGCCGGAAATTCCTGTCTGTCCCCGGCTTGCGGCTGAGGAGACGTATGGCGGGTTGAGTGTACGGGCAGCCCGAACATGGCGTTCTGTCCTTTATTGTTACTTGCCGGCGTGTACCTGGTCTACGTCGTAAGCGGCGCCGGTGGCGTGGCAGACATCGCAGCTCTCACCGAACTTGGGATCGGTCTGGGCTACGGCGTGGGCCAGAGCCGAGAGGTTCTGGTGGCACGCGGTGCAGGCGGAAGTGGTGGCCGGGATGGGGCTCAAAGGACCCTGCGTATCCAGCACGGCATTCTTGCCGATGGGGAAGACGGCTTCCGAGGTGTTGACATGGCACATGTAGCACTTGGCCGTATCGGGGACTCCGCCGGTGGGCGTCATGGCGGGATAGCGCACGCCGGTGAAATCGTTGTGGCTGCCGCCGTAGCCGACGATGATGTAGGTCCGGTTGAATGCCACCATCTGGTCGCCGGTGTGGATCTTGTGGATCATCAGGGCGAAGTTGACGGACTGGGGCGGGAGGGCCTTGTCCGAGGCGACGACGGAACTGGGACGGGTGGAAGCGTCGTTCTCGGTCGGGTTGTGGCAGAGCACGCACATTTCGATCTGGTTGCGGTTCTCGCCGTGGAGGGAGAGATAGCTGTGGCAACCGTTGCACTTGGTGACGGCGACTACGGTGCGGCGCGAGACCACCGGGGAGCCATCCACGGAGAAGTAGACCACCTTATTGATGGCGCCGTATTCGCTGGTCTGCTGCTGCGCGGTACCGGGCAGCAGGGTACTGCCGCGGCGGGCTTCGACGCCGATGGCATAGGTCCCGGTAGCTTTGGCCGGAACCGTGTGGGTGAAGGTGTAGGAGCAATTGCCGCTTTGGTCGCAGGAGGCCGTGGGGACGGGGTTTTCCGAGACGTAGCCCGGGGTGGTTACGTCGGAACCGAAGTTGGTGTAGCCGTAGTCCGTGGTGGGACCAGCCATGACGAAGGCCATGCGGTTTTCGCCGCCGGTCAACTGAGCCATAGTCACGGGGTTGCCGGAATAGTCCTTGCAGGTGAAGTTGACGGTGGGCGCCTTGCCGGCGACGCCGTTGGATACTTTGGTGATGGCGATCACGATGCCGGGATTGGTGAGGGACTGGGTGGGGACGGTGTGGGCGCCGATGATGGAAGCGTCGAACTCGAGTTCGCCCTGAGGAATGTGGCACTGGGTGCACTGGCTGTCGTCCGCCTGGGGCAGGTTGACGTGGTTCAGGCCGGTGGCGAAGTTCACGTCGTCGTGGCAGGCGCCGCAAGCGGCGCGGCTGGGGTTGGTGAGCCAGTTATTGGCCTGCGTGGCGCCGGCGACCGAGGTAGGTTCGTGGCAGAAGGTGCAGCGCCGCGGGTCGGAGGGCAGAACCACGGTGGACCAGTCGGATACCGCGTTCTGGTAACCGACGATCTGGTAGGGCTTGCCGGCAATGACGCTGGGGAGCTGGCTGCCCATATGGATCTTGTGGGCCATGACTTTCATGTCCAGGGTGTTGCCGGTGCTGGGATCGGTGGTCTGCGGCTGGTGGCACATGATGCAGAGGTCCATGCCGAGGCGCGAGCCGCCGTGGAACGCCAACGAATCGTGGCACTTGTTGCAGCTAGGCGTGTTGATGACGTCGCGGGTATTGGTGGGCGTGCCGCCGGCCGGAATCCAGGTGAAGGTATTGGAGGCGTAATTGGTGCCCAGGTCGAACTCGGTCAGGTTACGCGAACCGTAGACGGCGACGCGATGAGTGGCGGTGGGGTCCCAGGCGGTGCTGTTGACGCCGACAGCCTTGGTCTTGAAGGTATAGATAAACTCGCCGTCGGTCACAGTTTTAGTGGTGCCGCCGGAATCGGTGCTGGCCTGAGTGGCTGTGGCAGTGCCGGTGGCGGCGGACGCAACGCGCGAGTTGTAGTCGTAGAACTGGGTTTGGCCTTTGGGGATGTAGGCACACAGGAAACTCACCGAGACGGCGCCCGGTGTGGTGATACCTGCCGGATCCAGCGGCAGTCCGTTGGGGTCGGCAACTTTGTAATCGACACTGATCGTGCCATCTGTCGCGATGCTGGACGAGACGATGGTGAGCGTCAGACCGGGACGAACGAAATCCACGGTCGCGTCGGAGGCGTAGTAGGCCTTGTCGTGAGGCGTGAATGCAGTCTTTTTTGGCGCGCTCATGAGGACCACGGAACCCGCGATCACAGCCAGCGCCAACGCGTATCGACCAACCGCGAACACCGAAGAAGGAATCCGCATACTTATCTCCAATCAAGAACGTGATGTTTCTTACCCACCGATTTTGGCAGCGGTACCGGGCGGGAATGTCAGAGCACACGCCACGCCAAACCGCCGCTCCGGGGTATCGGGCCTGGAAACCTTTTATTATGTGCTTGATGGAAAATCCGGCACGGGCGTGCGGGCTTTGCCGACTATCGGACATGGGTGAAATCGCGGGAGTTCCTGGGTGAAATTCCGCTGCCAGGGTTTGGTCGTAGCGAGCCGTCGGGAATTTTGGTACGGGCATATACCGGAGTTTCGGAGCGGCGTGCAGGGCGGAATTCGCGATGGAGACGATCTAGAAGTACGCGAACCAGAGTTGGAGTACTTAGTGGGAAAAAATACTTTTTGAGAAATGTTGATTTTGTGCGTTTTCGCATGTATTCTGACAGTTCGATAGGGAAAATCTGAATCGATAGGACAAGACTGATGGCGCTAAGGAACGCTACCAAGACTAGAGTGTCACTAGAACACAACCGGTACATCATGTACTCACCGGACGACGTCCGGCGACGCGCTCTCGTACGTCTGTACGAGCGCCGATTTGCCGTGGACAATTTGATTCGCGCTTTGGAACGATACCAACAGGAGCAGAGCGGGCCGGCGCCGAAGCTCCCCCCCGTCAGCGTTGGGGGGACGTGGTGGTAAGGTTGCGCTCGATGGCGAACTTAACCAAGCCCACGAGGTCGTGAACTTTGAGTTTCCGCATGAGGCTGGCGCGGTAGGTATCGACGGTCTTAGGGCTGATCTCCAGGAGATCGGCGATGTCCTTGGCGCGGAGTCCATTGACCAGATAGGAAAATACCTCCATTTCCCTGGGACTGAGGGCCGCCAGGGGGTCCTCGGGACGGCTCTTGTCGGCCTTGGCGAAGAGCCCGGCGCCGCGGAGCATCGGCGACACATACACGCCGCCGTCGCGCACAAAGCTGATGGCGTCCAGCAAATGACGGGTGGGACCGTCTTTGAGGAGGTAGGCGTCGGCGCCGGCGCGCAAGGCTTCCATTACGGTACCTTCCTCGCGGCTGATGGAGAGGATCAGCAACTTCACGGTACAGCCCGCGGAGCGTAATCTGCGGATGGCCTCCACTCCGGTGACGACCGGCATGTGCAGGTCGAGAATGGCGAAATCCGGGTTCAGGGCGGTGATCATATCGATGGCGGCGCCGCCATCGGACACCTGGCCAAGAACGCGCATACCATGGGCGGCGCAGAGGGCCGCGATGCCTTCCCTCACAATGGCATGGTCGTCGGCCAGAACCACCGTCGTAGCTGCCAGTTCCTGCATGCTTCTCCTTTCGTTCCGCGCCGGACCGGGGCTGTCCCCGGAACGAGTGCGATGTCGGCCCCGATAAAGACGAGGATGCTAAGATTCTACCGGGAATGGGACTACGGATACTACCAGTTTTGTGCCATCGGGGCCACTTTCCACTTCCAATTTCCCGCCCAGCTCCTGGGCGGTTTCGCGTATGGAGCGCAAGCCGATGCCGGAAACCACGCTAGGGGGAGCGGAAAACACCCGTTGGGCATCGAACCCCACGCCGTTATCGCGGATGCCGAGGACGAGTTGGCCGTTTTGGACCTCAAGCACCACATCGATGCGCGTAGCCTGCGAGTGGCGCACCAGGTTGGCGAGAGCTTCCTGAAATGCGCGGTAGATGAGGACCTTGACTTCGAGACTCGGTTCCCAGGGTAAAGGATCGATCCGCAGGGTGGCCTCGAAGCGTTGCGGAACGCCGCTGATCTGCCACAACTGGCGGATGGCAGATTCCAGTGTAAGCCTTTGCCATTCCGGTGGATGCAGCCGCCGGGAGAGGTTGCGAACCTGCTCCAGGGTATCGGCCGCGAGGGTGGAGATGCTGTCGAGGGCCTGGCGGACGTTGGGGGTGGGTGTGGGTAGTTCGGCGGCGATGACGTCCAGTTGCAGGAGGATGGCGGCCAGCAACTGGCCGGCACCGGTATGCAGTTCACGCCCCAATCGCTGGCGTTCCATCTCAATCTGGCGGACGGCCTTGCGCCCGCCACGCCCGCGGCGCCGTTGGGCTCGGGCAAACAGGCGCTGCTCTAATCCAAGCAATTGGAGGAAATGCGTGGTGAGGCGCGATTGAAGATCTGACAATTCCCTGGTTTGCCGGGGTTCGGCTGCCACCGGCAGGGCTCCGACCAGGACGCTATCCGGCGTCTCCCAGACCACCCAGAGGCTGAGGGACGAAATCCCGGTCTCGGGGATGGTGCGCGCAAGGGGTTGGCGGCGAATGATGGCATCCGACAAAGAATCCGGATTCCGTAAAACCTGTCGCGTGCGGTCGCTCATCCAGAGCACCCGTCCACCGCGGTCGCATTCCAGAAGCAGTGGACATGTGACCGGTCCTTCGCGCATGGACTCGGACTCCACGCAATAACTCAACCAGCGGTCTCCTATACTTGCAGAGCCTTCCTAGCCAGCATGCCAGCATATGCCAACACCCGCAATCTCGGTACGTACTCAGTACCTCCCTAACCTTTTAGAGGGATTGCTTTCGTATGACGGTCGTATTATAAGTGGAACAGATGTCACGAGTTCTCAGTTACGCACCCCGTGTGGCGATCTTTCTGGCAGGAGTCGCCGCGGCCGCCATCACCCTGCCCCGGCACCGTGGCGGCGGCATGGATTCAGCCACCGCCGTCGAGTTGAAGCGCTCGCTGGCGGGTCTTGAAGCGCGCCTGCAAGACCGCGAAACGGCCGATGCGGAACGTTTCGCCGCCGGTGAGGCACGCTTCGCCCAGGTGGAGAGCCGCCTGGAAGAGCACGCCACGAGACTGGCGGACGTCCCATCCACGAGCCAGATCGTGGCGGCCATGGAGCAATTGTTGTCCAAGACCATGGCGTCGCTCGATGACCGCTTGACCAACCAGGCGAACTCGATTGACGTTCTGAAGGCCACGGTGTCACAGACCGACAGCCTGCTGGAGAGGGTGCTGGAGTCGCTGGATTCGCTGCAGACGTTCACGGATCCCGCGGATTTTGCCACTGATCCGCTTCTCAGCCACGCGAGAATGTAGCGGCGTTTGCAGGTTTGGACCGGGAAAACAGACTTCTCCTAGCCTAAAATCGGGGATTACTGATTTGCTTTTGTGGCAAATCGTACTATTCTCTAAGAGTGGTACGTAATGGACCTCTCCAAAGTACTAGAACAGTTGCGTAGGGAGTTGGCGCACCTGGACGCCGCGATCCTCAGTCTGGAACGACTGCAGGCGAAAGTAGAGCGGCGGGGGCGCCCGCGCCGATTGCCGGCGGGGCTCCTCGCAGTCCAGCCAAAACCGCGCCTTCCGGCCCGTCGCGGCCACATAATCGAGTAAGCAGCCACCCACGGCTCTCTCCGGCAATGAGCCAACCGGAAGGCGAAGTTGCGCGCTGAGTGAGGCACGTGAAGCAGGGTTCCCGGCTCCCGCCGGGCTGCGCTACCGATCCGCTGTCGAGCCGCCACTCGAGAATGGTACCAGCTGCGAAATCTCTCTTTTTTTCCGAAAAGCGGGGGCTTTTCCGACCAGAATCAGGGATGTCTGATTTTCTTTGGTCATAGAACCTACTATTCTCTTGAGCAGGAAATGGATGTAGCCAACCTGCTCGACCAGCTACGTAAGGAGTTGGAGCATTTGGACGCAGCCATCTTCAGCCTGGAACAACTGCAGGCGAACGTGGAGCAAGCGCGGCGCGCACCCCCGCCCCGGATCCGTCAGGGACACCTCAAGACCCAATCCAAAACGCGGCCCGACGGACCCCATAGAAGCCGCCGACGCGATGACGGGTAGGCAGACGCGCCAACTCCCGGCGAGTCAAAACGGAACTATACTGCTTTGCATTGTCCGTTATCCATGTGGTTGGCGTCGAACAAAAGCTTCAAGGCAACATCCGCTCTCGCCCAGCCTGCGAGGCATAGGCGTCGGTAGTTGCCATCGAAAACACTATCGTCCATTCCGGCGGGAGGTGGCGCCTCAGCTCTTTTCGTGTTTCATCACCGCCACGTAGCCCAGATTGCGGTAGAGCTGGTTGTAATCCAGGCCGAAGCCTACCACGAAGCGGTCGGGGATCTCGAAGCAGCGAAAGTCCACCGGGACCTGCACGATGCGGCGCGAGTTGCGGTCCAGGAACGTGCATACGGAGAGCGAATTCGGCGCCCGCCCGGCGAGAGTTTGCAGCAGGTAGCGCAAAGTGAAGCCGGTGTCGACGATGTCCTCCACCAGCAGCACGTCCTCGCCCTCGATGCTCTCGTCCAGGTCTTTGGCGATGCGCACCACGCCCGGCGATCCGCTCTTGTTGGAGAAGCTCGAGATCCCGAGAAAATCGATCTTCACGGGCACGTCGATGTGGCGCGCCAACGCGGTGAGGAAAAACACCGAGCCCTTCAGCACGCCAATCATCGTGAGCGTGCGGCCGGCATAGCGCCGTGAGATCTCCGCCGCCACTTCGCGGATGCGGGCGTCGATTTGCTCCTCCGTGAAGAGAATTCGGTCGATGCCGGGAATGAGAGGGATGCTCATACGGGCACCGGCCGCGCGGCGAGGCCGTACTTGAAGATCAGGTTTTCGAAATCCTTCTGGTAAAAGACCTGGATATTCAGTTGGGGATACAGCTCGCGCAGCAGCCGCACCTTACGATTCTTCCGGGTCACCAGCGATTGCTTCATGGTGGTGAGTTCCACGTAGAGATCGAACTCCTGTAAGTAGAAATCGGGGGTGAAGGCTTCCAGCACGCTGCCGTCCGCAGCGTAGCTCACCGGGAAACTGCGCGGTTCGTATTCCCAGGCGATGCGGTAGAAATCCAGCAGGTTGGCGAACATCTCTTCGCTGGGGTGGGCGAACATTTTCTGGCGCAGGGTGACGTTGCCGTGCGGCACGATGCCGAAGCGCGCCAGTTTGAGGCGCATCTGGAACTGGAGTTGCTGTTCGGCGGCGGGCGAAAGCAGCCCGCGCTCCTTGAGCCCGGTAGCGGCGGTGGTGGCTTCGATCAGGTCGGCCATCTGCTCTGTGGTCAGGGCTTCGGAGTTGAGGACGAGATCGAAGAGTTCGGCGGTGGCTTTGGTCTTGCCGAACTTGGCTTTGCGGCCGGCGCGGTCGGCGGCTTCCAGATCGAGCAGCAACTGCCGGGCGGCAGGGCGCTCCAGGCGGCGATCCAACATCAGGTTGCCGATGCGGAAATTCTCCGGGGCCACCACGTGGACGCGCAGCATGCCGGGAAAGTGGCGGCTTTGCAGTTCGCCGCCGACGGCGCAAAAAACGATGTGATGCTGGGTGGCGAGGCGCGCCAGAATCGAGGTGACGATGCTGGAATATGCCTTATCGGGAATCTTGGTATCGGCGCCGAACTCCTCGCTGGAGAGCGAGCCGATGCGCGATTGCGTCAGCAACTCGAAACCGAGCCGCTGTGCGCTGAACCGCGCCACCTCTTCGAAACGGCACCCCGGATGACCCGAAACCGCGATCAGCGCCATGTCACAAGCTCATCATAACGCGCCGGGCGCCGCTCGGTCACAGCAGATCCGTGTAGATGAAGCCATCCACGTTGCGCACTTCTCCGGTCTCGATGGCGAGAGGCTGGCGGAACATCGGCCCAGCGTAGACGAAGGTGTGGAACTCGCCGTTTTCGCCGCAGGGGTCGGCGGATTCCGGCAGGGCGGAGAGCAGGGCACGGTCGAATTCGCGGCCGGCGAAGGTGGCATCGAGCGCGCGGGAATCGATGCAACTGAGCCGCGCGCGCAGTCCGGCATCGATCATGTCGCGCGCCAGGATGGCGGTGGGGAGTTCCCAGAGCGGAAAAACCGGCGTCAATCCCGAGCCAGTCAACTGGCGTTCGCGGTAGGCGCGGACGTCCTTGAGGAAAAGATCGCCGAAAGCGATGGTGCCGAAGCCCTCGTCGACGGCGCGGCGACAGGCAACGGCCATGCGCGCTTCGTACTCCTCGTTGGTGCAGGGAAAGGGCAGCGGGATCTGCCATACCGGCAGGCCGATGGCCTCCGCCTGCCGTTCCAGCAACCCGCGGCGCACACCATGCATGGCCACGCGACCGGCGGCCTCATTGAGCGTGGTGAGGAGCGCGGACACCTCGATATTCTGCCGGCGCAGCGCGTGGAGGGTCCACGCGCTGTCTTTGCCGGAGCTCCAGGCAAGCAGGACTTTTTTCACGGCTGGGTTAAGGTGTGGGGCAGGCAATCCTGCCTGCGGACGCGCTTTCCAGCGCGTCCAGGTGCCAGCTAAAAGCCGGCGGCAGCCACGATTGGCTGCCCCACAGGCAACTTATGCCGTCTGCATGGCGGTAACACGCTCGGAGCGGGCCACCATGCGGCTGAGCCAGGCGTGCAGGCCGAACAGCGCCCCCGAATACAGCAGGTCGCTCGCCAGCGTCCGCCCGTAGAACGGGATCGCCGCGATGTAGCACTGCATCACGCCGGCCAGCGTGTGCGGATACATGCTGCTTCCGGCCAGCCACGCGAAGTTGGTGAGCAGGAAGAACACCAGGCTGCCGCACGCCACGCCGGCGCCGATCTTCAACGGGTTCTCGGTTCCGCGCAGGCGGGTGCCGATCCACACGTTGATCAGGAAAGCAGTGTAGATCAACGGAGTGGCGGCGCTATAGCCGCCGACGAATGGATCGGTCACGGCCATCAGGACCAACGGCAACGCGTAGGCCTGCCATCCCCTCATGCGGGCTCCGGCAAACAGGCTGATGCTGCCCACGGGGGCGAAGTTGGGAAGGTGCGGCAGCACCCGCGCCACGGCTCCCAGGACAGTTAGACCAGAGGCCAGAGGCCTCGCCGTATCATTCTGCATCGATTTCTCCTTATTCGATTATCTATCATCCGGTTGCCCGGAGGCGGACTGGTTTGGCTCCCACAAAGTTTCGGGGGCGCCGGAAATGTGGCCGGCCCAACGGCTCCAGACAAACAGGGCGTCACTCAAACGGTTCAGGTAGCGGATGGTTTCCGGCGGCACGCTCGCCGTGCGGCCCAGCGTCACCACAATGCGTTCGGCGCGGCGGCAAACGGTGCGGCCGATGTGCAGTTCGGCATCGAGGCGGCTGCCGCCGGGCAGGATGAAGGAGCGCAGCGGCGGCATGTCCTCGTTCATGAGGTCCATTTCGGTTTCGAGCTGGGCGATTTCGGCCTCGGTGACGCGCGGCTGGCGGGGATGGACGTCCTCGGGAAGGGTGGCCAGAATCGAACCCAGATTGAAGAGTTCGTGCTGCACGCGCAGCAGGATGGCGGCCAGCAGGGCAAGGCGCGGTTCCTCAAAGGCGAGTTGGTTGACGGTAGAGCGCGCGGCGCCCAGGAAACTGTTCAGTTCGTCGACCGTTCCGTAAGCAGCAATGCGCGTGTCGTCCTTGGGGACGCGCTGGCCGCCCACGAGGGCCGTGTCGCCGCCATCGCCCTGGCGGGTGTAAACGCGGTTGATGGCGAGGCGGGGCTGGTTGAAAGGTTCTTTAGTCATGGGCGCCTCCGGGACCAAACCAGCATCTCCCGTTCATTGCGTCCTCGCGATGGTCCATTTCAGACCGGCGACAAAATTCAGTTTCGGCGACGGGTAGCCGAACACTTCCTCGTATTGGCGATTCAGCGCATTGCGCAAATTGCCGTACGCCGTCACCCCGCGTCCGAGCGTGTAATTCACATTGACACCCACGTTGGCGAATCCAGAATTCCAGAATAATCCATTGCTCGCGCCCAGGTTCGGTTCTTCGTAGAGGGTGCGGCCGCGGAAGTAACCGGAAAGATCGGCGGCGAGCCGTCCGCGGGTAAAGGTGGCCACCACATTCCCGGAGTTCTCGGGCCGGCGCGTCAGCTCTTGTCCCACGGTAAACGGCAGCGGCGCCTGGTTGCTGGAGCCATCGAGCGAAAGGATGCGCGTGCCGAGCAGCGTGTACGAGCCGGTGACGAGCACCCAACGGGCCGGCCGCAGACGCGCCGAAAACTCCCCGCCCTGCGCCTGCGAGTTGGCCAGGTTGGCGGAGGTGTAGTGGCTCAAGGCGGTGAGCGAGCCGCCCAGGGTGACGATCAGGTCGTAGTAGCGGTTATAGAAGTAGGTGGCATCAAGGGTCAGCAGATTGCCGAACCTCCGCTCCACGCCGGCGTCGACGCTGCGCGTGCGCTCCGGCTTGAGCGCGGGGTTATCGGTGAAGGCCAGCTCGAAGCCGTTGGGCGGACGAATCCCCATGCCAAAGGAGGCGTGCAGGCGTATGCCGCCGCCGGCGACATACGCCGCCGACAGCTTCGGATTCACGCGCGAAATGCTGCTCGCCGGGAAGAACGGGCGCGAGTACCCGTCGCCGGGAATCGAATCCGTGCGGAAGAACTCGGCGCGCACGCCGCCGCTGAGAAACAGGCGGCCCGCCACCTCATAGCGGTCCTCGGCGTAGACGGCGATTTCGTTGCGCTCCAGCGGAAAGGTGGAGAAACTGGCGTCGGTGATGTAGCTATTGGTCACGGATTCGTGCGCTCCGGTGACGCCGAACGAGGCGGTATCGTGGCGCGACAGGCTGACGATGGTGCGGGCTTCGCCCTGGCCGCGCAGATCCTTGCCGAAGCTGAAGCCGTACGGGCTCACAAAGCCGCTGTTGTAGAGGAAGAAGCTGCCGAACAACTCCTCGCGCAGGCGGGGCGAGAGGTCGGCTTCATAGTGCGCGCCGTACTCGGAGAAGTTATTCTTACTGCGGCTCACGGTGTCGATGCCGGTGAAGATGTGCTTGGGATCGGAACCCCAGGGGCCTGGCTCGCCCACTTCGCTGGAATCGAAGTAACCGTGCACGGTAAGGCTCTGGCGGCCGAAACGCCGCGTGAGATTCCACAGCACGTCTTCGTTGCGGTAATCGTCGTTGATCACCAGGCCGTCATTATCGTAGTGCGAGGCGGAAACCAGCAGGCCGAAGCCGGCGACGGTCCCTGTTCCGGTGATGGCGAAGCGGCGCTCGTTGTGGCTGCCGCCTTCGGCCAGGATATCGAATTGCGGCGCGGCGCCCGGCTGGCGGGTGACGAAATCGATGACGCCGGAGTTGGCATAGGAGCCGTAGACGGCGGATTGCGCGCCGCGCACGACATCGATATGGTCCACCGCCTCGCTGGGGATCTGGGCGAAATCGAAACCCAGGCCGCCGCCGAATCCAATCACCGGGACGCCGTCGATTTCCACCAGATTCAGGTTGGAATTGCCGCCGCGCAGGAAGAGGCTGGCGACGCCGCCCGGGGCGCCGGATTGATTGAACGCCACGCCGGGAAGGTAACGCAGCAGGTCCATGGCGAAGGGCTCGTTGCCGCTGCGCACGCGGCTCGCCGGAATCACGTCGGTACTGGACGCTTGCAGGGTGGCGGGGATTTCGATGGTGGAGCCCACCACCTGCACGGAATCGGTTCGCGGGGCGATTTCGAGCTGCACGCTGGCCGCCTGATCGAGCGCCAGGGTGCGCGTGCTGAAGCCGGGCGCGGCGACGACGAGGCGCGTATCCGGCGTTTCGGGAACGTCCAACTGGAAATTGCCGTTGGATGCGGCGGTGGTCTGCGCCACCACGCCCACGCGGTTGACGGCCGCAATCTGCGCGCCGGAAACCGGGGCCCCGGATGGGTCTGTGATCTTGCCTCTGATTTCGGAAGCCGAGAGGCCGGCGGAACAAATCAAGAAACAGGCGAGCAGGCCTGGGACGTTTCGTAACATGTCAGGCTCCTCCCTCGAGAGCCGGTCTGTAGCGATTCGCTGGCCGGTCTCCTGACTTGCGCCTCGTCAAATCCGCCGGCCTTCCCATTCCGTTACAGGAACAGTGGCTTGTTCGGCCGATTCTCCGCGCTTACAGTAGCGGGGCTGTGCTGGATTTTCACCAGCTTCCCGTGCACCAGACGAAAACTTCACCTACGCTTCCGAGTGTACACTATTTTCAGAAGGTTCCATGCGGCTTTCAACATCCCGAACGGCACGACTGGCCGTGTTTCTGGCAGTGGCGGCGTGGCTTCTACCTGCCGGCGCGGCGGACACCAAGCCCGATAAGAAAAAATCCCTGGCGGCCATGCAGCGCGGCAAGAAAGCCGACGATGCGGGGCAGCGCAACGAGGCGATTGCGGCCTATTCCGAGGCCATCCAGGCGGACGCGTCCAACGCCGAGGCGTGGCGGGCGCGCGGCCGAGATTACCTGGCTGCGGACGACCGCCAGAGGGCGCAGGCCGACTTCGACAAGGCGATCGAGATCCAGCCCGGCGGCGCGGAGAACTACCTGGCTCGCGGCGAGTTTTTTTCGGCCATCGGCGAGACGGAACGCGCCATCCACGATTACAACCTGGCCATCAACCTCAATCTGGAACGCACCGAGGTGTACACCGCGCGTGGCAAGGCGTACACCGAGGTCCGGCGGTTCGACCTGGCGGAGGAAGACTTCACCAAGGCCATCAAGCTGCGCCTGGACAATCCGGCGCCGTACCTGGGGCGCGGCATCGCCCGCGCCGAACAGCGCAAGTATCGCGATGCGGTGGAAGATTTCGATGCCTGCATCGCGCACAAGCCGGAGGAAGAGCAGTGCTGGGTGGAGCGCGCCCTGGCCTTCACCGGCGTGAACGATTTCACCCATGCGAGCGGCGATCTGAACGAGGCGCTGAAGCTGAAACCCGACGACGCGCGCGCGTGGCGGGTGCGCGGCGCGGTGCGCGAGCGGCTGAACGACGACAAGGGCGCGGTGGCCGATTACGCCGAAGCCCTCAAGCTCGACCCCAAGGACCCGCGCATCTACATGGCGCGTTCCGCCGTCTACGTGCGCATGAAGATGTACGCCGAATCGCTGGAGGACCGGAACCAGGCGGTGCAGCTCGACCCCAAGAACCCGGAAGTGTACGTGGCGCGCGGCGGTTCTTATCATTTGCTGGGGCAGCACGATAAGGGATTCGAGGACCGCACCCGGGCGATCGGCCTCTCGCCGGCCTCGCCTTTGGGGTGGACGGCGCGCGGCTATGCGTATTTCCTGCTGGAACGGTGGGACGAGGCGCTTTCGGATCTGGAGCAGGCGGCCAAGCTCGATCCGGGGAACGCCGAGCTCAAACAACTGCGGGCGCAGGCGCAGACCCACGTGGAGCAGAAAATCCAGGCGGCGCGCGCCAGGGAACTGGCGCCGGAGACGGGAAATGTGACGCTGCCGGTTCCGGTGGATGCACCAGCGAAGGCCGTGACGCCAGACGCGCCGCCGCCGGTTGCGGCTACCGCTCCGGTAGCGGCTCCGGAGGTGGCTCCCCCCGCGGCGGCGCCGAAGGTAGCGAAGGCACCCGCGCCGCCCAAGCCGGCCGCGGCGGCGCCACCAGAGCCGCCGCCAATCAAAGCCGTGACTACCGCGGCCGAGTACCAGCAGCAGGGGCGCAAGCTGAACCAGGAGGAGCGCTTCGCCGAGGCCATCGAGCAGTTCACGCAGGCGGTGAAACTCGATCCGTTCCTGGCAACCACGTTCAATGCCCGCGGGTACGCTTATTTCCGCCTGAAGAAATACCCGGACGCCATCGCGGATTTTGACGAGGCGATCAAGCTGAATCCGCTGTACGGCAACGCGTACACCAATCGCGGTGTCGCCAGGCGGGCAGCCGGGGATAAAGCGGGCGCGGACGCCGATCAGGCGAAGGCGCGGGACTTGCTGAAGGTAACGGCGAAGTAGGGGCGGTCCTAACCGTGGCGGATCACCAGCACGTCGCCGTCTTTGACGATGTATTCCTTGCCTTCCAAACGGAGCTGGCCTTTGTCGCGGGCACCGGGGTAGCCGCCGAGATCGATCAGCGTCTTCCAGTTCACCACCTCGGCGCGAATGAACTTCTTTTCGAAATCGGAGTGAATGGCACCGGCGGCTTTGACGGCGGTAGAGTGCATGGGGATGGTCCAGGCGCGGCACTCGTCTTCGCCGGCGGTGAGGAAGCTCATCAGGCCCAATAGAGAATAGGTGGCGGAGATGAGGCGTTCGAGTCCGGATTCCGTCAGGCCGTAGCTGGCCAGATACTCGAGTTGCTCACCGCGGGGGAGTTCGGCGAGCTCCGCCTCGATCTTGCCGCAGACGGCGGTGACGGCAGTGCGGGCGCGGCCGGCGAGCGGACCGTTGCGGTACTCCTCTTCGCACTCGTGCAGGCGGCCGGCTTCCTCCTCGCCGAGGTTGAGTACGTAGAGCATGGGCTTCTGGGAGAGAAACTGGAAGCCGCGGATGCGCTTTTCGTCCTCGGCATCGAGGGTGAGCTCGCGCAACGGCTTGTTCTCTTCGATCATGGCCTTGCACTTGACGAGCAGGTCGTATTCGCGGTCGAGTTCGGGGTTCTTGATCTTCTTGCGATCCTTTTCGAGGCGCTCCAGGCGCTTTTCGAGCACCGCGAAATCGTTGAGGATGAGCTCGGTCTCCAGGTCTTCCATGTCGCGGATGGGTTCGACGGAGCCCTTCTCGTGAGGGATGGTGTCGCTGGCGAAGAGGCGCAGGACGTGGGCGAAGGCGTCGACATTGCGCAGGCTGGCGATGCTGCCGGCGTCGCGCAGGGTCTCCTTGGAGATGGAGGGCATGTCCACGTATTCCACGGTGGCATGGGTGACCTTGGGAGGTTCGAAGAGCTTGCCGAGGGCTTCCACGCGGGCGTCGGGGACGCGGGCAATTCCGGTGCGCGCGGCGGTGGAACCGATGCGCGTCTCCTGATGCACTCCGGTGAGGATGGTGAAGAGGGAGGTCTTGCCTGTCATGGGCAAACCGATGATCGCAGTTTTCATAGGGAGGACGATTTCTACAGGGGCACTTCCACCTGGCTGAGAATCTCTTCGATGATGCGCTCGCCCATGTCGGCGCGGCGCTGCACCAGGGTGGCGCGGGTATTAATGACGACGCGATGGGCGAACAGGGGAACGGCCAGACGCTTGACGTCGTCGGGGATGGCGTAATCGCGGCCTTCAATGAGAGCGACAGCCTGGACGGCGCGGTAGAGCGCCTGGCTGCCGCGCGGGCTGACGCCGAGGGTGAGTGAATCGTGGGAGCGGGTGCGCTCCACGATGGCGAGCATGTAATCGACCAGCGTCTCGTCGACGGTGACGCGGTGGACGGCGTCCTGGAGGCGGAGGACATCGTCGGCAACCAGGCCGGTCGTGACGGGCGGCGCCGATTCACGGGGAATATTGCGGAGGATCCGGCGCTCGCTCGCGATATCGGGATAACCGATGCGCAGGCGCATGAGGAAGCGGTCGAGCTGGGACTCGGGGAGCGGATAGGTGCCGTGATGCTCGACGGGATTCTGCGTGGCGATCACCATGAAGGGACGCGGCAGGAAGTGCGAGCGGCCGTCGATGGTGACCTGGCTTTCGTTCATGGCTTCGAGCAGGGCGGACTGGGTTTTGGGGGTGGTGCGATTGATTTCGTCGGCCAGCAGGAAGTTGCTGAAAATGGGGCCGGGCTTGAATTCGAAGGCTTCGGCGTGGGCATTGTAGATGGTGACGCCGAGGACATCGCTGGGCAGCATGTCGCTGGTGAACTGCAGGCGATGGAAGCGGCAGGAGACGGAGCGGGCGAGGGCTTGGGCGAGGGTGGTCTTACCGACGCCGGGCACGTCCTCGATGAGGAGATGGCCGCGCGCCAGCAGGCAGACGAGGGACAGGCGCACGACTTCGGGCTTGCCGTGAATCGCCGCGCCGACGGCCGTCTCCAGTTCCGAAAGCTTACGGAGGATATCGGGCGAAAACCCAATCGGCGGGGCCACTAATGATTCCCGCTGGGACATTACAGCTTCATGATACTAGAGTTCCCCAACGCGATGCCCTGAAGCGGGGGCCGGACAGGCGAGGAGGCCTGTCCCACATTACTCGGGCCAGATCCGGGCGATTTCGACTTGCACACCAGGGAAATGCCTGGGGGTGAGGAAGCCTTCGCGCAGGATTTGCGCGGAGCGGAGAAACCCCTCGGTGAGGTATAGAATCTCGACCGTCCGGCCCTCCGGGGAGACCACCCAGACTTCGGGAACGCCGATGCTGGCGTAGTCGCCGATTTTTTCTTCGCGTTCGCGGCGGGTGTTCGCGGGGGAGAGGACTTCGACCACGAGTTGGGGGGCGGAATGGATGTAGCCGTCCTGCTCGACGACGGTATCCGATTCAAATACGGCCAGGTCCGGCACCCGCGACGTGAGCGGCTGCCTGGAGATGATGAGCCCGAACTGGGTGTCGTGAACGAGTACCCTGTCGGGGTCCAACTGGCGTTCCAGCGCCAGGCGGATTCGCCTGACGATCGCTGCATGTTTCCACTTCGGAGGTGGCATGATTCGGATCTCGCCGTTTACTACTTCTTCAGTGGCATCCTGCACTTCGGGCATGCGCAGCCACTCTTCGTAGGTGACGGTCTTCGGATTGGGAAGGGTTGCCATAGCGGAGTCCCGATCACCAATTTTAGCGCGCGGGGGGAGAAGCCTGGCGAACACCAAGCCAATCGACGACCCGGAGCCGGACAGGCCGGGAGGCCTGTCCTACTTCACAATCGCAGAGGATTTGCCGGCGAACTCCAGCACCCAGGTGGGGAAGATGCCCAGGAAGAGGGTGCCGAGCGCGGGCACGAGTAGCGCGAGGCGCAGGCCGGGGGACAAGGGCTCGGCGGCGTTGGTGGCTTCGCCCGGTTCCTGGAAGTACATCACCACCAGGATGCGCAGGTAGTAATAGGCCGCTACCGCGCTGTTCAGCAGGCCGAGGACGGTGAGCCAGTAGAGGTGGCTATCGAGCGCCGCCTTGAAGACGTAGAATTTGCCGAAGAAGCCGCCGGTGAGGGGGACGCCGATCAGCGAGAGCAGGAAGATGGAGAACAGGGCGGCGGTGAGCGGCTGCTTGCGGCCCAGGCCCTTAAAATCGTCGATGCTCTGGTAGCGCTCGCCCTTGCCGGTGAGCACGGTGACGGCGCTGAAGGCACCCACATTCATGAAGGCGTAGGAGGCCAGATAGAACATGGCGGCGGCGGTGCCGGTGTCGCTGCGCGCGGTGAGCGCCACCAGGACGTAGCCGGCGTGGGCGATGGAACTGTAGGCCAGCATACGCTTGATGTTGGTTTGCAGCAGCGCGGCGAAATTGCCGATGCACATGGAGGCCAGCGCGCAAGTCCACACCAGGGGCTCCCAGCGATTGCCGATGGGGCTGAAAGCGGTGACGAAAATGCGCAGGAAGATGGCGAAGGCGGCGGCTTTCGGTCCGGCGGAGAGGAAGGCGGAGACGGGCGTCGGCGCGCCCTGGTAAACATCGGGCGCCCATATCTGGAAAGGCGCGGCGGAGACTTTGAAGGCCAGTCCGACGAACATCAGGGCGGCGGCCACGGCCAGGAAGATGGGGTCGCCGGCCGCCTGGTGCAGAACGGCGCGGCGAATGGTGAGCAGGTTCACGCTGCCGGTGAGGCCGTAGACGATGGCCACGCCGTAGAGGAAGAACGCCGTGGCGAAACTGCCGAGCAGGAAATATTTGAGCGCGGATTCGTTGCAGCGTTTGTCGTCGCGCAGGTAGCCGGCCAGGATGTAGCTCGCGATGGAAGAGATCTCCAGGCCGATGAAGACCATGATCAGGTCGTTGGAAGCGGCCATGAGGGACTGGCCGGCGATGGAGAACAGAAGGAGCGCGTGGTATTCGCTGGTCTCGGCGTTCTGCCGCGCCAGGAAGCGATACGAAGGCAGGATGGTCAGGATGCCGACCACGATCACCAGCACGCGGAAGAAGGTGGCGAAGCCATCCACCATGAGCATGCCGCCGAACGCCGGTCCGCCGATGCTGTACGCGTAGACGCTGGCGCCGAGCGCGGCGGCAAGCGCCAGCAGGCTGATGTGCCCGAAGGCATTCGACGAGCGCTTGTGGATGAGCGGGTCGAGCACCATGAGCAGGGTGCCCATGACGGTGAGGATGATTTCGGGCAGGAAGCGCAGCACGTCCTGCGGGTTGAAGGCGAACACCGGGCTAGCGGGCATCGGCGACCTCCGTGGGTTGCGGCGCGGCCGGCGGTGCCTTGGGCGGCTTTGTTGGTAACGACACCCGGTAGGGGACGTTCACGTTGGTCTGTTCCAGGATGCTGGCGGTGATTTTGCCGACCGGCGGGAGGAAGCTCTGCGAGTACACGCCCATCCACACCATCATGACGATGAGGGGAAGGATGGCGGCCCATTCGCGCACGTTGAGATCGGGAATGTGCCCGCGAACTTCGGGGCCGGCCACGCCGTAGAACACGCGCTGGTACATCCAGAGCATGTAGCAGGCGGAAAGGATCACGCCGAGGGAAGCCCACACGGTCCAGGTGAAGTTGGCGATGGCCGTTCCCTGCAGCACCAGGAACTCGCCGACGAAATTGTTGAGCGTGGGCAGCCCGATGCTGGCCAGCGTGGTCACCAGGAACGCGGTGGAGAGCCACGGCGCGACGGTGGCCACGCCGCCGTAATCGGCGATTTCGAGCGAGTGGCGCCGCTCGTACATGATGCCGACGAAGAGGAAGAGCGCGCCAGTGGAGACGCCGTGATTGAGCATCTGGTACACCGCGCCATCCAGGCCGGGCTGGGTGAAACTGAAGATGCCGAGCACGACGAAACCGAGGTGGGCCACCGAAGTATAGGCCACCAGTTTCTTCAGATTGGGCTGCACCAGGGCCACCAGCGAGCCGTAGATAATGCCGATGATGGCGAGCACGCCGATCCACGGGGCGCAGGCGCGCGCCGCGCTGGGGAACAGCGGCAGGCAGAAGTGCAGGATACCGTAGGTGCCCATTTTCAGCATGACGCCGGCCAGCATGATGGAGCCGGCGGCGGGCGCTTCCACGTGGGCGTCGGGCAGCCAGGTGTGCAGCGGGAAGAGCGGGACCTTGATGGCGAAGGCGATGAAGAAGGCCAGGAAGAGCAGCATTTGCTCGCCGGCGGGGAAGGTCAATCGGCCGTTGGCCAGCATCTCCAGGATCGCCGGATAGCTGAAGGTCGCGGTCTTGTTGTAGATGTAGATGATGGCCGCCAGCATCAGCACGGAGCCGGCCATGGTGTAGAGGAAAAACTTGACGGCGGCATAGATGCGGCGGTCGTGGCCCCAGATGCCGATCAGGAAGTACATGGGCACCAGGCAGACTTCCCAGAAGACGTAAAAGAGGAAGAGATCCTGCGCCAGGAAGACGCCGACGAGGCCGAATTCCAACAGCAGCAGGAAGGCGTAAAACTCCTTGCAGCGATCCTTAATGGAATTCCACGAAATCAGCACGCAGAGCGGGGTGAGGAAGGTGGAGAGCAGGACCAGCCACAGACTGACGCCGTTCACGGAGATGGCGAAGTGGATGTTGGGCGTGCCGATCCAGGGCACGTCGAGCAGGAATTGCTCGCCCGCGGCGGTGCGGTCGAACCAGGCAAGCAGGCCCAGCGAGGTAGCGAAAATGGCGAGCGAACTGACCAGCGCCCACACCCGGCTGGTGCGGCCCGAAGACGAGCGCGGCAGGCAGAGGGCGCCGAGGAACGCGGCCAGCGGCAGCGCGAGGACTAGGGTGAGGAGGTTCATCGGGGGAGACCTCCGTAGAGGCCCATGGCCAGCAGCAGGGCCACGGAGCCGAACAGCACCCAGGTGGCGTAACTGCGGATGCTGCCGGATTGCAGCAGTCGCAAGACGCTGCCCACATCGCGGCAGCGCGCGCCCACGCCGTTCACAATGCCGTCGATGAGCCCCGCGTCCACGCCCTTCCAGAGAACGATGCGCGAGCCACCGACCAGCGGGCGAACCACCGTGGCGGAGTAGATTTCGTCGACGAAATACTTGTTGTAGATGAGGTTATACGGCGCCTTCAAGGTCTCGGCCAGCGAATCCGCCATGCCGGGCTTGAGGACGTACATCAGGTACGCCAGAGCGATGCCGGCTAGCCCCGCGAAGACCGAGATGTACATCAGCATGGGGTTTTCGGCCCCTTCGACGGCGGGGAACATGGCTTTCAGGAACGCCGGAATGGGGAAAAGCCACCCGCCCACCAGCGAAAGCGCGGCCAGCACGGCGAGAGGAACCCACATCACGGCCGGCGATTCGTGCGGATGCGCCGTGCCGCGGTAGCTGCCGAAGAAAGTCATGAACATGGCCCGGGAGACATAGAAGGCGGTCATGCCGGCGGTGACCACGCCGATCCAGTAGATGGCGGGTGAGTGCCCGTAGGCGGCCAGCAGGATGGCGTCCTTACTAAAGAAGCCGGAGAACGGCGGGACTCCGGAGATGGCCACCCAGGCGCAGACCATGGTCCAGAAGGTGATGGGAATCTTCTTGCGCAGGCCGCCCATGTTGCGTATATCCTGCTCGCCGGAGAGGGCGTGGATCACGCTGCCGGCGCCCAGGAAGAGCAGCGCCTTGAAGAAGGCGTGGGTGACCAGGTGGTAGATGCCGGCGGAAAACGCGCCGCTGCCGATGCCCACGAACATGTAACCGAGCTGCGAAACCGTGGAGTAAGCGAAGACTTTCTTGATATCGTTTTGCGCCAGGCCGATGGTGGCGGCCATGAAAGCGGTGGCGATGCCGATGATGGCGATCACGTCCATGGCGCCGGGGGCGTGGGTGAAGATGACCCATGATCGCGCCGTCATGTACACGCCGGCGGTGACCATGGTGGCGGCGTGAATCAGCGCGGAAACCGGCGTGGGGCCGGCCATGGCGTCGGGCAGCCACACATACAGCGGAATCTGCGCGCTCTTTCCGCAGGCGCCCACCATGAGCAGCAGGCCGATGGTGGTCAGCACCCATTCCGGGGCGCTCGCGGCCTGATGGAAGACCTTGTCGAAATCGAGCGAACCGAAATTCTTGAAGATGTAGAACATGGCCAGCGAAAAGCCGAAATCGCCGATGCGGTTGACGATGAACGCCTTGTTGCCGGCGTCGGTGGCGACCTTCTTATCGAAGTAGAAGCCGATCAGCAGGTAGCTGCACAGGCCCACGCCTTCCCAGCCCACGAAGAGCAGCAGGAAACTGGCGCCCAGCACCAGCACCAGCATAAAAAACATGAACAGGTTCAGGTAGGCGAAGAAGCGGTAGTAGCCGCCAAAGTTGGGGCCGTGTTCGTGCGCCATGTAGCCGATGGAATAGATGTGGATCAATGAACCGATGCCGGTGACCACCAGCAGCATCACGATGGTCAGCCGGTCCACCAGGAAATCGCAGCCGATGTTGATGGCGCCGCTCTGGATCCAGGTGAAGTAGTGCTCCGCGCGGGGCGTGTTGAGATCGCCCATGGCGTTGATGGTGTGCAGCACCCAGAGGAAGGAAAGAACCACGCTGGAGATCGCAACGGTGGTGACGAGGCTCTTAGGGAACCGGCGGCCGAAGATGCCGTTGATCAGAAAGCCCGCCAGCGGGAGAGTTGGTATGAGCCAGAGTTGCATCGGTTCGGTCGCTAGTTTTTCATCGAATTGACATCGTCGATGTTCAAGGTGGAACGGCCTTTGAACACCGTCAGGATAATCGCCAGCCCTACCGCCGCCTCGGCCGCCGCCACCACCATCACGAAGAACGTGAAGAGATGGCCGGCGACCTCCTTGTGCTGGTAGGAGAAGGTCACAAAGCTCAGGTTGACGGCGTTCAGCATCAGTTCGATGGACATGAACACCGTGATGATATTGCGCCGGAAGAGGAAGCCGGCCACGCCGAGGGCGAAGAGAATGGCGCTCAGGGTGAGGAACCAGGAAATCGGCACCGCGCTCATCATTATTCGATTTCCTTTCGCGCCAGGACGATGGCGCCGATAATGGCGACCAGAATCAGAATGGAGGTCACCTCGAAGGGGAGCAGGTAGGTGGTGAACAGCGCGGTGCCGATTTCCTTCGGCCCGCCGCCGGTAAAGCCGCCGAAGCGGACCATGGTGTTGTCGGGGAAAATACGCTGCACGAAGAAAGCCATCAGGCCGAGAAACACGATCAACAGCGGCGCCCCCGGAATCAGGTACGAGCGGCCCTTTTTGGTCTCGGCGCCGGCATTGAGCAGCATGATGACGAAGACGAACAGCACCATGATGGCGCCGGCGTAGACGATGACCTGCGCGGCGGCGATGAACTCCGCCCCCAGCAGCAGGTAGAGGACGGCGAGAGAGCCCATCACGCCGACCAGCGACAGCGCGCTCGAAATCGGGTGCGTCTGCACCACTACATTGATGGCGCATACCACTGCTACAACAGCGAAGATGAGAAAAAGTATGACGTCCATTTACTTCGTCGTCCAGGCAACCAGGAAGCTGGTCACCAGCAGGTTGAGCATGGCCACCGGGAAGAGAAACTTCCACGTGAAGCCCATCAGTTGGTCGTAACGGAAGCGCGGAAGAGTGGCGCGCACCCACATAAACAGGAAGAGAATCGCGCCGGTCTTGGCCACGAACCAGAACAGCGGCAGCAGCCAGCTTTGCACCACCGGCAGCAGGAAAACGCCGGCAATGATCAGGAAGATAACCCCGAAGACCGGCAAGCTGACTTTGTCGCGTTTGCGCGCGGGGTGGGCGCCGTGATAGAGGGCGGTGACGCCGGCGATGGCGAAGATAACGGTGGGCACAAGGCTACTTCCCCAGGCGACCGGCCACGGGGCCATCCAGCCGCCGAGGAAAAGCAGCGTCGCCATGGCGCTGACCGTGATCATGTTGGCGTATTCCGCCATGAAGAAGCTGGCGAATTTCATGCTGCTGTATTCGGTATGGAAGCCGGCTACCAGTTCGTTCTCGGCCTCGGGCAGATCGAACGGCACGCGGTTGGTTTCGGCGAAGGCCGCGATCATGAAAACGATGAAACTGATAATCTGCGGGAACGGGCCGTGCAGAATATTCCAATTAAAGATGCCGCCTGCCTGCGTCTCCACCAGTTGGCGCAGGCTGAGCGTGTTGGAAATCAATAGCGGCGCGGCGATGGCCAGCGACATGGGCAATTCGTAGCTGATCATCTGCGCCGAACTGCGCAAGCCGCCGATGAGCGCGTATTTGTTGTTCGACGCCCACCCGGCCAGCGCGATGCCGTAGACGCCCATGGAGGACGCGGCCAGGATGAAGAGCACGCCGATATTGAGATCGGTCATCTGCATCCACGTCTTCACCGGGCCGACCTGAATCTGCGGGCCGAAGGGGATCACCGAGATCGAAAGCAGCGCCATGGTCATGGCCAGAAACGGGGCCAGCAGGTACAGCGGCTTGTTCACGTAGGGCGGCACCAGGTCTTCCTTGGTGAGGAGCTTGATGACGTCGGCCAGCGGCTGCAAGAGGCCGTGCGGCCCCACGCGGTAGGGACCGGGGCGCACCTGCACGTGGGCGATGACCTTGCGCTCCACCCATTGCAGGTAGGCGAGCGTGGTCATGAGCACCGCGAAGATGACGGCGGCCTTGATCAGGCTGATAAAAATGAACGAGTCGAGTAGCTCCATTTAGCGGCTCAATCGATTTTCTACAACGGAGTTCAGAACCTTAGAATACCGCCCGAGCGTGCCCGAGGCGAACAGGCCGTTGTGGTCGGATTGCACCAGATCGGGTCGGAGTTCAACGGGTATGCGCCCATTGACCGGCACGGTCTGCGCCGCCCCGCCGGTGGCGAGCACCGGCATGGGAATATCGTATCCATGCACCGACTGGCGAATCTCCGTTAGAACGGTCGCGGGCACCCAGGGGCCGAGTGCCGCCGCCGCGCCCATTTCGCGCGCGATGAAACCCATGATTTCCAGGTCCGGCTTGGCGCCCATGGTGTTGATGGCGAGCGTCAGGCGCTGCACTTCGCCGGTGGTATTGGTCACCGTGCCGTTCTTTTCGTAGGCGGAAGCGGCCGGCAGAACCACATCGGCCTGTAGCGCCGTCTCGGTGAGGAACATATCCTGCACGACGAGGAAATCCGCCTTGCGCCCGCGGCCGCCCTTGAGAGGATTGGCGCCCACCACCCACAGCGCGCTCAGCGCGGCGCCGGCCATCTCGCCCACGTGCATGCCCGCCTGCCCGCTCGGCTGGTAGCCGGGCAGGAGTTCCGGTGTCAGGCCCATATCCACCGCGCCGCGCGAGTTGGCGTAATCCAGCAGGCAGATGAACTTCACCGGAATGGCCAGCGATTCGGCGAAATCCACCAGCTTGCGCAGTTCGTCGCCCTTGTAGGAATCGTCGAACAGAATCACCAGTTCGGGCTCGGCCTTCAGCTTGTCGCGCAGCGAGGCAAGCGCGCCAAAGGGCGTCAGACAGTCCTCCTGGCTTGTCTGGACAGGCCGGGAGGACTGTCCCACACGGACCCGTGCCACGGCGTATTTATCCTCGCGCACGGCTTCGGGCGTCACCACGTAGATGTGCGCCTGATGATGGCGGTAGTTGGCGCGTACCTGGTAGCTGAGCATGGGGTGCTCCAGCGCCAGGTCGGCGCCGAGTACCAGGATGGCTTTGCGCTGGTAGAGATCGCTGACGGTGGCCAGCTTCGAGGTCTTGCCGCTGAGCGCGTCGAGCAGCGTCACCATGTCGCCGGTGCGGTGGTGATCGATGTGGTTGGTCCGGAGCACCTGGCGGGCGAACTTCTGTAAATAGAAGTTCTCTTCGTTGGTGGTGTGGTTGCTGCCGATCACGCCAAACGTGCCGCCATCGGCCAGCGTTTGGGTGAACTTCGCGGCCACGGCTTCGAGCGCCTTGCTCCAGGAGACCTCTTCGAGCTTGCCGTTGACACGCATCAGCGGCGCTTGCAGGCGCTCGGGGTGATCGTAGAAATCGAAGGCGTAGCGTCCCTTGATGCACAGGAACTCGCCGTTGATGCCGGAGCGGTCGCGGTTGTTGCCGCGGATGATCTTGTCGTTGCGCGTGCCCAGCGTGGTCTTGCAGCCATCGCCGCAGTGCGTGCAGATGGTGCCCACGTGCGTCATTTCCCAGGGGCGCGTCTGGTAGCGGTAGATGCCGCTGGTGAGCGCGCCGACGGGGCAGATATCGATGCAGGCGCCGCACTCGTCGCACTCCAGGTGATCGCCCGTGTTGGGAGCGATCTCGCTCGTCACGCCGCGGTTGATCACTCCCAGCGCGCCCACCCCCAGGCCCTCGTTGCACACGCGCACGCAGCGGAAGCACAGAATGCAACGCGGCGCATCGAAGAACACCACGGGGGAGAACTGTTTCTCGGGGGTATGAACCTTTTCTTCCGTGTAGCGGCTAACGCCAGCGCCGTAACGGAAAGCCATGTCCTGCAATTCGCACTCGCCGCCCTTGTCGCAGACCGGGCAATCCAGCGGGTGATTGGTGAGCAGGAACTCCAGCATGTATTTGCGCGATTGGCGTACCTGTTCGGTATCGGTGCGCACCACCATGCCTTCGGAGACGGGCAGAGTGCATGCCGTCATCATCTTCGGCATCTTCTCCACTTCCACCAGGCACATGCGGCAGGCGGCGGCCAGCGAGAGTCCCTCGTAGTAGCAGAACGCGGGGATCTCGATGCCCAGGGTCTTGGCGGCATCGATCACCAGGGTCTGCGGCGGAACTTTGACCGCGCGGCCGTCGATAGTCAGATTGATCAGGTCAGCCATGCAATTCCTTTGTGGCACCGGTGGGACAGGCCATCGCCTTTTGTGGCCTGTCACGCCTTGATCGCGAGCACGACAGACGACAGAAGGCGATCGTCTGTCCCACCTCTGCCTGCGCCAACGTGCCCCCCATTACACCGTCACCACGCTTCCACTGTGCTCGTACGGGCACGGCTTGCCGTTCAGGTGATCTTCGAACTCCTGCCGGAACTTCTCCACGATGGAGATGGTGGGCATGGCGGCGGCATCGCCCAGCGGGCAGAAGGTGCGGCCCAGCATATTCTTGGCGATATCGCCGATCAGGTCGATATCGGTGCGCGTGCCGCCTCCGTCATGGAAACGCATGAGAATTTTCTTCAGCCACGTCGTGCCTTCGCGGCACGGGATACACCAGCCGCAGCTTTCATGGGCATAGAAGCGCATGATGCGCAGCGCGGCTTTCACCATGCAGGTGTCTTCGTCCATGATGATGACGCCGCCCGAGCCCAGCATGGTTTTACGCGCCGCCATGGAATCGTAGTCCATGGTGGCGCCCTCCACTTCCGCGGCGGTCAGCACCGGGCAGCTCGACCCGCCGGGGACAAATGCCTTCAACTTTTTCCCGTTGCGTATGCCGCCGCCCACTTCCTCGATCATCTGCTTCACCGGGAAGCCGAGGCGGAGTTCGTAGACGCCGGGCTTATTGACGTGCCCGGTAAGGCACGTCATCTTGGTGCCGCCGGATTTCGGGATGCCCAGGGCCGCGAACGCCGCGCCGCCATCGCGCAGAATCGCCGGCACGGCGCAGAAGGTCTCCACGTTATTCAGAATGGTAGGGCTTTGGAACGCGCCCGCTACCGCGGGGAACGGCGGGCGGATGCGCGGGATGCCGCGCTTGCCTTCCAGCGATTCCAATAGCGCCGATTCCTCGCCGCACTCGTAAGCGCCCGCGCCGGTGTGCGCGTAGAGTTCGAAATCGAAGCCCGTGCCCTGGATGTTCTTACCCAGCCAGCCCTTTTCGTAGGCTTCGGCGATAGCCTTCTCCATCACCTCGATGAGGTAGCGATACTCGCCGCGGATATAAATGTAGCCGGCGTGCGCATCCACCGACAGGCCGGCGATGAGCACGCCCTCGATCAACTGGTGCGGATCGTTTTCGATCAGCACGCGATCCTTGCAGGTGCCGGGCTCGCTTTCGTCGCCGTTGACCACGATGTACTTGGGCTTGGGCGAGGTGCGCGGCACGAAGCCCCACTTCATGCCGGTGGGGAAGCCCGCGCCGCCGCGCCCGCGGAGATTGGAGGCCTTGACTTCTCCGATGATCTCTTCGGGCTTCATCTTAGCGGCCTTGAGGAAGGCCTGGTAGCCCTCGGTGGCCAGGTAGGTATCGATGGACGCCGAATTGGGCAGCCCGAAGCGCCGCGTCAGCACCTTGGTTTCAAGCGGACTGGGTTCGTTGAAAAGCATCGGGCTCATTTCCTTAAACCGGCTTCTTCCTCAGGCCATCCAGAAGCTGGTCCAGTTTTTCGGGCGTGACGTGGTGGTGAAAATCGTAGTTCACCTGGATGGCGGGCGCCCAGGAACAGGCGCCCATGCACTCCACTTCCTCAATCGAAAATTCGCCGTCGGCGGTGACTTCCTTGTGGCCGATGCCGAGTTTCTTGCAGGCGTGCTCGTAGAGCTTGTCGCCATCGTGCAGCAGGCAACTGATATTGGTGCAGACCTGCACGTGGTATTTCCCCAGCGGCTTGGTATGCAGCATGGAGTAATACGACAACACTTCGTTGACCTGCAGCGGCGTGCTTCCGATGCGGTTGGCGACTTCGTTCACCAGCTCGTCGGTGATTTGGCCGATTTCGTCCTGCGCGTAGAGCAGCATGGGGATCATCGCCGAGCGCTGCCGGCCCGGCGGATAGCTCTTTAGGAGTTTGTCAAACCTGGCTTCCAATTGCGCGGAAAAAGTCATTACCTGTCCGTGTCACCAAGAACGAAATCCATGCTGCCGATGGAGGCGATCACATCGGCGATCAGCGAACCCTCAACCATTTTAGGCACGGCCTGCAGGTTGCCGAAACTGGGCGTCCGCATGTGCACCCGGTAAGGGAGGGTGGTGCCGTCGGAGACCACGTAAAACCCCAGTTCGCCGCGCGGCGATTCAATCACCTGATAAACTTCGCCTTCCGGCACGCGGAAGCCCTCGGTGACGATCTTGAAATGATAGATGAGCGCCTCCATCTGGGTCTTCATCTTTTCGCGGTCGGGCAGCACCACGTGGGGCGCGTCCGCCTTCCACGGCCCCGGCGGCATGCCGTCCATGGCCTGGCGAATGATGCGCACGCTCTGCCGCATCTCCTCCAGGCGCACCAGGTACCGCGCGTAGACATCGTTTTCTGTGTGCGTGGGAATTTCGAAATCGAACTTTTCGTAGCTGGAGTAAGGCGCGTCCTTGCGGGCATCCATCTTCAATCCGGCGGCGCGCAGCATGGGCCCGGTGACTCCCAGGTCCAGCATGTCCTCCAGCGAAATCACGCCGACGCCCTTGGTGCGGCCAATCCAGATCTGGTTGTTGGTCAGCAGGTTTTCGTACTCGTCGATGCGGCTGGGGAAGATGTCGAGGAACGTCTTGACGCGCTCGTGCCAGCCGCGCGGTGGTTCCAGCGCCAGCCCGCCGATGCGGAAGTAGCTGGTCATCATGCGCTGCCCGCTGAACTGTTCGAAGATCTTGAGGATGTCCTCGCGCTCCCGGAAGCAGTAGAGGAACACCGTCATGGCGCCGATATCGAGAGCGTGCGTGCCCAGCCACACCAGATGGCTGTTGAGACGCGTGAGTTCGGTGAGCATGACGCGCATCCACTGGGCCTGCGGCGGAATCTCCAGTTGCAGCAGCTTTTCCACCGCCAGGCACCAGCCCAGGTTCATGGAAAGCGGCGCCAGGTAGTCCACGCGGTCGGTCAGGGTGACCGCCTGCTGGTAGGTTTTGACTTCGAATTCCTTTTCGATACCGGTGTGCAGAAAACCGATGTCCGGCTGGCAGAACACGATATTCTCGCCATCCAGTTCCAGCAGCAGGCGCAGCACGCCGTGGGTGGACGGGTGCTGCGGCCCCATGTTGAGGACCATGCGGCGTCCGCCGGCAGGCGACTGCTCTTCCTCCACCTCGGCGACGGTCAATCCAGGAACGGCCGGTTCGCTCATACTAAGCCCTCGGCCCCATGATGGGGTAATCCTTGCGCAGCGGATGCCCTTCCCAATCGTCCGGCAGCATGATGCGGCGCAAGTCGGGATGGTTGAGGAAGCGCACGCCGAAGAGGTCGAACACTTCGCGCTCGTACCAGTTGGCGCCGCGCCAGACTCCGGTGACGGAATCGATTGCGGGATCCGCACCCGGCAGGCGGCACTTGAGGCGCAGCCGCTCATTGCGCTCGACGCAGTGCAGGTGGTAGACGATCTCGAAACGCGGCTCGGCGGGGTAGCGGTCCACCGCCGTCACCGTGCTGAGGCGGACGAACTTCTGATCGTACTTGAGAAACCCGCAAACGCTGGCGATTTTGGCCGGAGCGATCCCCAGCGTCAGCTCGCCATGTTCGCTCTTGCCGCCCTTGACGGCGTCGGCATCGAAGGCGTCAAGGGCCACGGCCGCGGAATGCTGTTGCAAATGATCGGGTAGCATCGTGACTGTCCTACTTCCGCCCGGAATGCCTGGTTTCACCCCAATCGAGAGCGCCCTTCTTCCAGATGTAGAAAAATCCCGAAAGGATCAAGATTACGAAGATCAGCATCTCGAAAAAACCGAACATTTTGAGATCGCGATAGACCACCACCCAGGGGTACAGGAAAATAGCTTCGATATCGAACAGAATGAAGAGCATGCCCACCAGGTAGAACTTCACGCTGAAGCGGTGCCGCGCATCGCCCGTGGGCACGATGCCGCTTTCGTAGGGCATATCCTTGAAGCGGTTGCGCACCTTTTTGCCGAGCAGGTACGAGGCGGTCAGCAGTCCCGCCGCCAGCCCCATGGCGATGACGGCCTGGAGCAGCACAGGGAAATACAACTCAGTGTAGGACTTAGGCATGCATGTTCCACGTCGGGAGAGGAGCCAAATCTGACTATAATGGTTTGAAAAGAGGGGTGTCAACCAAACATGATGGAGATCACGGTCAACGGTGAGCCGCAAACTGCCCCTCCCGGACAGACCATCCTGGGTTTACTCCGGCAACTGGAGTTGGACCCGGCGCGCGTGGCGGTGGAGTTGGACCGCCGGATTGTCAAGCAGCCGCTCTGGCGGGAGACAGTTTTGCGCACGGGTGCGCAGCTCGAAATCGTGCAGTTCGTAGGTGGAGGATAAGGGGACGTAAGGGGACAGACTAGAGTGTCCCAAGGCGCCGCTTTTGCGCCGCGTGGACACTCCTGTCTGTCCCCGGTTTCGCCCGTGTTTAAACGAAGCTCCGGATTGCGCCCGCCTCGTCTTCATGAACATCGAAGACGGTGTAGAGCTTCGTGATCTGTAGCAGGTCTTTGACCCGCTTGTTGAGGTTGAGCAGCTTCAACGCGCCGCCGCTGTTGGTTACGGTGGTGAACCCGGAAACGAGTTCGCCGATTCCGGAGCTGTCGATATAGGACACTTCGCCCAGGTTGAGCAGGATCTTCTTCTGGCCCTTGCTCACCAAATCGCGCATCGCGTCGCGGAGGGTGCTGGAGCCTTCGCCCAGCGTGATTCTCCCCGCTACGTCTATCACCGTTACGTCACCTACCTGCCGAGTAGTCAACTTTACGCTCACTGAATATGCCTCCTGGCTGAAACCGCAGAATCTACTTAGACACCAAATACTTGACCAAAGTTACTTCGGTCCCCCCGGACTCCAGACGCCGCATCTGGAAATCGTCCATGAAAGACCGGATCAGGAAAATACCCCGTCCCGAAGTGCGCAACAGGTTTTCCGGGGCCAGAGGATCGGGGACCGAATTGAAATCGAAGCCCTCGCCCTCGTCGCCGATCCGGACGGTAAAGCTCCGCCCGTCCGACGCCACCGCAAACCGGACCTTCTTATGGGCGTTGTACCGGTTGCCGTGGACCACCGCGTTGACCATGGACTCGCGAATCGCCATGCCGATCTTCATCAGGTCTTCTTCCTGCATACCGGCGCGCTGCGCCACGCCGACCGCCAGCTCCTCGGCGGAGTCCACACTCTCCAGGGTGGACTCCAGGAACCGTTCGACGGCTTCGGGTGTATGACTGGCGTGGTCCGGCATACCTGGAACGGCCTTGCTGCGAGGCCAAAGCGAATCGACAGAATAAATTACCGGAGATGCGAAAGTCAAGGCACGCCCCGAAATCCGCCAGCATCCGCCGCCCTTCGTGATGGTACCAAACAACTTGGCCGGGCGGGGCGCTACAATCGAGGGCGTGGACAAGCTGGCTGAAACCGAACTGGCCCGGGCGCTGCTCGCCGGAG
>Ga0182030_10003759_pt1 | contig 32444 bp, 41 predicted proteins | sample 812S3MmetaG_FD_121299 | JGI IMG/M metagenome (GOLD analysis project Ga0182030, IMG submission 121299) | Permafrost microbial communities from Stordalen Mire, Sweden - 812S3M metaG (Illumina Assembly) | ecosystem: Environmental > Terrestrial > Soil > Wetlands > Permafrost | place: Sweden... | reverse complement strand
TTCCAGTTTTGATGAGATAAGTAGTCAAATTTCCATGAGTTGGTTTCCTGGGGGTATCTTGTGTTCGTCGCGGTCGCAGTTGCGAGAGTTCGATGTCTGGGGGGGTAGGGTCGTTGCTGGAAGTCACAATCTCCATGGTATTCGGTGGGTGTGATGTGGTTGCTGATTTGAAGAGATCTGAAGGGTGAGGTATTTATGGCTGGATAAGTGAGTTGTAGTAGCTAGTGAATATATCGCGGCATCATACCGACTTTGCAACTTGGCTGTTCATGGGATGTGAAGAGGGTGTTTGAGGCAATGTCACTTGCCAAATTGGTCAATAAGCCCTTCTCACTTTTATCTCTTTGTATCTAAATAACATCGAATGGAGTGTATTGAATATCTTACTTGCACGCACTTAGTTACAAAGATAAAGGACGTTCACTCCTATCCTTTATAATTGATTGGCACACGGCACTCGTACTCTGCACCTCGTAAAATGATCAAACCATTGATGACTTAAAACATGCACCTTTTATTCACTTCTAAATCAGAGGTTCTCACTATGAGTTGCTCTTGTCTCAGATTTATTTGCGAAGGGAGAGTACTCCAACTTCAACCTCAGAGAGAAAACACACACTTGCAAGTAACTTAGCAGCATGAGGCTGCCAAATTAGACACGGAGTTTTCCTGACAATTAGGAACGTTTATTTTAGCTCGCTGGAGCTGTTCACATCAACTTCGAAACTTCTGACGAGGACTAGAGATATGTGAAGTGATAAAAATGTTTTTCTCTACTTATCGATCAGAACATCCTTTGCGTTCTTGGACCGGTGAGCGAAACTTCTACTTCCAACCGGAGTTTAATATGGGATTTTTTCCGACATTGTCTCTGGCTCTTCAGAAAGCTTGTCCTTTTCTGATACTGTATCAGCTTCCTGCTTTGGAGAATGTTCATTCTTTTCAGATACGATTTCGGTTCCTGGTTTCTCAGGAGAGCTTTGAGTTCCAGTACCCTGTGGCTTGAATTTTTCTGGGTGAGCTTTCTTCCAGTCTTCACGACTGATTCCTTTCGTGTTCTCATTGATTTCTTCCGTGTTACCCCCAGAAGTTTTGCGTCCTTCAAGGGGGATCTTGTCGCATGGATATAAGGGGAAGTGGTTCTTTTGGGCTTTCTGGATGCAATTCCAGCAGCCACCTTTCTCCAAGAGGCCGAAGGTTGTAGCCTTCAACTCTTTTCCATAAATGCAGTTGCCACCAAAACTTGGACAGGTGGTGGTATATCTGAGTTTTCCCGGTCCTCTACACTCACATTCGTTCAATTCATTGATAAGAGGATTGATGTTATCGTTGTTAGCACCACCACCAATCGCCCAAATATGTGGTACAAGGATCTCTACCGTTACTCTATTGTCAGGTCTGGAAGATATCGTTAGTTTCAGCTTCACATTGGGGTCCGGGGGACGCAATATTCCTTACTTACAGTTCTTCGATTCGACATTTTGGATGTGGCAATTCTTTTTTATTTAAAGAAGGTGGAGCAGGCATCGCCATAACCATGCAGAATAGCAGCGATAAGGACAAGATATACAAATGCATGATTAATCTGGAAGATAGCAGAGTCAGCTCATAATCTGTTTTAAGAGAGTCTAAGCTCAATCAAAGCGCGCAAGTAGCACAACGATCCAGCACGAGGCTGAGGCTCTGTGCGACTTACATTTCAATGGATGAATATCGAAAACCGATATTAGATATTGCATCAATCACTTAATTTTGACTGTCTGTGACTTCGACCACAAAATTCGGTGTCAAAGGTCAGAGCTCTGTAGAATCGGTCGTATCTGCAATCTTTGCGATAGCAGAACGGAAATTTCGATTGAGCATGTCAAATTTTAGCTTCGAGTGCGTTGCTGAATAGGATAAAAAAAAGTATATACTTGATCTGTCCGGGAAATCGGTACCTTAAAGGTTTAAGAGGCCAGGATGGACATAAAAGATCGGCACCAGGAGGAGCGTAGGATGGGGAAGGATGGGGGAGGATCGCGAAGGACGATCTAAGCCCCTCGTTTTGCGTAGAAAATAGGTGTGGCGTGGTTTAGCGAAGAGATCCTGCGCTTGGAGAATTCACGATGTATACCAGTACATCAGCGTGGGGAAAGGCGTTAGACTCTATATTATGTGTTGGATAAATCTATGTAGCGTCAAACTTCCAAATTTTAGAGGAAAATTTGGGGTTGGGAATGTCAGCGATCTTCACAATTATTAGAAACTTATGCGGGGGCTGAGTGAAATCCAGCGGGCCAATGCCGGAAACTCAGATTTTTAAATCCTACGCGTTTCTTTGAAGCAGTCTCAAATTAAGGTTATTTTGCGAGGGCAATTCTTAAAATAGATATGGGATTTCGTACTTGATTCCCATACTCATGAGAAAAGCACAAATAGGTACTGCACTGCAAGCTATAATTATGGTTGGGCTATTCGAGGAGGAATTGATTGATCACTACTGGAAATGATTTTTGAAAGTATTATTTCAATATCAGATAAAAAACACAATCAAAGATTATCCAATACCAGGCGACCTTATCATTCATCTCACGTTTATGCTTGCCCAAAAATCAATGCCGCAAATGCAAAGTTGCACGTGACCACACGCGTCTTCTCGCAACCTTCAGAGGGCTATATAAATTCTACAGCGCTGGCTAATCATTTGGGAAGAGAATATATCAAAATAGTTGAGATATTTCAGAGGAAAGTTCAAAGAACAGCATGAAAATAAGCGCGAGTAGAGATGAGGAGAAGCATCAGACGAAGATTTATCATTTTGCAAGACAGATGCCTTGACAGTTTGAGGAACCGCCCTAGAGGCACCGAGGTACTGCATACATCAAATCCAGAGTAGATAAATGTACAATATGCTCTTCATCTGCGTGGGTAGCATGCAGTTTTTGGCACCCGACAATATCGATCAGTGCAGGCACGTGATGAACAATGTCACGACTTTCAAATTTTTCGCGCCCTCATATCCGTCGTTTTCACATTCAAGACCATAACAAACGATGCAAAGGTGGATGAACATCGACAAACTTATGGCAATGTATCAAATGCCTTCAAATCGCGCTCCCCTCGGTTTCAGGATCAAAGGGGTCACGATGCAGTGCGAAGGGCGCAAGGTTTTTCATTTGTAAATTTTACGACATGATTTATAAGCGTGGACATCGGGACGTTCGGGGATGTCCTTAAGGAGAGCTGGATCGCTGAGATAAAGCCCCCTTTCTATCTCTAGGGAAGGGATGAGCAGATCCGAAATGTCTGAAAGAAACGCAGATGTTGAGTTGAGTGGGCATCGCGCTCGACTCGTCGAGACCCCGGCGGTAGAGCTTCGGCCAACCACCCGACGAAGGCAGATTTTGATTCTGATATCTAGTTTTCTCACTATATATATCGTTGTGGGATTCAATCAATCATATGGTATTTTTCAAGGATATTATACTTCAGATACTCAGGATATGCTGCCCAAATCTGCAAGGAATGAGGGAGCTTTGATCGCTTTTGTGGGCACTTTGGGATCCGGCTTAACTTGGGGCGGAAGCATTGTTGTGAACCCACTGCTGGCTCGAGTGGAAGGGGAAAACCTCATGGGATTGGAGGGGAGGAGGTGGATTACAACTATGGGCGTGTTGCTGATGAGCTTGGGCTTTGGACTAGCTAGTCTAAGCACTCAAGTTTGGCATCTTCTTCTCACCCAGGGACTTCTCTACGGAATCGGATCTTCCATGATCTATTTTCCGATATTGAACGTTGCTCCCGAATATTTTGATGTTCATCGTGGTACAGCAATGGGGTTCATTTTATCTGGGACGGGGGTTGGAGGTCTTGTGTTCTCTCCATCATTCCAGGCTCTCCTTCATCGAGTCGGTCCTCGATGGACGCTGCGTTTTATATCCTTCTCCAACCTTGCCGTGTCTCTCCCAATTGCTCTCACGGCTGCGCCCACTCGTTTCATCCATCGAAGGCCAACCCATATTGATCTGAAAACTTCAAGAAAACCTGCATTCATCCTGAGCGTTGGCGCTGCTTTCTTATCAGCAGGCGGGAATCTTCTTCCAGGGATCTTTCTCCCTCAATTCAGCGTTTTGCTGGGCTATTCTGCAGGATTTGGTGCAATCCTTCTCGCAATATCTAACGGGGTTGCGTCTGCATCTCAAACCCTAACCGGGTTTGCAGCCGACAAATTCGGTCGTCAAAATACACTCATATTCATGGTATCATTTAGTCTTATTTCCACTGTAGCTTTTTGGCTCGGATCTCTTGTGGGCGGAAGCTCAGGCGGGGGACTTTGGCTGGCATTTGTTGTCTTTTATGGCATTGCAGGCGGAGGTTACAACGCGTTGTTTCCGACTATGGTGGCAGAGGTGTTCGGGATGCAAAATTATGCAAGCGTGAATGGGTTCATGTATTTTGTGCGCGGCCTTGGTGCAATGGTGGGAAGTCCGGTTGGAGGATTAATCTTGGGAAGTGGAGACTCAAGATTAGGCAGCTGGAAGGGTGTGGTGTGGTTTGATGCGGCTCTACTTGCAGGTGCTATGGTCTGTGTGGTTGGAGTGAGGTTAGTACATGCAGCCGATAGGAGCACCTGGAATTGGAAAGCATGATTCAAAAAATCGAAGAATGAGGGGTTTTACGATCACTCGAGAATAAAACGCCATTCATATACTTCAAGTTTTACGTCTGGCATCTCAAGTATATCCCGGACGACAACAAATGTCTCAAAAGTACCGAGACATAAACCTTCTGAAAGATCCTTGTCTCACGTCTGGATACTTCAATGCCGGAGGAACATTTCGACACGGTGGAATTTGCCAGTATAGTGGTGAATTCTGAAAATTTCCTGCTGAGCCAGTTCAATTCAATATTCGTGTGGCTTTAAGCAGCTAAGCATGAATACTGCCTTCAGCCCTGGTCTTTCACATTCAGAAATGTGACGGTGTACTATACAGAAATATACCGAGGCAGTATCAACCACAGTCCTGCTGCTCGATTTTACTAGAGAGATTTCCCGGCTGTGTTATATCCAACACCTTCAACGGAAATGATATAAAAATTTTCGAATAACCCAGCGTCCATCTATTCATGGATGTCGATTCTGACAGAAAATATCAAATATTGGACGCTTGCTCAACGCGTAACATAAAAAGGGAGCTACGAGGCGATAAATGGGCCGGCATAATCATGCCGGTCAGGCAATTCGTGACGACAAGGTCCTCAATGATCATCAAATATGAGGAAGCCCATCGGCGACGGCGACGAGATACCGATGAGCAGGTTAGCTGGCGATAATGAGACCGATAAATACGAGGTCTATCGACCACGACGAGGCATGCCTATCAGTGAGGACGGGATTTATTTTTCAGAGGCAATGGGGTTTATGTAAGATGACGAGGTTTAGTTAAGGACCCCGAGGATACATGTCCCTTGACAATTCATGATTACAAGCATGTTCGCAGGGCAAGGTTGAGTGGATGAGTTTGGATTATTGACCAAATGGGGCCCTCTGATAGTGAGAACCCCGCCAAACCCCTACCACCAATGTTTTTTGTCTTCATTCCAAAAATCCAATAACGCATACAAATAATGCTACAAACAACCCCAAGACAGGCCAACATCAAACCCAAACCAGACCTCCTTAGAGCACCGTTAAAACCCAGTGGGAAAGGTATACTCTACACCTGTCCTGACTTGACAACCAGGCCACTCCTCCGGTTATCCTTCTCACTACCCCGTCGATCGCCTATTGGATCCATCCTTCTCTTCTCGCTCTCTCAGTTTCCTCCTCCTCGATTCGAGCGTCGAGCTCTTCGAGGCTTTCGGCAGGATTCAATACCTTGTTGATAGCATCGATAGTTTCCGGGAGGTCAAGTTGGGCGTCGATGTCCCATTCAAGGTCGGATTCGACCTCGTCGAGCGATTGGAAGTCGCATTGAATCTCATCAAGATCCGGAAAGGGGGGTCTATAGGTATATCAGTATGGGTTTGTCACAGATGTTTCGGGAGCTGAGGAGCCGACTGGCTCTGAAGACATGTTTCAAGAGCTCGGCTCCTGAAATGTTGCAGGATCAAGGGCAGAATAGTACGTACTGGAGCTCGTCGAGCTCCGAAGTGTCTCCAATAAAATCCGAATTCGATTGAGTATCGGATTCGCCATAGTCTGTGTTTAATGATAGCACAAATTCGAGCTGTTTATCCGCTTCTTCTAATATTTGTTCTGTTGAAATTAGCAAAATATCACAGTTGAGTTTGAGGATTGCTTACCGAAGGAGTCATCTGACTCGTAAGGTATCCAGCCTACGAGAGTAGAGGCCGGGGAAGTTTTTGTCACTGAGGAAGTTGGTGTTCCCCAGGAACCGGAAGTCGATTCAGCTTCCGAATTGACGATTTTGTCGTTGTCAGCTGATTTGACAACAGCATCCGTTTTGGCAATGGGAAATTTGGGAACGAAATCAGTAGCACCTGGGTTTAAGACACCAGAGCTGCGGTTTCCGAAAGAGGTGCTGAAAGCGGATTCGTTGTTGACTGTGAATCCTTTGTGAACATTGGCGGCCCAAAGACGGCCAATGATTGTTCGGGTATTCATATACCCGTCTTGGAATTGATATATAACGTTCATTGAATCGTTACAGAAGTCGATATAAACTGCTCGGCGACGTCGGAGCTCTTCGACACAGCTGATGAAGTCGCGCATCGGTTTGGGTACTTCGCTCGACTTGCTTCTGGGAATATTGCCGAAAATGTGACGACAACAAAGTTGGATGGCTTCTGATGCGCTAGGAGAAAGGCAGCGTGGATGATGGGCGTTGTATTGTTGAATGTTGCTCAGAAATTGAAACACCTGGCTGAAAGGAGCGATCTGATACTTGATCGGCTGCATGGTGGTGACTTGTCTTTTGAAGGGAACTGTTCGAGACTGAAAACTGTCAGAAATGAAAGGCGTTTTAATTGGAGCCCGGGGTTTGAAGCAAAATTGAGACTGAAAATCGGGCGAGAATACTGGACGACGTCGAAGCTTGACCGCGATCACGATATCGAAACTCTACGACGATAGCACTTGGCAACGGCGCACAAATTACTACTCTCTACGACATCGCATCTCGACGATAATGGCACTTGATAACGGCATACAACGAGAGGGTGACGACGAGGGCACTTCACTTGATCGAAATCCTCCAAGTCAACTCTGCCTAAGGACTGAATTCTCACGTGCAGTCTCCCCCTCGGCTTCACAACCCTCAGCCCTATAGCGCACCTCGAAATTTTGCAGGTCCAGAGGGCGGATCTTGACTTCAAGATTTACTATTGAATGGGAAATGCATGTTGAAGTCAAGAACGATGATTATCACTGTCATCGTACTTCTTGCTGTCACTCGCAATTTGCAACGACAGAAGCCAAGGAGGAATTATGTACAGGAAGGTGCAAAAACGAAATGCATGATTTGAAAACGAAGTCGAGGAAGGAGATACTTACAATTATTAATGCGGTAGGCACGTTTGTAGTGCTGAACTCCGAAATTGGCGAAATTGTTGAAGTTGTTAGGGTTGTTATCGCTGAATAACAGGTCAGCTTGTGGGGTTGTCACTGCTAGATGCAAGAACTTACGAAAATTGAAAGAAAACCTGAAGTGGTTCTTGGGATCGGAGCTGTGGAGTGTTTTTAGTGACGAGTTATGAGATCGGGAGTATTGAATTTCGTAAAAGTCGATGCCTTGAGATCTGGTGTGTGGTGTATGGTTTTGGGTGAAGAGGAACGAAAGAAAGAAAGGAAGGAAGAAGAGAGGGGGAGGAATTCAAATACCTGCGGTGTTGATCGAAGTCTGGAACCTTTATCAAATGAATTGACTAATTTGTACCAGCGTTTGGGGATGAGAGGAAGCGCGAGTGTGGAATACCAGCGTTGAAGCACGGCGGAAGGGCATCAATAATGTATCAGAGTCACAATTCTTGGGACCCAGAGTTTGAAATTGCATTTTGAACTCGTGTTGATCAATGAGATGGCCCAGTGGTCTGCTGTTAGCTTGGATGTTGAAGCTGAAATCTGGTCGAGATTACAGCATCAATGTTGTTCGTCCGATTTTTGCGATTGTCGATTTTTTTTGGTTTGCTTTTACACTTTTGAGATATCCCAGGACAGGATAAATTAGCACGGAGCTATAATTTGCCTCTTGCATTAAGGTTTCAAACTTCTCACCCAAAAGGATGAGTGAATCTCAAGGAGGTGCGAACTCTCTCTGCGTTAGGTCGGTATTCTCGGCTAGCAAAAGGGGGGAAGTCGTCACTGATCAATTCTCCAAAGCAAAACTTAAAACCATGGGAAATCTCTAAAGGCGCATCGTATTTCGCTACCTTTCTTTCTAATTCTTAAGATTTATGATGAGTCAAAACTCCATGACTTCACAATAGTTTTAATTTTGAGTCGGAGGGAAGGAAGTTGGAGCCGAATTCTACCAAATTCGCTGTTGAAGCCGGAGAAACCAGCACAGTCGAGCACAATTACGGAACATCAAGGAAATCAAACTAATTAATTTATGAGATACAGTACAATCAGTTATTTCTCCAAGTACTTGATTTTTATCTGGAAACTTTCCATGTTCCTAAGTACCCAAATTCCTTTCCTTCACCCGCGATGACTTCAAATTAGAGTTCGTACCATCCATCACCACGACCACAACGCCAACTACATTTGAGTAACAACACTTCCGTTTTGTTGCATATCGCATTCTCCGAAGATCTGTCCTCTATTCACGTGTTGTTTTTTCAAATATGAGCTGTTGAGGTGTGCATCTAAGATGCGTGTGATAGCCTCCCTGCACATCGTACCTTTCAGAAATCTGTTCTTGTTTCACGTATTGTTTTCTGACGAATGGGGTCTGGTGTGTAAGACATGAGGGATAGAGTTTGTGCTATCAACACTAGCTAATAGGTCACCTCAAGATTGTAAGTCAACTTTCATTTGTTGCACATCGCACCTTTGCAGAAATCTGTCCTCTTTTCAGGTGGGCCTTCCGCGATTATCAGTTATTTAAAGTGGGGTGATAAAGCTTGAGCCATGAACATAAACCAGAGTCCTTCTTGCACATGTATAAGGACAGCCCCTTCTATCATTCCTCTTACCTTCTTAAACTTCTCTCGTCTATGACCTCGACTTCACTGACCCCAACACCCCTATCCTAAATTCCTGCTCCCCACCCCTGAAAATCATTTATTACTTCTCCGCTGGCACCGCGAAAGATCTCCGCGACGACACAGGGTGCTTGAAAAAAAAAACGACTGACTATGGTTGCCAATTCGATACTGATATCCCCAGTGAGGGTCAGATCAATAAAACATCCTCAACATATGTAAAATCATGCTCTATCGCATTTATCGCACCGTAGACGCTGGATGCGACGGCATTAACCCCAATAACGTCGATGGGTACGAGAACCTGAACGGTTTTGGACTGGAACAAAGCGACGCGATGGATTTTGTGGACGATAGGTTGGAAGTAAGTATAGGATATTACAATATATCCCATGGCACTCAGATTGAACCTATATTTCCACTAGGGTAAATAGGGACGCAGAGGAAGGAGAACGAGGAGCTAAGGCCATAGACTCTGAGTTCTAATAGTATATCATCTGTTCCTGATTCCATTCTAAAGCTTGACCTTTCCAAATTATCCTGATACCTTTTTTGGTACAATTCATATCGGCATTAAGCCATGCATAGAGTCGCTCCAAGCTGCCGCAACTTTTGCAACCCAAAAACGTCTAAATCTCTAGATAAACCGAGAGTGACATGCACTAGACAGCTGAGATTCACTGATACTTTATCATCCAACGCCCATCCCATGGTCACAGCTCAACACCCCGACCTCCCCTCTACAACCCCCTCTGCACCCCCACCCCTCCCAAACATCTCAACCAAATCCCCAGCAATAGCGCCCGGATTCTCATACGCCCCAAAATGGCCTCCTTTGTCATGATCCCTCACCAACACCACCCTCCCCATCCCCGCTAACCACCCCTTCGGTAAATTCGCCAACTCCCCCGGCAAATACGAAAACCCTAGCGGCACATTCACGTAACCCTGCAACTTCTCCATCGTCCACACCTTCCTCTTAATCTCCACCACACGCTCATAATAAATGAAGCCACTAGCTCCGGGACCGGCGGTACTGAACCAGTAGATGCTGATCCAGGTGAGGATTTCGTCGTCGGTCCAAGGATAGCGGTCGCTCCAGGAGTGGAGTTTTTCGTAGATGAAGGAGAGGAGGGAGATAGGTGAGTCGGTGAGGGAGGAGGCGATGGTTTGGGGTTTGGTGGAGAGGAGAGCGGAGAAGCCGCGGTTGCGGGGATCGCGTTGGAAGGCTTTGGCGAGTGAGAGGTCGAGGGCTTCGCGGGGAGTGTAGAAGTAGGAGCTAAGGAAGTGTTTGAAGAGGGAGGTGGCGGCGAGGAAGGGAGAGGTGGTGAAGGAGGGGAAGGGCACGAGGGCCCAGTTTGTGTGCATTGCTTTTATGTGTTTGGGGTAGAGGTGTGCTAGGGCGCTGGGAAGGTGTTAGCAAAAGCGTGGAATGAGTGGAAGGATAGGGGATCTTGCCGTGCGATTACGAACCCCCAGTCGCCTCCTTGAGTGACGTACTGATCATATCCCAGCGCAAGCATAACTTTATGGCAAGCCTCAGCATATTGGGCGATTCCAAGCCCTTTCTAAGATATGTAAGTACCGAGTGGAATTTGATACGGAGTTCCTGTTTTATATACCTTTGTTACTCGCGAACTGAAGCCAAAGTTCGGCAAGGAGGGAGCCACAACATGGAATGCAGGTCGATCTTTCGCATCTTTCAAGAGAGGAAGCAGCTTTGTCACGTCGAGGAAACTTCCTGGCTCTATAAAGCATCAGATCCAAACATGCAAATAGAATGGTTAACAATCACGTGGTATTCATAAAGAAATACTCACATCCATGTACAAAACGCAGCGGAATAGCTCCATCTACTTCACTCTTTTGATGCACAATATGCATATCAATCTCCTCAAATCCATCAATCCCAACTCTCGTCTTGAATTGTGGGATCGCATTCAATGTCGCCTCTTGCTTCTTCCAATCGAATCCATCTTTCCAGTAATTGGCCAGCCTCTTTATATCCGGCCTATAAAACTCATTAGCCAATTTACCTCTATAAGTATAATTGAAAAGGTCTTACAGCGCAGCGCCGTATTCCCAGCCCGCAGCTTCTATTTCCTCTGGGAAATTCGCAAGCTCTAGCTTTTGGTGGAGGCGCTCGAGGGCACTGTTGGGAACGTCGATTTTGAAAGCGTGAATTTCGGACATTGTAATTTGAGAACGAGCTTGGCCGCAAATAGCCTTTATGTTGAAATGGGAGTTTATATATGCTGTTTGAAGGATTCGAAGAACGATGCCTGGCGGAGTGAGCCTCGGTTCCCGCATATGATTGACTTCTGAATGGACGGAGTCGCCGTTCAGGGGTTCTTGAATTCGGGTTGAGCTCAATGATTGGTTCTGTCGTTTAGATATTTTTTGGTACAAGTTCTTGGAATGAATTCTAAACCGTACTACGAGTTTGGACGATATATTTATTTATATTGAAAATTAATCAATCCGCCGAATACTATGACAATACTGCTTCTGCGAAAGCAAAGGATAATTAATCAGACTATGAGCTCTGAGCCAGTGACATACCCTCGCCCCTTATCATCCTATCAGGTGTTTGCCAATAGAATACCTATCCAATCTTGCCCAACGTCCTCTTCCCTCACCCTATACCTCCGCCCCCGCAACCCCCATCTCTCCCCTCGCATGTTTACTTGCTCCCTCCCTCTCCACAAACCTTAACGGCCTATAAACCGGATCCCACATCTGCTCTCTAATCCACTCCTCTAGCTCGCCCTCGTCCCTCGGAATCCCCTCTTGTGTCGCCAGTCCCTCCTCCACCGCCTGCTTTACTACAGCCCGTGCAATATGCACACTAATCTCCCTAACATCCTTCACATCCGGCAAGAGACCCTTGTTCGGATCTTTCAACGCTGGGCTCTGATCCGCTAGCGCTTTGACTGCCGCAACTAGCATTTTATCGCTCAGCAACTTGGTGCGAGAGAGCACGCAACCGAGTCCGATCCCCGGGAAACATGTCGAGTTATTGCATTCCGCGACCTCATATTCCTTGCCCTCATACTCCACAGGCGGAAACGGTGAGCCGGTCGCAATAAGCGCTTTCCCCTTCGTCCACTCGTTTATATCTTTGGGATCCGCTTCGTGGAGTCGGGTCGGGTTTGAGAGAGGGAAGATGATGGGGCGCGAGACGTGAGAGGCCATTTCTTGAATTATTTCGCGGGTGAAGGATTTGGGTTTTGTGGAGGTGCCGACTAAGACATGAGGTTTTACTTCTTTGATCACGGATAGCAAATCTGAATGATGCTTTCCCTCCCAATCGGAGTCAGAGCGTGCATATGGAATTTGAGCGTGCGTGAGTTTGTCGCCTTGGGATTTTAGGAGGAGACCGGGTTTGTCAACGCACCAGATTTGTGCGGCGGCTTCTTCTTTGGATTTCCCAGAGTCGGCGGCGATGGCATCGCGGACTTGGTCGGCGATTCCAGTTCCTGCTGTTCCAGAACCGAAGACTACCATGCGCATGTCTTGGAGTTTGAGGTTGGAGACGTGGAGACCAGCCATCATAGCCGCCAGAGTAACGCAACCAGTTCCTTGCACGTCATCGTTGAAGCAAGGGATGGAGGGACGGTAGCGGTCGAGAATACGACGAGCTTGGGATGTTAGCTTTGATGGAATTAGTAGGGCGGGAACATACCATTTGGCAATCCGAAATCCTCAAAGTGGATGTAGGCTTTTGGATAAAGCTTTCTAGCGGATTGCACGAATGTGTCGACGAATTCGTCATATTCCTTACCGCGGGCACGTGGTTTCTTCAAACCAAGATATAGATCATCGTTAAGAAGCTCCTCATTGTCTGTTCCGCAGTCAAGCACAACCGGAAGGGTTCTGTTTGGATGGATTCCAGCGCAAAGCGTGGTTAGAACGAGCTTCGCAACTGAGATAAGAATACCGCCAACACCTTGATCACCGATACCGAGAATCTCTTCTCCATCAGTGACGACGATATAGTCGATGTCTTCCGGAGATCCCCATTGCGACAAATCATTATAGACTCTGTCGACGTCATTGATGTTGAGGAAGCAGCCCTCTGGTTTTCTGAAGAGGCGGGAATAATTTTGGATAGCATCGCCTTCGGTTGGAGTGTAGATGACAGAGAACATTTCTTTCAGGTGGTCTTGAATCAACTGGCAGGGTCAGCCTGGAAACAGCGAGCAGTGAATAAAAGCGATCTGCAACAAAATATCGAGCACTTCTGACATTAGAGAATATTCCAATAGTTAAAGACGATACATGGGTAAAATGAGTAGCAAGTATGACCAAGGACGTTCAGTTAATTCTGCACTAGTGAGAAGTCCAGAAATGCCAGGTCTGATAAGATGCAACAACATCGCGGCTTGTGTTCAGGCATTAAAAACGGGATGGTAATTCGGAACTGGTCCTAGAATCCGGTAATAATGGAAGAGATAGATAGTTGATATCTAACAGCATCTTGGAGATTGAATTGGTGTAGTGCGAGAATATTAAGCGCCTCCTTCGAACATGAAGAGGAACAAGGATATCCTCCCTTGCTAGAGGCGTCGCAGGGAAGGCACAAATATGAAGTGATGGAGGGAAATGATCGAGGAGATTTTGGACTACACCATGCCTCTTGAGCTTGGCTTCTGTTCAACAGAAATATAGGAGAATGGCAAGAAAACCTAGAAGGGAAATAGCACGTGACTGAAATAAGAGAGCATCACATGTCGAAAGGACTCTCTCATTCGATTGCAGTGTCTCCTTCCTGGAAGCCGTAGAACAGGTCAAGCAGGCAAGAAGAGTTGAAAACTTCAAAGTTAAACGAAATTACTTACTCTAAAATAAAGCACCTGATTCTGCTCCGCCAAACTCGTCATAAAGGTATTCTTCGCCAAATCATCCTGCCGGCTCACATACTGTTGATAAGCCCTTTTCACTTGCTGATCCAAACTTTGGACATTCTGCGGCAGCAAACCGGTCAATTTAAACTGCTTTCGTTCACTTGCGGGGAAGCCTGCTCCTTTGTTGAAATATGGGGTGCTGAGGAGAGCAGAGCCAACGAGTGCGCAGTCTTGAGGACCGGAGGTGGAGAGCGGGAGGTGTCCGAATTTAGGGTGTTTCTCGTGGGGTTTAGACGCTTTGTGATCGGATGAGATGGAGTGGTGACGGGATGCCATTGTGCGGGCTGGTTGGTGGGCTGCTTTGAATGGTGAGACTCTCAAGAGGATCTGGGTAGTGGGGATTTGCTTGATTATATGGCGAAGTGGGGGCGAACGAGCCATGCAAAGGAAGAAGACCGATTATATAAAAGTGAAATGGTGAATGTCAAATGAAAAGAAACGAGAATCGAACCTCTATTTCCCACAAGAAACAGACATGAAGGAACTGGATTCCCACGCCAATGACGTTACCGCGACAGGCGAGACCCGCTGGAGATCCGGAGGAAGCTTGATTTGACGCTGGGAGACGATGAAAAGTCTGCTGAGTGGTCCAAATCAACGAGAAAACGTGTGCTGCGGGATGCACACGCGTATGCGTATAATCGAAAGTTGATTCCTCGTGAGTAGCAAGCCGTGCAATTAAATTCAGAGCCAAGTAACCTTAATCGGACTCGGCGCTCATCACTCAGGAGGGGGAAAGGGCCTTCTGCACAAGTGATTTATATTGCTATTCATCCTCTTTACACATGGTTATAAAATGTTGGTACGCAAGGAGCCACACTCCTGTAGGAATCTCATGAAGAGTAGGAGTATGGACTATGAAGGTCCATTTGGTCTCGCAGTAGCCCTCTAGTGGAAGACTAACCCCGAAAGATCATTCTTCTTTTCAATCTCCATTCGATATCCATACAAGACGCAAAGATGTCGAAAGGCCTCCCGAAGAAGGTCTCTTTTGTGATGCCGTGAAGGCTGAGTGATTGATCAAGGTCCTGCTGGTGTGCTGTGTATGGGAATCGAAGAAATGGAGCATGGTATTCACCTATAATCAAACTGGAAAGCATTTGAGAGCTGGTGCTCAAATCGCGAAGTCGCTGTGCAACCTCGAGTTGTCTCATGTTGATTCTATTCTGTCTCTTCAGCTGGAGAAGTTTGTTTCACAACAATTTGGCGAGCTTAGTCATCCTTGCGACACCCCCAAAGAGGTATCGCTTATCCTCATAGCGCTCCTTCCATTCTTCGATTACGATCTACGGCCAACACAATTTCAATTATCCTTTCTTTAGCATCTTTGCATATTGCTCTTCACCAGCACAATGGTCGGAAAGAAGAAGCGCGGTCAACCCGATCTCGAGGAGCTCCTCTCTCGACCTTGGTGTTATTACTGTACGTGTCCAAACCCTTCTCCCCGAAATTTGCTAACCGTGTCGCAGGTGAGCGTGATTTCGATGATTTAAAGATTCTCATTTCCCATCAAAAGGCTAAGCATTTCAAATGTGAAAGATGTGGTCGCAGGCTCAATACTGCAGGAGGTATGTTCCTATGCTCCGACTCTGGAGACAATTGCTAACAAATACAGGACTGTCGGTTCACATGAACCAGGTTCATAAAGAGACCTTGACGAATGTCGACAACTCGTTACCGAACAGACAGGGGCTTGAGGTAGAGATCTTTGGTATGGAAGGCATTCCAGAAGATGTTGCTCAAGCACATAATCAGCGCATCATTGCAGGTTTCTACCAAGCGGAGGCCGAACGTCGAGCTGCGACCGGAAACCCTGGGCCTGGTGGAGCGAACAATGCTGGCGGGCAAGCTAAGAAACCTAAATTTGAATCTCCTGCGGAGTTGAAGAAGAGGTTAGCAGAGCATAAGGCACGCAAAGCAGAGCAAGCTACAAATGGAAGTAGTGGTGGCAACACTCCGTTGGACAGCAGTATGCAAAGTCCCATGGGCCAAAGCCCAGGCGCATTTGTAGGTGATCTCGTTCAAGACCGCTGTTACCTCGAACTAACTGGAGCTAGAATGCTTCTCCATATACTGCTCCACAAGCTACAGCGCCATACGGCGGTTCTCAAGGTGCGGAATATGGATCATTTTCACAACCGCCGTTTAGTCAACCTGCGGTTTCTTACTCACAGTCATTCCCTCAACACCCGGCGTATTCTGGCCCTCCCGGATCATCTTATCAACCACAATATTCACCCCCGCAGCAGTACCCTCAACAACAATCTTTCCCTCCGACCGGATACCAACCCCCACAAAGTCTCCAACCTGGTCAATCACCATATTCAGGTACGTAGTCTCTGCAACTTCATGGCCATATTCATGGCGCTTGATATTCTTGATTCATCAGTGCTTACTCGTTTTTAGGTACTCCACCAGGTTCTTTTAATAGTTACCAAGGCCCTCCATCGCGTACACCGCCCAGTGTCGGAGGACTTCCCAACCGACCCCCAAGTTTGCCACCCGCCCCAGGGTTGCCGCAAAGACCCTCTTTTGGTGTTCCTGTCGTTCCACCATATCAAATGCAGCAGCTACATCAAGGCGCAGGTGCATCATTTCAAGGTCAAACCCACCAACAAGGTGGCTGGGTAGGCAATGGATGGAATGGACAAGATCAGAATGCAGTTATGTCCTCAGCTCCTCACCCTGGATATAATGGAGGTTATCCAACTAACGCTTCTGCGGTTGACGACCTGGTTTCAGGCGCCGCCAGAGAAGCTGATGACATTGACGAAATAATCAGAATGGCTGAGGCAGGTATTAAACCGCCGAAGAAAGGAGACGTTCAAGCAGTAGTACCTACACCACCAGCTCCTACCCCAGCTGCAGAACCGACTCCGACCCCGGTACCTGAATCTGCTGAGAAAGTTGAAGCCGGGGAGAAGAAGTCGAAGAAGGATAAGCCAATTCGAATGATATACTCCGATACTGAACTTAGTCCTGAAGAGAGGATGGCCAAAATGCCAAGGTACGCATTCGTCCCACAAGAGAAGACTGAAACAGCCCTTGTCGATGTAAATGCACAGCCTGGTGTCGCTGGAACGGTGGACGAATAGTCAAGGAAAGATTAGATCTGGGCAGTCTTTTCGACTTCCATTCCGTTCTTCCTTTTGGAACTTTCCGATACGTTTTTCTATCCCTTTCAATCTTCGATTCTCCGCATATTCTACGAACTTCGCCAGATATTCAAAGATGAAATTGGAGGCGTGGAGGCTGAGAGCGCAGCTAAGTCATTGGCAAAACTTTGACTTTGTGTTGATTAGATTTTTTGTTTGATTTTAGCGTTTCATTTTGGCGGTTCTTCAGCATGTCCCATATCGGGTAAGTAAGCAGGTGAGAGGGATGGAGATAATTCGTGGGGCATTGAAGCAAAACGAGGAAGGGGAGGGATAGTGCATGAAGATGAATGATGGTAATGATTTGTTTAGCCTTTGTAAGTACTCAAAGGTGGCGCCCCCTATGCACCCCATCCAAAAATAAAATCATATACCCCTCCTGAAGTCATTCCAACCAGAGTGATCCATCTTTAGACTATTTTGATTCTTGGTTCTTGGTGGAAATGAGTATCGTCTTTGAGCAACTTTCTTAGGATTCTGATTCCGGAATTCCATAAAACCATTGATATACCATAATCAGCCGCTACAGTTGGTGGAAATGACATACCAAGGGATCTCGAATTTAGCCAGGAATGCCGAGTGGCTATTCCCATTGACCTTTATATCTTCGAATGAGGATCCATAAATTACGATCAAATTATCATTTGCACGTCGCATCCGTTCTCCCTTTGCATGGTTTGTGATGGCATTCAGAGTCAGTTCAGCCTAAATGGCCCCCCTCTTAATACCCCGCAAAACATCCGCGATATTCATTTACCGATCTCCGCTTCTACAAGGTATATATCACGAATTGCATGCAAGGTACCAGCATTAATCTAGACGCAATAAATCTGCAAGCAGCTGACGAATGGGATCGTCTGGTACAAAAGGCCCTGTTGTACTCGGAACATGGACCGCCGTGCCCAAGCTGATTCGTGGGTGGAGACGCTTTATGCATGTGGGTTTATTTTCTCTTTATCCTGAATGCACTTATCTTAATTTTTTATTTTTTATTTATTTTTCTTAAATGACGTTCGTTTCCCTTTCTCATTCCTTTTTTCCTTTTCTCGTTCAGCGGCGGCCGTGGTTGTGTCACGATGAAGATTAATTCGCCGATTCTTCTCGGCCTGATACCCAGCGTTCTGGCGCTTGGTCAGAATGCCACTGTCACTCTCAATTCTGCGCCGGGATTGTTTCAATTGGCAGGCAGTGGTACTGCTGGTCAGATTCTCCTCAGCGCCAATGATTGGTGGGGCGTGATTCGCGCTGCTCAGGATCTGGCAGGAGATTTTGGGAAGGTTACGGGGCGGAACCTTACGTTGGGGAATTGGCAGAGTGGTGGGAATTATACGAAGAAAAGGAGGGATGTGGCTCATGGACAACCTGGGGGGGGTGGACCACCAAGTGGAGAACCCAATGGTGGGGGCTGGGGATGGGGAGGACATGGTGGGCATGCTGGTGGTGGCGACCCCTCATCGGAGAGTGGAGGACATAATAGCACTCAGACAAGTGGTAGAGAGACGACGGTTATTTATACTTACCACCCACCTACTAATAATATCAATGTTTGTCCCTGTCCTCCATTGACTCCAAGATCCAATCTAACACCAAAAAGTACACAGTCGGTCCAGCAGAAAACTTCACCGGTCCAACACTCACCACTGACACCACCTCAAAGACCGTCATAATCGCTGGCACCATCAACAAGTCCGACATTATCAACTCCTTAGTCGCATCCGGCAAACTCAACATCTCGCGCATACATGGAAAATGGGAATCTTTCATCTCAACCGTCATCTCTAATCCCCTACCCGGCATCGACAAAGCGCTCGTAATCGCAGGCTCTGATTTACGAGGTACGGTATATGGCCTTTATGATGTGAGCGAGCAGATAGGTGTTAGTCCTTGGTGGTGGTGGGCCGACGTGCCAAGCCGGAAAGTAGATGGTGTGTGGGCGTTAAATACGACGAAGGTGCAGGGGAGTCCGAGTGTCAAGTATAGAGGGATTTTCTTGAATGATGAACAGCCTGCTTTGACGAATTGGATAAAGTAAGTTCTCCCCTTTCCCTATTCGAGACTGAAGAGGAGATTTGTTGGAGGAAAAGTGATTGATGTGTTGATAGTGAAAATTACGCACCTGGTCCCTATGGCCCAGGTTTCAACCATTATTTCCATTCCCACGTGTTTGAGCTGCTGCTACGTCTGCGCGCCAACTATTTCTGGCCCGCGGAATGGGCCAGTATGTTTTTCGTCGACGACTACGCCAACCAACCACTCGCCGACGCCTATGGTATTGTAATGGGCACCTCTCATACCGAACCCATGATGCGCGCGTCCAACGAATGGGGCACCTTTGGCTCTCAATACGGAGGCAATGGACAGTGGGAATATGATACGAATAATGCTAGCATCAGTAAATTCTTTGAGTATGGGGCTCAGAGAGCAGCGCCTTATGTAGGGAATTCCCTGTTTACGATGGCAATGCGGGGGACGGGCGATACAGCTATTACTTTGACGCAGCCGCAAGCCATTGTCGTGCTAGAAAACGTTGTCGCTGAGCAACGCAAGATTTTAGGGGAGGTTTTTAATAGTACGGGGGTGAGTGTGACGGAAATTCCACAGATGTGGTGTTTGTATAAAGAGGTTCTGGGGTATTTTGAGGCGGGCATGACTGTCCCGGATGATATTACGCTGTTGTATGCGGATGATAACTGGGGAAATACGAGACGGCTGCCAGTGGGGAATGAGACAGGGAGGAGTGGGGGTGCGGGCGTTTATTATCATTTTGATTACGTGGGCGATCCGAGGGATTATAAGTGGATTAATACGCTTCAGTTGGAGAAGACTGTGGAGCAGGTATGTTTTTCTCTCTTGCTATGGGAGGAAGGGGGCTGATAAGGTTGTAGATGCAACTTGCGTACGCGCGACAAGCGGATCGGATTTGGATCCTTAATGTGGGTGATCTTAAACCACTTGAGATTCCCATAACCCATTTCATGGACCTTGCATACGATACTCCAAAATGGGGATATAGCACTGTTCCAGAATGGCTCAGTCACTGGGCGACTCGTGAATTTGGTCCTCAGTACGCGGAGAATATCTCGTCGATTGTGGATCGATATGGGATGTACGCCGCGAGGAGGAAATACGAATTATTAGATCCGACCGTGTACAGTGTAAACAACTACAACGAAGCGGATGCCGTCCTCGCTCAATGGTCGACTCTGGCAAACGACGCACAAGCTATCTACGACAAACTGGATAGCGCAACACAAATCCCTTTCTTCGAAATGGTGCTCCATCCTATTCTCGCTGGGCAAATCGTCACAGAAATATATGTAGGAGCTGCAAAAAATATCCATTACGTCGAACAAAAACGCAACTCCGCGAATACAGTCGCTCAAAGCGTTCTCTCCCTCTTCAACCAAGACCATGCCCTCACACAACGCTACCACGATCTCCTAAATGGGAAATGGAACCACATGCTCGACCAAACGCATCTCGGCTACGACTACTGGCAACAACCCATGCGTAACGCCCTTCCCCCCTTAGCCTGGGTTCAGGAGCTAGAAACCAGTCTCGCAGGTAACATTGGCGTTGGTATCGAAGCCAGCAATGCTACCGTCTCAGGCGATGATAATTATCACTCCCTTTCTTCTGACACACTCACTCTCCCACCCATGGACAGATACGGGCCCAAAACAAGATGGATCGATATCTTCGCCCGCGGCCCAGCTGAATGTTCCTGGACCATCGCAAGCTCAAAACCATACATCACCGTCTCCCCATCCACCGGCACAAGCGGTGGAAACGGCACCGATACCCGAGTCTTCCTCTCCGTGGATTGGGCCAGTGTGAACAATTCCACGACCGTGAATTTGAACGTTAATTCTTCGTGTGGTTCTGCATGGGGTAACTACGGGCCACCAACAATCCAGCTCCCAATTGTCAACACTGCTATCCCGAGTAATTTCTCAGGATTCGTAGAATCCGATCGTCATTTGAGCATAGAAGCAGAACATACATCCCTTTCCACCTCCGTCTCCGGCGTCTCCTACCTCACCTTACCGGGTCTAGGACGCACGCTCTCCGGCGTCACGCTCTCTCCCGTATTGGCGCCGAGTCAAAGTATAGAGACGGGTCCAGTGTTAGAATATGATGTATATACGTTCACGGGGAGTGCGCGGGTGAACGTTACGTTGTTTATAACAGCGGCGTTGAATCAGATGGGGAGTACGAGGCCGTTGAAGTATGCGGTGGGCTTTGATGGTGATTTGGGAGAGGTGCAGACGGTGCAGTTTGTGGCGAATACGACGGGGGCGGATGGCGCTGTGCTGCCGGCGGGGTGGGCTGGTGCGGTTAGTGATGGGGTTTGGGGGGTTAGTTCGGGGAATAGTGAGTCTCTCTCCTTGTCTCTTCTTTTTATAGTCATTGTATCTCAGGTTTCGGGTATGTGTCGGAGCTAATATATGGGAATAGGTACGACAACTACGCATAATCTCTCAACACCAGGCGCACATACACTTAAGATATGGGCGCTAGAGCCAGGTGTTATAATTCAGAAGATAGTTGTGGATCTAGGGGGTGTGAGACCTAGTTACCTAGGCCCGCCAGAGAGTTTTAGAGCGGGTGTGGATACAGTTTGGAATGGGGAGACGGGGTATGATGGAACGAATTTTGCGGGGGTGGATGTTGGGAAGGTGGTGTAATTTTCTGAACCTCAAAGAGGGAGGTATATTAATGATGAGTATATATGGTTTGGGGTAATGTAAATATTCATTTCTTTGTTTTTGAAGACTGTGTTTTTGTTTAGGCATTGAGTGACTGTAGTGAGTTCGGTGTGAATGTTGTTACACAGAGGGAGATTTGTGGCTGAAATGTCCTGCTTGTTGCTTACTTCATCCACTACGGATATTATCTCGATCCTCCGCTTCTTCCCTCATCTCCATCTCCATCTCCATTAGTCTAGTATTGCTATTCGTGCTTTGAAATCTTTACTACACTCTTAAGTATATAATTCCATGTTTTTCACATATTTGCAAACTCTTCATTCTCAATCCTAATTTCAACACTCCAACCAACCAAAAGCGAACTAGCCACGTGATCTAATACCAACATATCAACATGAAGGAGGTAATCGTACATCCACTCCTCGAACAATGGACCTCTATAATTGAATCACCAATTCCCACCCCCGGTCCCGACGAAATTGTCATCAAAGTCATAACCGCAGCCTCCAATCCCAAAGATTACGAACATCTCCTCAGCTCAGGCCAAACCATAAACTCCGGGGACGACGTAGCCGGCACCGTCCACAGCCTTGGAGAATCTGTAAAACGCACCGAGGAGTTCAGAATAGGAGATAAAGTCGCCGGTATGCATGAGATGATGACACCCGGAGGAGCATATGCCGAGTACGCAGTCGTGAAAACAGGCACAACTTTAAGGGTTCCCGAAAAGATGAGTTTTGAAGAAGCGGCCACAATTCCTTTGACGCTCACAACTGCGGCCTTAACGCTCTTCCGGAGGCAAAACCTTCCTCCGTCGTGGACACCGCGCTCGGATTCAGCGCCTCCCCTGCCGCTTATTGTATACGGCGCATCGTCTTCTCTTGGGACTTTTGCTGTTAAGTTGGCGAAGGCATCGAATATCCATCCTATTATCGCGATTGCTGGCTCTTCGACATCTCATCTTCTTCCTCTTCTGGATGAGGCGAGAGGTGATGCTCTGGTTGATTATCGAGGTGGTTCTGAGAAGATGATAGAAGAAGTGAGGATGAAATTGGGAGGATTGGAGGCTAGCAATGCTCTAGATGCCATAACTAGTAGAGGGACTTGGGTGCCGATCTCGAAAATACTAGCTCCTTCTAAGCCAAGTCTGCCTTCTTATCTTTCTGTGGTTTCGGGGGCTAATAAATATGATGAGCCCGATATTCAGAATGGGGTGAAGGTCGTTTATACATACGTTGGGACTGCGCATTCGGGGAAATATAGAGAGAGAATGCCAATGCAGCCAGAGAATCTGGAGGACGTGAGGAATGATCCCGAATGGGTATGGCTGTTCTCTAGGTATGCGGCGAAGATGCTTGTCGAGGGGAAATTGACGGGTCACCCGTATGAGGTAGTGGAGGGCGGATTGGAGGGAGTGGAAAAGGGACTGAAGGGGCTACAGGAGGGGAAGGCGAAGGGCGTGAAATTTGTGTATAGGATTGCGAGTTCCGCAGATTAAGATGCGCAATTTTGAGATCAATTATACCCATTGATGGATTTCATATGTATGAAAAAGCAAAAATGGAATGGATATCTGAAAAGACCTGGAAGGATGTACTTGCAATAGAAGTTACCGCTGACAGCGTAGTTAAGTCTAACTTTTAAGATTTTAGCGCCTTCCTGCTATTATTGAGCCTCTGCATCCAGTTGTGCGAAAGTCTGGTTGTCTACCTCGACCCTATCTTCATTCTCTGGGACAAGGCTCGCCCAAGTATGGAGCAGATTGTCGTTAGTCATTCTGCGTCTCCATGCAGCAACCTTCCGACTTAGCAGTGTGTCATCTAGAGCTCCACTAGCCTCACTGCCTTTGAACCAAGGGCGAATAAGTTCCCACGCGTCCGCCCTCACGAAGATGAAGAGCGATGGAAGGCGAGGCGACGCGTAGGTTCTCGAGAGAAACTAGATCTGCTAGCTGGCCTATAATCGGGTTCAAGATTTGTGAAGGTAGGGCATCAAATGGATCCATGATTGTGTACTTTCGGCTGCTGTTCGAAATTATCGCCAGTTTGGTAGGAGGGATGAATTTCAAAGCGGATTCTCGCTGTCTTATGGAGCGTGCTTGTGATCGACTCGAGCCGTTACACAGCAGTGTGACAATCGCTCGCATCCGCTCGCTAATGCAAGACTTATAGCGCATCAGAGCGCTAAAATAGTAGCGAATTCTAGCTTCTCCGCCGCTAAATTGCAGCGCAGGTTCACTTAATCGACAGGATTCACATACCGTCTATAAAAACTATTCTCCCGCATCTAATTTTCTTCTTCTTTTTTATACTCATTATCTACCAGTTTTTAAAAACTCTTAGAAAAGCAATCTTTTAGTTTTTTAAATTTAGATTCAGCGAAGGCGCCGATGTAACGTCACATGCTCTCAGACTTCAGGCTGCAGCTAGAGACAGCCTCAAGTTTCTCAAGCATGACTCTCAACCTCACGCTACAATGAGTTAAACCCCAAGGCTAACATGCGCCTCATCAACATAAAGAGCATGGTACTTGAAGAGTTTTTCGGACATAAAATCCCACCATATGCCATACTTTCCCACTGCTGGGGAGTAGAAGAATTGAGCTTCCAGGATATTCATAAATCTGACCGACAATCAAAGCGTGGCTTCGCAAAAATCGACTTTGCCTGCCGCCAAGCCAATTTTGACGGCTTCAGGCATGCTTGGATCGATACATGTTGTATAGACAAAAGCAGCAGTGTTGAGCTATCGGAGGCAATCAATTCAATGTATAGTTGGTACGCTAAGGCGGCTGCCTGTTACGTGTACCTTGAGGATGTCACCTCTTCGAACAGTCCAGATGAAACATTTGGCCAATTAGAAAAGAGTAGATGGTTTACGAGAGGTTGGACACTACAGGAGCTCCTCGCCCCACAAGACGTTAACTTCTATGATAAACATTGGAGAATTGTTGGGACAAAAAAGAGCATTTGTCAGCTGCTCTCGAAAATTACTCACATTCCCCAACTCGTTCTCCAGGACAGATCGCATTTGAAGAGTGTTGGCGCCGCTCAGCGAATGTCATGGGCAGCGAATGGGCAAACGACTCGGCTTGAAGACATAGCCTATTGTCTGCTTGGTTTGTTTGATGTCAATATCCCACTTTTGTATGGAGAAGGGGAGAAAGCTTTTCTTCGATTACAAGAGGAAATTTTAAGGGTTTCAGATGATCAGTCTCTCTTTGCATGGGATTCAACCGGCCTCACTCTGTTCTCCTCCAACTATGGATTTCTAGCCAAGTCTCCGGCTGCATTTTCGTTCGCTGGGGCAATTGTACCAATTCCGAGCGTCTTGGGAGTTCATTCTTTCTCAATGACCAATAAGGGCTTATGCATTTCTTTGCCGTTATTGGTACGAAACGATGAGATCATTGGTCTATTGAATTGCCGCCAAAAAGGCGACTTCTCCTCTATTGCAGGTGTCCGACTACTACAGACGTCAAATCCCTCGGTCTTCAACAGAGATCCGCATTCATTTGTAAAGTACTTTGGCCCAGATGAGGTAGCCGAAGCTACCAATCATACTGTTTATATTAGCGGGAACCAACCTCTATATGCACCATGGGAAATCTATAAGACATTTATCTTGCGCAGGATTCGGGGTGATGTCCCTCACGATTATATTTTCTCCAAGGCAGGATCTATGCTGTTTGATTGGGAAGATGATAACGCCGGCACAAACATCGTCCGCACAGTCTGGGAAAGAACTCTACATCGATGTCGCCTGGCATTCGGTCTATACGACAAGATCAAAGGCCACACTTGGCTCGTTATGCTCCTCGTTTATATGGAGGGGGATGGCACGTTCACCCATTTCACCTCGACGACTGTGTTCCTTTCCAATAAAGCTGCTACTGAAGAATGGAACCATCTTCACTTCTCGACAGGAAGTCATCATTGCGAGGATTGCTGGGGCTTGAGCAAAGATGCAGGGTTCAAATTCAAGTTGGTGGAGAGGCTTATGTTGAATCAAAAAGTCATTTTGGTGGACGTTCGAATGCCACCAAGAGAATCAGCAGAAACTGATTGGGATAATCAAAGGTATAGTATTTAGTATCGAGATTATGAACATCGAATGATACTGATGCAGATTATCGCTCACATTCATTCAGCACTGCAAAGAAGAACCTCCATCATCTTAAGACTACAGTATAGTCTGGTCTTATCGAACTTCTCATCTCCGAACTCACAAAGTTTTATAATATCGAGATGTGTCCAGACTTGCGCATAGATACGGAGATATCCAGATTATCCGATCCGGTCCCAGTATAGCTGGATACAGATCTAAAAACTAAGTATCGCAATCTATCTGGGTATGTTTACGTAAGTATTGTCTCTCATAAGACCATTTAAGAAGAGGCCTAAGGTTTCGGGCTCAAGGCTTAGGGACTTAAGATTTTTCGGTTTATGAAAGGAATCCAAAACACCACCATAAGTTATATCCAAAGTCACGTACATGTCTGAATTTCTATCTAGATATCCATCCGCCCGGATTTTGCTACCTTAGATTGGATATTCATCCAGGTAGGCTATAATATTTTCCTGGATTACACATACCAAAGTCTAGATGTATTCTTGCTCATAGCGCTGAAGAACACGTAGAGAAATGGAAAATCATTGTCCAAGGCAAGAAGGACCAAGAGGCAAAGGCTTCAAGCAAAGATTTGAGAAACACGATGTTGAAATCTGGGAAAGACATCTATGAATTGTCAGTCTCTTGAATGTGTCTGAAGTTATGATAGAAACCTATTCCTTAGTTATAGATTATTTAGCTTCGAGTTCTCCTCAATTTCGATTGCAAGTGTAACATTACATAAATATTACCCAATCCACCCGACCCAACTCAACAAGACCTAGGTATCGCATCCTCGTCAACCAGTCCCCTTATTTACCCCACACGCCCTCAAAGTCACCACCAACTCCTCCCTAACCCTCTCCTGCCCCCTCTTCGCAGCCTTTTAATCCCATCCCAACCTCGCCTCACCAAGCGCAAACCTCTTCCGCCCTTCCCAAAACCCCCAAAACCATCCTCGTAACCCTAATCGCTTTACTCAACTTCCATTTCCCAACCACGTCTTCTCCGGCTCCTTGTCCGGACTCTCCCTCAGCTCCTCCTCCAAATTTCCGCCTCTCTAACTAAACCGCCATCCGTTCATATCTCTCCCTCTACATAACCCCATCCAAAGGCGTCAAATTCTCGCCCCTCGTACACTCACACCAATTCATTTGGCCTCCACATGAATACGTATACCTGCATCACATTCTTAATCATTAAAATTCCGGTGGCGTACTTCGTTGTCGGAGGCACGGTTTGCGGCATGTAGAGCAGCGAGGTTGAAGAAAATAAAACGTGCCTGCCGTTCGTGTATGTGAATTATGCGGATACGGACCAAGATCCGTTGGTTTGTCATGGGGAGGAGGAGAATTCAAAGTTGAAGGAGATTGCGAGGAAGTATGATCCTGAGGAGGTGTTATAGAAGCTGCAAAATACGGGATGGTTAGTTAGTAAGGCGGGAAGGGGCGCGGAGGGGGGGAGAAGAGGTGGATGTGAGAAAGCCGGAGATTTAAGGTGAGGTGTGGAGTGGTTGGGAAGAATTTTTAAATGAATTATGAAGGAATAAGTACCTGTTATATTTTAATGACTCTCGTTTCTCTGGTCATATGAACCAATATTTGCCTCACTCCGTGTAACCTGAACAAGGGGAGAACACAACCCCTGCTTGAGCTACTCTCAATCTGGGTTCTAGATGGTAGTAAGTTTTGAGAAGAGGGGAGGACCATGGGACGGAAGAGGGTCCAGAGACTGAAGTGTGTAAGTAGGAACTAAGAGATAATTTGAGGAAGTGTGGGATTTGATTATGATAATTGGAGTACCCGAGGGTGGGGAAGTTAAGTAGATTGAGTTTTCTTCATTTCGATTATCGTGTGCTGTTATATCTCTGGGGAGGTGAAATATACTACAAAGGAAGAGAAGAACATAGTTGCCTAAGGTGCAATAGGTGAAAAAAGGGATGAGATTTTGAAGTGGAGGAATGAATCTGAAAATACAACTTTCTATTGCAAATTGGGGAACAACAATGCTTTAGAAAATGGAGGGAAATAGAAGGGCCCTGCTGCCTGAAGTGCAACGTGAGACAGAAAGGTGTTTGTTGCACATCGAAGGGGGTACGATATGCGACAAACAGGAAGAATTTGGCGGAAGATCGCTGGTGCCTCAAGTGCAATGTGCGAAAGAACGACGTGATACAGATTGAGAGAGATGCGATATGTGGGAGAGAAAGAGAGGGAAGAGAGGGAAAGCGAGAAAGTGCTTATTGCATGTTTGGGGAGGTGCAGCGTATAACAAACTCGTGAAAATAGTCAATAAAGGATAGCTATGATTCATATTGAGAAAGAAGAGATATGCGTAACGCGGAAGAGAGAAAGAGCTAGACTTGCTCCTCATGAAGTTGTGAAAATAATAATATGTCCATGCCAATTCCTATGTACCCACCCATTCACTATGCAGCCTACCCATACACCCAAATACAATCTATGAACAAATCCCACTCCACTAACCGAGAACCAGAACCCAATACCCACCGTTCAACCCACCAGCCTCTCCATTTACCAACTGCACACTCTGACCATAATCATTAACCAACTTCCCCTCCACCCCTGCTAGTGCTACACTCCCACTAGTCCCCGGTGGCGTCACAAACCATAAGCTTGTAATCCCATTCCCATCCGCGGTAATCGAAATTGCAAACCCTCCTAACGCGGTAGCAAAGCCAGCCGCTACCTCCGTCAAATCGCCTACTAATGGCTCAATCCTCCATTCCTGGCCACTGGCAGTCAACAATCTGATACCAGCGACGAAAAAGCTTAGAGAGGCGGTGGGGCCGGTACTCCATCCGTGGGAATGCGAGATGATGGCGTCGCTTGCGTACAGTGGGTAGTGAATACTTCCATCCGAGGAGTATCCTTCGATGAAGGTGGAGTTGGTCATGCGTGGGTCGTCGAGCATGAAGTCGCCCCATTGAAGACGCATCAAATCAATTGCATACTGCGGGTTGTAGGATAGGAAATGAGCTTCTAGTTCGAGGGAGCCAATGAATGGGGAAATAGTGGCTGGGGAACCAGTTTCTGGAGCGGGAGCGCCGTAGGGACCCCAGCGGGCTTTGAGGGCGGATGAGATAGCGCTGTTTTGGGAGGAAGAGAGCGTGAGGTTGGACTTGATAGCCCAGACGTTGCCATCTTGGGGATAGAGGGTGGAATCCTCGTTATCTTTATAGAGGTTGGTGGTGTTGTCCCAGAGAAGGTTGTTTGCTGCGACTTTGATTTTGGGAGCTAGTGGAGTCCAGGTTGAGATTGAGGCACTGTCGTTGAGAATTGATGCGAGGGTCAGACCTTGGTTGATGGTGTAGTAGAGGATTGCGTTGGCCTCGATATTATGGCCACCCATGTCGCCGCGAAGCCAATCAGCATTGGATGTGACATACATCAAGCCAGAGTCATCGATATTTCCAATAGACCACGCAAGTCCTCGAGTGAAGTGGTCCCAGACACTGGTAAGCCATTGAAGGTCCCCAGTATAATGGTAGTAATACGCGATGGCGATAAGGCTATGTAAATGGTAGGTGAACGAGACAACACCGAGAGTGCTGAAAGGGTATCCCGCATATGGCAACAGACCCGAGGAAAGCTGAAGCTCAAGGAGGGCGTTTATGGCATTCTGAACGGACTCAAGATCATTGGTGCTGACGAATATAGAAGGTGTTTGAACTGTCATATCACCAGGCCAGATCTCTCGATCTCGTTTGGCACCGTCGACGATAACGCTGCTTCCATTCGAAATAGTCACGTTATTTTCCCATGGAATTGTCGCGGGCCCAGTATCTCTCTTGGAGTTGCTGGTATCGACATGTAGACTTGCATCTCCATAGACTGGATCTATGGTACACAGTTGATTCGTATATGCTCCTAACTTGCGTCAACGTCTGCAAGCACTAAAGGATCGGATTTTACAACTTACCTGCATACCAAATGCGATTCAACTGTTCATCATTAGAATGGAAGTATCCCTCATACCTCGTCAAATTCTGAAGCGGGGCAGCAGTGAAATATGTTGAGACACTCTTCACCTCGATGGATGCATTGGTATTTGACACGACGGTGAGATATCTGAAAGCTCCTCGATCATGATACCTCGCCACCGTATAAGTTCCAGGACCTTCTCCCACAGGAAGCCAGAGAGGCTCATCTAATTGAGGACCACCGGTAGCATCACATGCTTGCGTGTTAATCCATAAGCTTGACTCGGTATATGTCAAGCCTATCGAAGCATTTGGTGATGATGAGGACCCGACTTCCACGCTCACAACTCCGCCGACATTCTTTCCAAAGTCAAAGGTGACCGCCGATGGGCCGTTAAATACCGCGCTGCCGTTCGGAGTCCTTAAGAGAGACTCAGCGTTGAGGATTGATCCATTGGTCGAGTGCACCCCGGCCGGATACAGAGTTCTAGATTCGGACGCGAGTATGTACTCGCTGAAAGGAATTGCCGTGCTCACTGTAGCCAAGAAGGCACCCTTAAGGATGAGATTCATCTTCGTGGCAATTTCGCTCTTTGCAGAATCCAGGAAGACCTGGAAGTGCTCTTTGAGGGTGTCCATCTTGATATAGGTGTCTTGGCGCCTGCATCGTCGCCCTTGAATATTTCACTTCTTGTTCAGAGCTTCCTTTCCTGGAAGTGAATTGCAACTGGTTGTGAAATATGGAATGTAGTCAATACTAGAATGATACTGCGAGTCAGACCCTAGAGTCCGGTGATTTAATTCCGGAGTAATTGAGAGCGAATGGCTTTGACTTTAGGAAACTTGTAAGATTTGAGCTAGCCCTGTTAAGGTTAAAGCAGCCTCTTAGCCTCGGCTCTTCTCCGAATGTGCTTTTAGATACGTTATGCTAGGTACGATGCTGTTGTCACTCTCAAAGCGCCTGTTGTGATTGGGACATTTTGACTTGGGGTCGGGATGGCGCATCTGGGGTACGGGGTAAAAAAAAGGGGTAAGGGGTAAGGGGTGCCGCTAAATGCGGAAGACCTCGAATGCCGGTCATTAAGCATGTGCCGGCGGGCTGTCTGTGTAACTACACAGACGTCCACCGCGAGTCATACAGCCAGGTCAGTAAGCTATATATATATATCAGCTGGATCCGAGGTTTCGTTCTCTGTCGAGAGGAGTATTTCAAACGTTTGATATTCTCAGCATGCTCACTATCAGCTACAAGCAACGACGGATTCCAACAAAACGCAGGGGCTGCCGCGTGACCCGACCCCGCGAACACTCCAACCACGATAGAGCGCCTGATCTGATCATCATAGACGTCTGTCATGAGTCTCAAAGATATCCAGAGCATACTTCGATTCAATGCGAAAGTTCAGACGCCTTATGCTTGGTGGTCGTGCTCATCATGAGCGACTGATGCTGAGGCCTGAGCCGCACGAACCATAAATCATGTCCCAGTAGGTGTGAGAAGCGAGAAAGAGAGGGCAGCAGCCAATTCTCAGCGCTCATATGAAATTCTTTTCAAATCAAAGCCAATCTTGGCACTTCCTTAAAACGATTTACATTAATAAAACTCAAGGGAGACTCTTAGTGGGAGTGCGTAATGGAAACTGAAAACAGTAGAGGTCAGACGAGAGTTCGGCGTTTTCAGGGACTCTTACTCTTCCTTTCCCCCTAAACTCTTTCAGGGGTTAGGAGGATTGTCTACCCGATCCTCGGATACCAATATCAGATACATTCAGATTAGATCTCGATTTTCTACATCCACACTCTTTCAAATACTAGATAATCAGCTTCTCACCTAGTTAATTATTCCCTCCCCCATCTGAGTTCCGAATCCAAGTTTCACAATCTACCTAACCACCCCACGATCTTCTAAGCAATTAATAAAACTCCAACCAGAACTCTCCTTCCCATCCATCCATTCATGAACTCCCCTTTAACTTAACTAGGCACCTTAACATATTTACAATTTCTCCCCCTCCTTCTCACCAACCAGCCTCACCCTAACCGGTAACCCATCCTTCGGCTTCGCACTCAACGTCAACTGCTGATACGCTCTACCGCCCCAGCCTTCCACACTCTTCGTCCCATCTTTAAAAACAGCCTCAAACGCAAACCACCTAGCCGTCAAAACCATAATCACCTTAGTTTCCAACAACGATAATTGCTGCCCGATACAATTCCTTGGTCCGCGCTCGAACGGCTGCCATGCCGTACTGGCGTTGACTGCGGGATCGAGGAATCGGTCTGGGTTGAAGAGGGTGGGGTTTGGGAAGGTGGCGGCGTTGCGGTGGAAGGCGCTTTGTATCATGCAGATCATGTGGTTTGCGGTTGGGTAGGTGCGGCCTGAGGAGTCGGTGAGGATAGCGTCTGGGGTGGATTGGCGGATTGTCGTTCCGGGGGGGTTGCTGGGGGTTTGTTAGTTTTTGTTGCGGCGT